>Ga0114931_10010417_pt1 | contig 11071 bp, 9 predicted proteins | sample 2SBtaG_FD_89579 | JGI IMG/M metagenome (GOLD analysis project Ga0114931, IMG submission 89579) | Deep subsurface microbial communities from Kolumbo volcano to uncover new lineages of life (NeLLi) - 2SBTROV14_V59a metaG | ecosystem: Environmental > Aquatic > Marine > Volcanic | place: Kolumbo...
TAATCTATTCCAAGGAGTTGTAAAGCTTGCCGCTCCCAGCTCACGCCCCTCACCTACGTCCATGTAGGTGACGCAGCCATGCGCCACCGCAGGCGTGCAATTTGCCCTGTAGCGTGATTCACCAACGGGTAATAGGGTCAATCGAAGTGAGTGTTTTCCATATCAATCACTTAGTTTCAGAATGGAGCGATCAACTGAGGAATCTAGGGTCACTTGCCGGGCCGCACCAGGCCACCCAGCCCCAGCTCCTCTAAGGCATTGGTGAGCAGGGCCTGCACCGCCGTCCCGGTTTCGCAGCGCAGGGCGGCCTGCAGCAACTCCCGGGCACGGGCACGGCTGATGGAGCGGATCACGCACTTGACCCGTGCCAGGCTGCCGCCGTTCATGCTCAGGTTGTCGATCCCCATCCCCAGCAGCAACACCACCGCCGCCGGATTGCCGGCCATCTCGCCACACACCCCGACCTCCCGCCGGCAGCGCCGGGCCCCTTCCACCACCTGCAGCAGGGCCCGCAGCACCGCCGGATGCAGATCATCGTAGATCCCCGCCACATGGGCATTGTTGCGGTCCACCGCCAGCAGATACTGGGTCAGGTCATTGGTGCCGATGGAGAGAAAGTCGACCCGGCGCGCCAGCTCCTGCACCTGGTAGACCGCCGCGGGTACCTCGATCATCACCCCGATCCGGGGCATGCTCACCGACAGCCCCTCCTCCTCCAGCTCGTCATGGGCCCGCTGAATCAGCAGCAGGGCGTCGTCCACCTCCTCCACCCGGCTCACCATGGGCAGCAGCAGGCGCAGGTTGTCCTGACCGATCGCCGCCTGCAGCATGGCCCGCACCTGGGTGAGAAAGATCTCAGGGTGGTCGAGGGAGATACGAATCCCGCGCCAGCCCAGGAAGGGGTTGGACTCCTCGATGGGAAAGTAAGAGAGGGGCTTGTCGCCACCGATATCCAGGGTACGGATGGTCACCGGGCGTGGCGCGAAGGTCTGCAGCACCCGGTGATAGTTGACGATCTGCTCCGCCTCGCTGGGGAAGTGCTCCCGCACCATGAAGGGCACCTCGGTGCGGTAGAGACCGACCCCGGCCGCCTCCTCCTGTCCCTGCAGATTCATCTCCGAGATCAGGCCGGCGTTGAGGTGGAGCGGCAGGGCCACCCCGTCGGTGGTCTCCGAGGGCAGACCCTGGATGGCGCGCAGCTCCTCGCCGAGTTCCCGGTCCTCGTCCGCCAGGCGCCGGTACTCGTACCGGACCGACGGCGGCGGGGAGAGGTAGACCCGCCCCCGGTAGCCATCGATGATCAGCTCCCGGCCGTCCACCCGCCCCACCGGCAGGTCGCTGACCCCCATCACCGCGGGCACTCCCATGGCGCGCGCCAGTATCGCCACGTGGGAGAAGCTGGCGCCGCGCGCCGACACCACGCCGGCCAGATGGCCCGGTGGCACCTCGGCCAGCTGCATGGCGCTGATCTCCTCCCCCACCAGGATGGTCTCCGGGAGGTAGTCGTCCCGGTCCAGGCTGCGCTGTTGCAGATGCATGAGGATGCGCCGTCCCAGGTCACGCACGTCGGAGGCACGCTCGCGCAGGTAGACGTCCTCCATGTTGTCGAACACCCGGGCATGCTCCTCGATGGTCTGGAGCAGGGCCCCGGGCGCCCAGTTGCCCTGCTGGATGCGCTCGATGCTCCTGTCGACCAGGGAGTCGCTGCCGAGCATCATCAGCCAGGCATCGAACAGGGCCCGGTCCTCCGCCGCCAGGCTCTCCTCGACCCGGTCCTCCAGGGCCATCAGGTCCTGCACCACCGCGGCCACGGCGGTACGAAAGGCCTCCTCCTCTAACGCCTCGTCCTCTGCCGGGCGGTCGGGCACCGCCTCCAGATCGGCCGGGGGATAGACCACCGTGGCCCGCCCCATGGCTACCCCGGGGGCGCCGGCCCAGCCCTGTAGAAAACGGCTCGGGCGGGTACGCTCGGAAGGGCCATCGAGTTCGCCGCTGGCCTGTGCGTGGGTGATGGCCCCGGCCAACTGGGCGGCCAGGGTGAACAAAAAGGTCACCTCCTCGTTGCCGAAGCTGCGCTGCTCCTGCTGGCGCACCACCAATACCCCCAGGACCTTGCGATGCTGAATGATCGGTACCCCGAGAAAGCCGTGAAACTGGGTCTCACCGGTCTCGTGGATGTAGAGATAGCGACGGTGGCTGGTGGCATCCGCCAGGTTGATCGGTTCGGCACGCTCGCAGACCAGCCCGATCAGGCCCCGGTGCAGCGGCAGGCGCACCTGTCCCACGGCGCTCTGCTGCAGCCCCTCGGTGGCACGCAGTACGTGTTCGCGTCGTTCGAAGTCGGTCAGGTAGACGGAGCAGACATCCGCCTGCACCGCCCGCTTGACCTGGCTGACGATGATCGTCAGGGCCCTGCCCAGGTCCTCCGCCGCATTCACCTCCTTGACGATCCGGTGCAGGGTCTCGAGTACTTCGGCGGGCATCGGACCTATCCGCCGGCGGCCAGCTCTTGCAAGGCCAGATCCCGCACAGGCTGGGCGAAGCTCCAGTGATGCCCCTCCAGGTCCCGCACCGAGTCGACGCGATCCCCCCAGAACATCTCCTCGGGGGTGGTCAGGGTCTCCACCCCGGCGGCCTCGACCCGCCGGTAGTGGGCGTCCTCGTCATCTACATAGACATTGAGGCCCTGGTGGATAGCCGTCAGTTCGCCTGGGTCCTTGCCCCCCCGCGCCTCGTTCGGCGCGCCCATCATCAGAAAGCCGTCCCGATAGGCCATCTCGGCGTGGAACATCCCCGGCTCCATCTCCAGGGCCTCTCCCTTGGGCTCGAAGCCGAACACCCGTTCCAGCCACTGGCGTGCGGCCGGTACGTCCCGGTAGAACAGGTAGGGGGTAATCCGCGGCATGCCCGCGGGTGGGTTCTGTACACTGAACATATCCTGTTACTCACACATGAAAAGGGCTGAAGGGACGGTCAGGGGCGGACCCGAGGGCCCCGCCGGGGGCGGGATCAACGGCGTTTCTGGCGCAGGTAGTTGGTATGGGAACGGGCCGGTGGGCCCTCCGGATAGAGCAGCGGCGCCAGCTCCTCCAGGGCCCGGGTGTAGACCCCGCGCTTGAAGTAGATCACCTCGCGTACCGGCTGCCAGTACTTGACCCAGCGCCACTCCTCGAACTCAGGGGTATCGGTCCGGTCGAGGCAGAAGTCGTCCTCCCGGCACTTGACCCGCAGCATGAACCAGATCTGCTTCTGGCCGATGCAGAGGGGTTCGCAATGCTTGCGGATGAAACGCTCCGGCAGGCGGTAGCGCAACCACTCCCGGGTTGCACCCACCAGCTCGACCTGGTGCGGCTTGAGCCCCACCTCCTCCTCCAGCTCCCGGTACATGGCCTGCTGCGGGGTCTCTTCGGACTGGATACCCCCCTGGGGAAACTGCCAGCCGTTCTGACCGATACGCCGTCCCCAGAACAACCGGCGCCGGTCGTTACAGAGTATAATCCCCACATTGGGGCGGAAGCCGTCGGTATCGATCAAGGAAGCACCCTGGTGTAGCGGTGAATTATTGTCGTAAATTCTTCCATAATAGCCCCAACCGGGCAACCGGAACAGAACATAAGCCTTTGCTTATAAATGAAATTCCGCTATGCTTTCCGGCCCGGGGGTCGACCCGGCCAGGGGCCGTCCCAGGCGGCGGCAGAGGGCCTGCCGGAGCCCCCCCCAAGCCACCTGTCCGCTCGATATCCCTGGAGTATTCAACGCCATGCCCCTCGCCATCTTCGATCTCGACAACACCCTGCTGAGCGGGGACTCGGACTATCTCTGGGGCAACTTCCTGGTGCGCAAGGGGGTGGTCGACGGCGACTATTACCACAGGGAAAACGAGCGTTTCTTCGCCGACTACAAGGCGGGCCGGCTCGACATCGACGCCTTTCTGCGCTTCTCCCTGCGCCCGCTGCGCGACCAGGATCTTCGACAGCTGCACGCCTGGCGCGAGGAGTTCCTGCGCAGCGAGATCGACCCCATCATCAGCGAGGCCTCCCGGCAGCTGGTCGAGCATCACCGGGCGGCCGGCGACCTGCCGCTGATCATTACCGCCACCAACGCCTTCGTCACCGCCCCGATCGCCCGGCGGTTCGGTATCGAACAACTGATCGCCACCGAACCCGAACGCCTGGATGGCCACTACACCGGCAGGGTCGCGGGGATCCCGAGCTTTCGCGAGGGCAAGGTCAGGCGCCTCGAGCAGTGGATGAAGGAACAGGGCGCCGACCTGCGGGGCAGCTGGTTCTACAGCGACTCCCACAACGACCTGCCCCTGCTGGAGCGGGTCGACCACCCGGTGGCGGTGGACCCGGACTCGTCCCTGGCGGCGTTGGCCCGCGACCGCGGCTGGCCCATCATCAGCCTGCATGACGCAAATAGGGCATAATGCCGGGAACCGAGACCCCCGCCGTGGGGAGGAACCAGGGAGTAACCGCCGATGAACAGAACCGCCTTTTTCGCCATCCTGATCGTCCTGATCCTGGGGATCGTCTATGTCATGAAGCACTCGGATGAGCCGCCGCAGACCAGCATGACCCAGACGCCCAAGGAGTACATTCAGTATGTGGAGCGGCTGAAGGCCGCCAAACAGTCCGCACAGCAGGTGGAACAGACCCTGCAGCAGTCGCGCGAGCGCACCGACGCGGCCATCGACCGGGCCAGCCAGGGCCAGCCCTGAGCACCAGCTTCAGCGTCGGCAGAAGGGCCGCTCGTCCGGGTTCTCCACCGCGTCGGCGATGGCATCGACGAACGCCCCCAGCTCCTGCGGGCTGACCGCCTGCAACAACCGCTGCATCAGCGCCGGGTCCACCGCCGCCTGCACGACGCGCCCATCACTCAGGCTGACGTTGATGCCGGCGGTATGTACATGGGCCTCGCCCTCCGCCTCGGCCACCAGGGCCTCGTTGTAGTCGAGCAGCTCGTCGTAGCTCGCCTCGATGCGTTCGTTGAGGTCATCGTCCAGGTCCTCTGGCAGTGCCACCAGCCAACCCTCATCGCCCCGTGAGGTCAGGGGCTGCAGCCCCTGGGCACGCAGAAACTCACAAAACCCCTGCCAGGGGCGCTCATCGAAGAAGATATATTCCAGCATATTTTTCCTGCCAGGCTCACCTGGTGAGCCACCCCTGGGGTTAGTCTGTGGTCTCCCGATCATACCCCCGCCACACTCATGCTGGCCATGATAGAGGCGGCACAACCGGAGTAGACCAACATGCATCGTCGTAGCTTTCTCGGCAGCCTCCTGGCCGGCCTGGGCGGCGGCCTTCAGGCCCGCCAGGGCCTGCCCATCCAGGGCCGGCGCATCCCCCTCCAGGAGTCGCCCCTGGCCGGCTTCCAATACCATCGGGCCCTGGGCGTCTGGCCCTTCCTGTGCCCGGGAGAGGCCCTGAGCCTGCGCCGCGAGCCGGCCAATCCCTACGACCCCAACGCCATCGGGGTCTGGTTCAAGAACGAACACCTGGGCTATGTGCCGCGGCGCGAGAACCGTACCCTGGCGCAGCTGCTGGACCGGGGCGAACGCCTGGAGGCGCAGATCGTGCGCCTGCGGGACGACCCCAACCCCTGGCGGCGCATCCGCTTCCGGGTCGACCTGCGGCCCGATGCCTTCTGAGGCAGTGGGTGGCAGGCAGGCCGCTCTGGCCCATGGGGGTGTGTTAGGGTACCCAGACCAGCCTTTTCGAGGCGCCGGCATATTGAACCTAGATTCCTCAGTTGACCGCTCCATTCTGAAACCAAGTGATCGATCTGAAAAACACTCACTTCGATTGACCTTGTCACCCGTTGGGTGAATCAGGCTACAGAGCAAATTGCACGCCTGCGGTGGCGCGGCTGCGTCGCCTACAGGGACGTAGGTGAGGGGCGTGAGCTGGGAGCGGCAAGCTTTACAACTCCTTGGAATAGGCAGAAAATTGCTCCTGCATTTTCTGCATACCGTCCATCCATGGACATATTTAACTATTCCCCGTCGTTGGTAACCGTTCAGCCCCCCTGGTTTTGAGGGGTCTCGGCCCCCTGGGATCAGCGGGCGTCAGCGACAGGGATGTCGCTGTCGAGCCTCCAGGGAGGGATTGACGGCATCCCGCTGATCACAGGGGGCCGAGACCCCGCCCGCGGGGGAGTATACGGTTACCGTCGTTGTACCTCGGCTTTGGCTTCCTGCATCGCTCTACCTGGTCCATCCATGGAGTCGTTGCCCCGAAGCAAGACCCGCCTGGTCATCGCCCAACTATCGCAGAACGCCATATCCAGTATCGGGTGCAGACGCTGGCGGCCCGCCCAAGGGACTAACCACCGCCGAAGCGCCGCAGGTAGTGGGTGAAGAGGGCCGGGTCCTGTTCGCGCAGGCGGCGGCGCCGCTCGATCAGCGCCTCGCCCGGCAGGGCGGCGGCTGTGGGGGAGGCCAGCTCGCCGCACAGCTGAAACGCCTCGGGCGGGTCGAGCCCGGCCAGGGCCCCGGTCCGTTCGAGGCGCGCATGGAGCCCGGGGTGTCGCAGCAGCAGCCAGGCGGGGAAGGCCGGCTCCGCCAGTTCCGGTTCCAGGCCGCAAAACTCGTCCCAGCAGGCGCGCCACAGGGGTTCCGCCTCGCGACCGATGGCCTCGGCCTGGTCCGGGAAGCGCCAGCACAGCAGACACCAGTCCGCCAGGGCCTGTTCCGGCCGTTGCAAGCGGCTGCAGGCCCGTGCATGGCGGTGCAGCAGTGGGGGCTGAGCCCGCCATTCCACCTCCGCCTCGACAAGGATCAGCACCCGCGTCCAGTTCTCCCTCCGCAGGGCCAGGTAACTGGCGTGCAGGTCGGGCCGGCGTGGGTCGAAGGGTTGCCCCTCCAGGGCCTGTTCGAGACGCCGCCAGAAGGGGGCGAGATAGTCACGGGCAGCGACGCCCAGTAGATCCACCGCCAGCGGGGCCAGCTCCCGGCGCAGCCAGGCCAACTCTGCCGCGCTATCCTCCAGCGGGCCCTGCAGCCGGCCGCTGGCGGTCACCAGCTGCTCCAGGGCGCCGAGTTGGCGGTTGCCCGGATCGCTGTCGAACAGCCCCTGCAGCAGGCGCTCTGCCTCCACATAGTCACGCCCGCCCAGGGCGGCGAGGATGCCGTTGACCAGGCTGGTGCCTGTGGCGTCCATGAAGAGGTCGAGCTGAGGCTGGTCGGCGGGCTTGCAGTAGCGGGTGTGAAACAGCCGGTCGAACGTCCCCTGGGGGCTGAAGCGCAACAGTCGCTCCCCCTCCCGGCCCCAGGGGTGGTAGTGCAGGGTCTCCGCCACCAGACCGAGGGCCTCGGCATATCCCCGGGCCTGTTGCAGCAGCTCCCGTGACTGGTCGGGATCGCCAAACAGCAGTTCGTCGAGCCACTCCACCTCCCCCGCGCGCCAGCGCTCGTAGTCTGCGAACAGCAGCCTGCCCTCCGCCAGCAGCAGTTCCAGGGGGGTGTAGAGTCCCTGCTCCAGCAGCAGCCGGTCCACCGCCTGGCGCACCTCCTGGTCGTCGCTACTCATGCCAGGGGCTCGAACAGTTGCTCCAGCTCCGCATCGCTCCAGCCGGGGCCACTCTCGCGCCGCTCGAACAGGCTGTCCGCCAGGGTCTGTTTGTGGGCCTGCATGGCCTGGATCTTCTCCTCCACCGTGCCCTCGCCGATCAGCTTGTAGACGAACACCGGGTTCTCCTGGCCGATGCGATGGGCCCGGTCGGTGGCCTGGCGCTCCACCGCCGGGTTCCACCAGGGGTCGTAGTGGATGACGGTGTCGGCGGCGGTCAGGTTGAGCCCGGTGCCACCGGCCTTGAGGCTGATCAGAAACAGCGGCACCTGGCCGTCCTGGAAGCGGTCCACCGGGCGCGCCCGGTCGCGGGTGCGCCCGGTGAGCTTGACGAACTCGATGCCGGCCCGGATCACCGCCTCTTCGATCAGCCCGAGCATGCCGGTGAACTGGGAGAACAGCAGGATCCGCCGTCCCTCTTCGACCAGCTCTGGCAGCAGCTCCATGAGCAACTCCAGCTTGGCCGACTGCTGGACCGCCCGGGCCTGCTCCAGTTTCAGCAGACGCGGGTCGCAGCAGACCTGACGCAACTTCAGCAGGGCGTCGAGCACGGTGATCCGGCTGCGTGCCCAGCCCTTCTCCTGCACCACCTCGCGCACCTGCCGGTGCATGCTCAGGCGGATGCTCTCGTAGAGCTCCCGCTGCTTCCCCTCCAGGGCCACGCTGCGCAGGATCTCGGTCTTGGGCGGCAGCTCCCGCACCACCTGCTGCTTGGTACGCCGCAGCATGAAGGGGCGCAGGCGCCGCGCCAGGCGTTCGGCGGCCCGCTCGTCGCCCCGTTTCTCGATGGGATTGCGCAGGGACTGGCGGAACTGCCGCTCGCTGCCGAGCAGGCCCGGCAGCAGGAAGTCGAACAGGGACCAGAGCTCCCCCAGGTGATTCTCCAGGGGGGTGCCGGTGAGGCACAGGCGCTGGCGCGCCCGCAGCTCCCGTACCGAGCGGCTGGCCTGGGTCTTGGGGTTCTTGATGGCCTGGTCCTCGTCCAGGATCAGCAGGTGGTAGGCGTGTGCCTGCAGGCGCTCTCGGTCCCGCGCCAGCAGCGGGTAGCTGGTGAGCACCAGGTCGTGCCCGGGGATCTCCCGGAAGCGGGCGCGGCGCTTGGGGCCGTGCAGCAGCAGCAGCCGCAGGTCCGGGGTGAAGCGGCGGGCCTCGCGGCGCCAGTTGGTCATCAGGCTGGTGGGGGCTACCAGCAGGCAGGGCCGGTCGAGGCGCCCCTGCTGCTTCTCCAGCAGCAGGTGGGCCAGGGTCTGCAGGGTCTTGCCCAGCCCCATGTCGTCCGCCAGCACCCCGGCGAGACGCCGCTGGCGGAGAAACTGCAGCCAGGCCAGCCCCTCCTGCTGGTAGTCGCGCAGCTGCGCCTGCAGGCCCTCCGGCGGCTCCACCGAAGGCAGGCGGTCGACCCCCCGCAACCCCTCAATCAGCTCCGCCAGTACCCCCTCGCCACCTTCGATGGGCAGGGCCGCCTCACCCTCGCTCAGCTCCACCAGTCGCGCCAACTGGATACGGCTGAGGGGCAGCACGCCCGCCTCGTCCAGGGCCCCCTGCTGATAGAGTTCGAACAGGGTCTCCAGGATCCCGCGCAAGCGCTGGATCGGCAGGGACAGCATACCCCGGCCCTCCAGGGGCACCAGCAGCTGCTGCCGGGGATCGAGGCTGTCCAGCCGCTCGGGCCGGAAGTCGTTCGGAAACTCCCGCAGCAGGTCGACCAGGGGGGGCAGCAGGTTGATGCGCTCCCCATCCAGCTGCACCCCGAGACGCAGCTGGAACCAATCGTTCTCGTCCGCTTGCTCCAACTGGCCAAACCAGGCCTGCGCCTGCAGCAGGCGCCAGCGGAAGCTGGGGTCGAATTCGATATGCCAGCCCTCCCGGCGCAGTTGCGGCAGCAGGTCGGCCTGCAGGTCGAACCAGACCTCGTCCGGCCCGTCGGGGAAATAGTCCCCGGCGGATGCCTCGCCCCAGGGCTTGGCCGGCTCCAGCCCGGCCGCCAACAGACGCCGCGCGGCCGCTGCTTCGTCGTCGGGGTGGCGTTGCAGGCGTATCAGCCTGCCCTGTTCGAACCACTGGACCTCACCCCCCAGGTAACGCCGCCCACCATAGTCGAAGCTCAGCTCCACGGAATCGAACTGATCCTCTCCCCAGGGCGCCTGCTCGAGCCGGCTGGAGAAACGCAGGCAGGGGGTGGGAGCGCCGGGCGACAGCTGCTCCAGCTCGACCGGCTGCAGGGGCGGCAGGCGGTGGTCTGGATCGAGGGCCGCAAGACGCGCCTTCTTCGTCTCCACCTGGTCGGCTTCGACACCCCGGGCCAGCTCCGGCAAGGCCTGCAGCAGGGGCTCGGGCAGGTCGCTGCGCAGGGGGCCGCAGCAACCCTCGCCGGGATCGAGATACCAGAGACGATCGAGCAGAAACAGTCGAACCGCGGGCGGACCGGCGCTGAACAGGGGACGCTGTCGACCCTGTTCGTCCCACTCCCACTGGAAGCGGGCGGGACGCTCATTGCCCGGTTCCAGGAGGGTCTTCGCCTGCCCCAGGTAACAGCGGCCGGTGGCCAGGATGCGTTGCAGCAGGTCTGCCCCCTGGGCGCCCAGCAGCTGCCTCTTGGGCTTCTGGCCAGGACCCTGCAGCCCTTTGAGTTCCGCCAGCAGGCGTAGGTCCTGGGCGCGCAGAAAGCGTGGCGGCCGGCCCCGGGTGGCCCATTCGGGCCGATAGGCCAGCAGCCGGTCGAAGCCTCCGCCGGGCAGCAGGCGGGCGCTCACGGTAGTCACCCCAATGCCCCGGGAGAGGCCCTTCCCCGCTTCGAGCAGATAGAGCAGGCGTTGGCTGACATCCGCCGGATAGCCCTGTTCGCTGACCGCGGCCGCCATGGGCGCCCCCCCTGCTGGTGCGGCAGGCGCATCATCTCCCGCCTCCACCAAGGCGCGCAGCAGCACCGCCACCACATGTTCACAGCCGGTCCGGGAACCGCAACTGCACTCCCCGCGGATCTGCGGCGCCTCCCCCTCCCCAGGCTGGATGCGGATATAGACCCGCAGCGGGCGGTGCCCTGGGGACTCGATCAGGGAGGTGATCAGGCGGCCGTCCTGGCGGATATCGGGCAGGGCCACCCAACCCTGTTCGAGGCAGCGCCGGGCGCCTGCCATCCGGTCCGGGCCAAACCGCCGCTGCAGGTCTTCATAGAGATAGTGCATGGACGCGCATTCTACGAAAAAGCTGAAGCTGAAGCATGCGGGACATCCCCCCGGGATCTGCCTATACCCCGGGACTCAACCCCCAGATGGAGTCCCGATCATCCTAGAATCCTCAGTTGGGCAGGGTGAAGAGTCGGTTTGCGGGGGTGCAGGGCAAGGCACAACGACGCGGAATAGTCATTTATGTCCATGGAGGGACGGTATGCAGAAAATGCAGGAGCAATTTTCTGTCTATTCCAAGGAGTTGTAAAGCTTGCCGCTCCCAGCTCACGCCCCTCACCTACGTCCATGTAGGCGACGCCGCCATGCGCCACCGCA
>Ga0114931_10010418_pt1 | contig 11070 bp, 7 predicted proteins | sample 2SBtaG_FD_89579 | JGI IMG/M metagenome (GOLD analysis project Ga0114931, IMG submission 89579) | Deep subsurface microbial communities from Kolumbo volcano to uncover new lineages of life (NeLLi) - 2SBTROV14_V59a metaG | ecosystem: Environmental > Aquatic > Marine > Volcanic | place: Kolumbo...
ATATTTAATTTTGCTGTCGGCCAGTCGATTGTGCTCGTCTTCTCGCCGTGTTAGCAGTTGCGAGTGTTGTGCAAGGTCTGCAATAGTATACCGCCGCTCCTCGTCCAGTAGCACCGACCACGGCGTGCAACGTTCTTTGAAACTTGCGGCCGGGCTACGGGTGGGCGGAAGTCCCCCGGCTTGCGGGTCAGAACAATTGCATGAGGATCATGACCTCGCCGACCACGCCGACGAAAAAGGTCGCTGTGCGGACGTACGGGATCCCGGCGGTATAGACGGCTGCATGGGCGACTCGAGCCCAGAAAAAGATCGCGGCGCCTAGGGCGGTTGTTTCATTGGCCTTGCCGGCCAGATGAGCGGCGAGTACCAGTACGGCGAAGGGAGCCAGGTTCTCCACCAGGTTCGCGTGCGCACGCTTGGCGCGGGCTATCCATTGAGGGAACTCCATGGGTTTGTCGCGGTTGCCGAATCCCCACGGGATCCCTCCGGGCACCGTGAGCTCTCCGCTCACGTAAACCAGCGGTAGGCCCAGGCACAGAAGCGAGGTGTACACGAGCATCCAAAGATCGATCGTCATGGTCATGCCTCCAGGTTCGGTCGTGTTTGTTAGACGCCGGCACCCGCGGCCGTCCCGGTTGAGCGCCCCGGTGCTTTTCGTACAGGGCCGCCTAGGATGAGGCAATCCAACAGACGGCCCCCCGGTAGCCGTCGGGAACTCGCAAGCTCCGCCAGCGCCACTCCGGGTGGACCGTGGATGCCGCGTCGGAACGGCCGGTACGGGTACCGGAAGCGTCAGGTCTCGAAAGTTCGGCGGGCAAAGGCACGTTCGAGGCCGCTTTTGCCACGGAGTCGAACACGCCTACACCGAGGGCCTTGAGATAGGCTTCCTTACGGGTCCAAAGCTCGTAGAATGCTTGAAGTCGGCGTCGGGTTCCGACTTGCGTCCAGCGTTCGTATTCTCGTGGCGAGAAAAGCATAGAGGCTATCTTTTCGAGGTGGGTACGGTCGACGATGCGCTCGACGTCGACGCCTATGGCGGCCGTACGCGCGATGGCCACGGCACCCAGGCCGTGGCTGTGGGAGATGGTAAACGCCTCGCCTTGCAACTGCGGGCACTCGAGTCTGCCTCGCGCCCCGACCTCCAGGCCTACATGATCGGGAGGGAGGCTGAGTCGCCGTCCGAGAAGTCGGCGCAAGAACATGCGCATTCCGACGAACTCATCACGCTTGTGCCGGTCCCGGATTCGTCCGGCGCGCTCGCGTTCGGATGCGCTCAGGCTCGTCGCGCCCGGGCTACCGGGTTGTTGGTCCACGACTTTCAAATCGACGAGCCAGACCGCCGGATCGCGTCCCTCGGATTGCGTATGGGGTTGGCCGAGATTTTCGTGTAAGGGTGTAGCCATGACGATCCTATTGAACCCGAAACAGCATGAACGAGCCTATGCCGACGAGCGATCCGTGCAGATCATGGAGGAGACGATTGGTTTTTTCGAAGCCAAGGGCAAGGAGAAACTTCTCGCCGACTACTACGACCGGCCCTGGTACGCCGACTTCCTCGGGTTCGTCCGTGATAAGCGCATCTTTGCCCGCCTTTGTACGCCGGCCGGAGAGGGCGCCGACGACTGCCGCTGGGATACTTGGTGCAACTGCGAGTTTGCGGAAATCCTGGGATTTTACGGTCTCCAGTATTGGTACACCTGGCAAGTGTCGGTGCTCGGGCTCGGGCCCATCTGGATGAGCGACAATGACGGAGTTCGTAAGCAGACCGCCCAGGCATTGGAAGCCGGCGGTATTTTTGCCTTCGGGTTGTCGGAAAAGACCCATGGCGCGGACATCTATTCCACCGACATGGTTCTGACTCCCGACGACGGAGGGTGGCGAGCCAATGGGCGCAAGTATTACATCGGGAACGGCAACGAGGCGGCCATCGTTTCCACCTTCGGTCGTTTCGAGGGCGGCGATGAGTACGTCTTTTTCGTCTCCCACCCCTCGAACGAGCACTATCATCTCATAAAGAACGTCGTCGCCAGTCAGAACTATGTTTCGGAGTTCGAGTTGCGCGACTACCCCGTGACCGGGGCCGATATCCTTCATAGAGGGCGCGAGGCCTGGAACGCGGCGCTCAACACAGTCAACATCGGTAAGTACAACCTCGGTTGGGCCTCGATCGGGATGTGTACGCATGCGCTCTACGAAGCGATCACGCACGCCTCCAACCGGGTTCTCTACGGCATGAAGGTCACCGACTTCTCGCACGTGCGACACATGTTCGTAGATGCCTACTGCCGGTTGGTGGCCATGAAGCTGTTCGCGCTGCGTGCGGCCGACTACATGCGAGCGGCGTCGTCCGAGGATCGCCGCTACCTGCTCTACAACCCGATGGTAAAGATGAAAGTGACCACGCAGGGCGAGGAAGTCATCAATCTTATGTGGGATGCAATCGCCGCCAAGGGCTTCGAGAAGGACATGTATTTCTCTCAGGCGGCAGTCGACATACGCGCCTTGCCCAAGCTAGAAGGCACGGTGCATGTGAACATTGCGTTGATCGTGAAGTTCATGCCGAATTTCTTCTTCAATCCGAAGGAGTATGCGGAGTTGCCGAAGCAGGGTCAGCCGGTCAATGACGACTTTTTGTTCCGTCAAGGCGGCGCCAAAGGGCTCGGGCAGATCCAGTTTCACGACTACCATCGGGCCTTCGAAGGCTGTGAGCTGCCCAACGTCAAACGGTTCCTCGAGCAGACCGATGTCTTTCGGGAATTGTTGACCTCGGACCCCCCGGGTCCCGACCAGATGAAGGACGTAGATTTCCTCTTGGCCGGAGGCGAAATCTTTGCGCTTGTCGTCTATGCCCAGTTGCTCCTCGAAAACGCCGCTATCTATGCCGTCGACGACGGACTGCTGGACCAAATCTTCGACTTCCTGGTGCGCGATATGTCAAAACATGCTTTGCAGCTCTACACTCAGACCAGTACGACCGAAGCGCAGATGGCCTATTGCCAAAAAATGGTCCGGAAGTCGGTTCACGACGAGGAGCGGTATACGGGAGTTTGGGAGAACCATGTCGCTCGTTTGAACGGTACGTACGAGATGAATCCTTAGGTGAATCCTCCATCGCGGCGACGTACGCCGAGTGAGGCGATGATGAGGAACACGCGCGTGAAAAAAACGGCGATTCCCACTGCTATCGTCGACAGTGTTCGGCCCTCGGCGTCGCCCCCCGGGCGAATCGAGCGCGAGTTCCGCCGACTGATCGACGAGGGAGCAAAGATACTGCCCGCGGGGAAGGCGAGAGGCCGTCCGCTGCGTCTCTTGGCAGCCGGATACACGCCGAAATCCAAGATCGAACTGTTCGGCACCCGATTTTACCTCACCAACGTTAGGCAGAATCCCGATCTGCGCTTTTTCATCGCGTACGTGGTTCCGCCGAGCGCCGTCGCACGCGTTGGTTCCCCCAGGGGTGCGGTGAAGATCTATCCGCGCATCTTTTATAAAGACGTTTCTCTGATCTGGCGCACGGCGACCCATTTTGTCTCCTCGAAAACCGATTTCTGGATCGGCAAAGGGGATACCAGCGACGTCGTAATCGACGGCGAAGATATGGTCGTCTCGGTGGAGTCTACCACCGATCTGCCACTCGAGATGCAGACGGCTCTCGAGGATCTCAACCACCGAATACGCTCTATTCGTAGGGATCGCGCCGTGTTCAGCCTAGTGCTACGCCAGGCGCCCGACGACCGCATCGGAGCGTACAGCGACTTTACCGGGCCGAGGCGCAGGGCGTCCGCCGATCGCCGGAACCTGATCCATAGGGGACGGCGCGTCGCTTGGTTTCGACGCAAGAACGACCCGACTTCCTTGCGGTTCGCGCCCGGTTACGAACCGGATTTCGCTCGTGGAGTTCTGGAGACCGCGACTTCGAGTAGTTCTTTGTATGGAGGCAAGCTACGGCGCTTTCGCATCCTCTCGCGCAATCGAAAGATCCAGTACCTGTTTTTCGCGGGTCGCAAGCACGCCTGGGTGATTCCTCCGCAGGCGTTGACCACGGAGCTGTCGACGTACGGAGTTCGTACCGTCGATGTTGCCGCCGACGAAGAGGTGTTTGTTCCCGGCTATGAGTATCATTTCCTGGACGATTCGGTGGACCCGCCTGTGTTCCATAGCCAGATACCGGAAGGATTCGCCGGTGCAACCAGCCCTCACGACGACGCACGTGCCGACGCATCGGCGTGGCTCGATCGCTTGCCGGTGATCCGTGAATTCCGAAGGAGACTGGTCCGCAAGCGCTCCGGAGTCCGTCGCCGCGCGACCGGTCCGACTCAGGCTCCGTCACGCCGACGGTCGCGGTAGCCACCTGAGAGATCGATGAAAAATCCGTGTTGCTTGAGGAGATCCTTCGCGATGGTCAGTTGCTGTATCTCGCTCGTCCCGCCGCCGATCGTCCATAGCTTCATGTCGCGAAACATGCGCTCAGGTGCGTGCTCACGCATGTAGCCGGCCCCGCCCATCAGCTGTATCGCTTCGAGAGCGACCTCGGTTGCCGATTCCGTTGCGTACCATTTGGCCGCGCTCACCTCGCGTTCGCTGCCCGCCTCGTGCCGCTGGAGCCAGATCAACTTGAACATGAGATTACGCACGTTTTCGTAGGCGACGTACATGCGCGCGAGTTTTTGTTGAATCAGCTGGAACGCTGCAATCGGTTTGTCGAACTGCACCCGAGTCATGGCGTAAGCAAGCGAGTCGTCCAAGCATCGTTCGATGACGCCCGCGCACATGGCGACGATGGCAGCGCGTTCGGACGCCAGCGTGTCCTCGGCGGCGGTGCGCGCGGGACGCTCGGGATCTCCTAGAAGGTGGTTGCGCGGCACGCGCACTTCGTCGAGGAAAATATCGCCGGTTGGCGACGCGTGCATGCCCATTTTGTCTACCGCCGTGCCGGTCGTAAGGCCGCTCATCCCTCGCTCGACGACGATGGGGAAGATCCGTTGCTTTTCCCTTCCGCCATGCGGCTCGCCGGCCGGAGTGTCGATGCGGGCGTAAATCAGAAAGACATCGGCCGCAGGCGCGTTGGAGATGAATGTCTTGCTGCCGCTGACGATAACATCGTTGCCGTCGATCCTAGCGCGCGTGCGCATCGCGAATGCGTCCGAGCCCGACCCCGGCTCGGTCAGTGCCCAGCAGCCCACTTTGCGAAGGGCGAGTACCGGTAGAGCCAGTCGTTCGACCAGCTCGGCGTCACCTCGCGCCGCGATCGTCGCTCCACAGCCCATGCTGGCAGTTGCGCATAAGCACAGACCGGGACTGACGCGGGCCAGTTCCCTGGCGAAGACGGCGGCGAGTCCTGGGTCTGCCGGAGCACCGCCGCTTCGCTCGCCAGGCGGCCTCGCGCGGGTGGCCGTGCTCGCCGATTCAGCGTCGCCGGTGGCCGTGCGCAGCAGGGGCGCTAGGAGTTGCTCCAGATGGAAGGTTTCGGCGAGCCTTTGCAGCAGGTCGAAAGGCGAGGCTTCGCCCGATTCGAGCGCCGGCACGAGAGGCTCGATTTCCCTGTCGCAGAACCGCCGTAGCGCATCGGCCAAGGCTTGTTCGGTCTCGTTGAAGGTAAACACGCTCGTTGAGAACGTAGGTAGGCCTAATGCCGCGCCGTGTCTAGCCGCGACCCGCTTCTTGGTCGCACTGCCGACCTCCGAGGTCCGATGATTCTCGGTTTTGCGAATCACCCCGAAGCGTTTGCCTGATATTGGGAAAGGCGTGGTATCGACAACGACCCCGGCGTCTATTTTTCAAGGGCTTATCCAACATACCCATGGCTCGCCTCTTGCTTAGCCAGCGCCCAGTACGGTGAGATCGGCTCGCTAGAGTGGTCGCAGACGGCAGCATGGGGCTGGATGCGGAAGGAGGAACGTGTTCGTCATGGGTGAACGGCTTGTTGTGTCCACGGCAAAACGGTGCTTCGGGTTGTACTCGTTCCTGGGGGCCCTCGTCTTGCTCCTTTATCTTGCTTCCCTTGCGCCCAACGCCTGGGCCGACAACGGCGCGAAGGGGGCAGGGCAAAAGATTTTCGCTTCCCAATGCGCCGGCTGTCACGGACGGAAAGGACGTGGAGACGGCCCGGCCTCGACGTTTCTGTACCCCCGCCCGCGCAATTTCCTCGAGCAGCAGTTCAAACTCGGAGGCTCGCAGGAGGATGTTCACAGCACCATCAAGCGAGGGATCCCGGGTACGTCCATGCCTTCGTTTGCAACGGTACTCGATGATACCGAGATCGATACGGTAGCGAGGTTCGTACGGTCGCTGGCGGGCGAAACCGCTGTCGGGCTTGCGGGTGAGTCGACGGTGACGGTTCCCGACCCGGTTGGATCGGTTGAGCACGGCCGCGAGGTCTATCGCCAAGGCTGCACCAACTGCCACGGGGCCGAAGGTCGCGGGGACGGGCCGTCGGCGCGCTTGTTGGTCGACGACGCCGGAGTGCTCATCCGACCGCCTAATTATGCGCGCGCCGCTTTCAAAGGTGGAACCGACCCGGCTTCGCTGTTCAAGCGCGTGAGCTTCGGTATGCCGGGAACACCCATGCCCGGCTACGGCGAGGTGTATAGCGAAAAAGACCGCTGGGACCTGGTCGCGTATTTGCGTTCGCTGATCCAGGTACAGACTCCTCCTCCCACAACGGCGCTGGTGATCGGCCGTGTGGCGCAAGTGCCAAGAGACGCGAGCGCAACCGCATGGTCGTCGGCACGTCCTCTGACCGTTCCCCTCAATCCCCTGTGGCAGCGTGTCGACTGGCCGTCGGCGTTGACAATCCGGGCGCTTCACGACGGGGACAGCCTTTCCTTCAAGCTGACGTGGAAAGACGACACGGAAGATCGGACGATCGGTCGGGTTCAGGATTTTGTCGACGCGGTTGCCGTCATGTTTCCGCAAAAGGCCTCGGTCATCCCGTTTATCGGTATGGGGCAAGGCGACGCGATAGCGCGCATCATCGACTGGCGCGCGGTCGAGCAGCGCCAAGGTCCCGAGTTTGCCTATCCTCGCGAGTTTCGTGATGCGAGTCCGTGGAACGATGCTCCCTTCACCCTGCCGGCGGTGGTTGCGGGCAACCCGCTTTCCGGTAGCGCGCAGGCCAATCACGGAGGTGTAATGGAACTGATCTCCGCCGGTCCGGGAACCGTTACGCCGGTTCCTCCTTCGCATGCGTTTTCCCACGGTCGGGGCGTTTGGGCTGACGGTTCGTGGACCGTGCAACTCACCCGCAGCATGGAGGTCTCCCGCGGCGACGTAAGTCTTCCGCCGGGCACGAAGACCCACGCGGCATTTGCGGTTTGGGACGGGTCGGCCGGTGACCGCAACGGCCAGAAATCAATAAGTCAGTGGATCCCCATGGAGGTGGAACCATGAAGTTGTCACGCCGCGACTTTCTTCGAATCGCTTCGGCCGGTGGCGTCGGGGCGCTCACCTCGGGATTCGGTTTTTTCAACTTCGGTGGTCTTGCTCCGCTGGCCGTCGATAACCCTCTCGATTTTTACCCGAGCCGGGACTGGGAGAAAACCTACCGCAACGCCTACAAAGTAGACGATTCGTTCACGTTCGTGTGCGCTCCCAACGATACCCACATGTGCCGCTTGCGGGCGTTCGTGCGCAACGGCGTCGTATTGCGAACCGAGCAGGCCTACGATGCGGGACTTGCCACCGATTTGTACGGCAACAAGAGTTCGCCCCATTGGAACCCTCGGGGTTGTCTCAAAGGCTACACGATTCACCGCCGCGTCTATGGTCCTCATCGTCTCAAAGGCCCGGTGGTGCGCCGCGGCTGGAAAGAGTGGGCTGACGATGGGTTTCCTTCCTTGTCGGACCATCCCGAGCTGAGATCGAAGTACAAGTTTGACGCCCGCGCAGAAGACTCGTTCGTTCGCCTATCGTGGAGTGAGGTCAGCGATTACGTAGCGCGCGGCCTGCGTGCCGTTGCCGAGACCTACTCCGGCGACGAAGGTCGCCGCAGGATGATCGAGAAGGACGGATACGCTCCCGAGATGCTCGAACACTGGGAAGAGGCGGGAACCAGGACGATCAAGATGGGTTCTTCATTGCCGGTTCACGGTGTTATCGGCAAGTTCGGGCTGTTTCGTTTCTGCAACATGCTGGCCTTGCTCGACTCGCACGTGCGCGGCGTCGGACCGGAAAAAGCCCGCGGCGGGCGTGAGTGGACCGAGTATACGTGGCGCGGCGATCAGGCACCGGGGCAGCCTTTCGTCACGGGTCTGCAGACTTCCGACGGGGATTTCAACGATCTACGTCACAGTCGCTTGCACATCCAGTGCGGCAAGAATTTGGTCGAAAACAAAATGGCCGACTCGCACTGGTTCATCGAGCTGATGGAAAGGGGAGGCAAGATCGTCTCGATCGCTCCCGATTATAATGCCCCGGCGACCAAATCCGATTACTGGATCAAGGTGAGAGCCGGGTTGTCGGATACGGCGATTTTTCTCTACCTGGCCCGCTACGTGATGGACAACGGGCATACCGATACCGACTTCGTCAAGCGCTTCACGGATTTCCCGCTGCTGGTTCGCCGCGACACACTCACGCGAGTCCGGCCGGAGGAGGTAATCGCGGATTACCAGAAGCCGTCGTTGGCCAACGGACCGAGCATGAAGTTGCAAGGGCTGACAGCCGAGCAGCGCGATCGTATCGGCGACTTCGTGGTGTTTGACGCATCCGCCGGTCGGCCCCACGCGATCACGCGCGATCAAGTGGGTGAGGTGATGAAGGCCGACGGCATCGACCCCGATCTGGAATGGAAAGGAACGCTGAAAACCGTGGACGGCGGTACCGTCGACGCGATGACGATTTACGAGGCATACAAGATCCATCTGCGCGATTACGATCTGCGAACCGTCGCCGGTATTACCGGCGCCGATCCGAAATTGCTGTCGAGGCTTGCCGAAGACTTTGTCACGGTAAGACCGGTCGCGATCCACGTCGGCGAGGGCGTGAACCACTACTTCCACGCCACGCTTCACAACCGGGCGGAGTTTTTGCCTATGATGCTCATCGGGCAGATCGGCGATATGGGCGCCGGCGTCTACACGTGGGCGGGAAACTACAAGGGGGCCATCTTCCAAGGTGCCCCTTGGGCGGGGCATGGCGTGGGGACCTATTTCAAGGAAGATCCGTTCGCCCCCCTCACCGACCCGCAGGCTGACGCAGACCAGGTCCCGCTTCGCAATACCATGTACGGGGAGGAAGTGGGGTACTGGGGCAGCGGCGAGCGACCTCTGATCGTAGATACCCCGAAAGGTCGCAGAACGTTTACCGGCAAGACCCACATGCCGACCCCAACCAAGGTGATGTGGTACAACAACGCCAACCTGATCAACCAAGCCAAGTGGCACTACGAACTGATTCACAACGTGTTGCCCAAGGTCGACATGGTGATCGACCAGCAAATCGAATGGACGGGTTCGGCCGAGCACGCGGACGTCGTATTGCCAGCCAATTCTTGGCTCGAGTTCCAAGCCACCGAAGCCGGCGGGTCGTGTTCCAATCCCTTCCTACAGCTGTGGAAGGGAGGGATCGATCCTCTATTCGATTCTAAGGACGACGGCGAGATCTTCGCATCCGTAGCCGTCGCTATGGGCAAGCAGCTGAAAGACGGTCGCTTCGAGGACCACTGGAAGTTCGTTCTCTCGGGCCAGCCCGAGGTCTATCTGGACCGTGTTCTGGCTTCGAGTTGTACGACCAAGGCACCCGAAGGGGGCGACCGTTACCGCAGCGATGACATCATGCGTGGCGAGTACGGAACGCCGGGTACAGCATTGATGCTGTACCGAACCTATCCGCGCGTTCCGTTCTATGAGCAGGTACACGATTCGCTGCCGTTCTACACCGATAGCGGCCGGCTCGCAGCGTACTGCGACTTGCCCGAAGCCATCGAGTACGGCGAGAACTTCATCGTCCACCGGGAAGGACCGGAGGCTACGCCGTACCTGCCCAACGTGATCGTATCGGCCAACCCGCTCGTGCGTCCCGAGTCCTACGGTATCCCGCTGTCGGCGAAAGACGCCGACCTGAGGCAGATTCGCAACGTCAAAATGCCCTGGAGCAAGGTGAAGACGACCACCAATCCGCTGTGGAAGGAGGGCTATAGCTTTTTCTGTTCAACACCGAAATCGCGTCACTCGGTGCATTCCTCGTGGAGTGTCGTTGACTGGAACTGGATTTGGTCGGACAACCACGGAGATCCCTACCGCGTCGACAAACGTCTGCCCGGTGTGGCCGACCGGCAAATCCAGATGAACCCGGTGGATGCCCGCGGTCTCAAGTTGGCCGATGGAGACTATGTCTGGGTGGATGCCAATTCAGCCGACCGGCCTTACGTCGGGTGGGATTCGGAGACCGACGAGTTCACAAAAAGAGCCCATCGCTGCATGGTACGGGTCAAGTACAACTCATCACTGCCGCGTGGCTTCACGATCATGAAGCACACGGGCTGGATGTCGTCGCCGCGAACCGTTCGTGCAGGCGAAAGCCGCGCCGACGGACGGGCCTACTCGGAGGAAACCGGATACCAGGCCTCGTATCGTTACGGCTCCCATCAGTCGATCACGCGTGCCTGGATGATGCCGATGCACCAGACCGACACCTTGTTCCACAAAAAAGTCGGCGGAATGGGGTTCGTCTTCGGATTCGAGGTCGATAATCATGCTATCAACTCGGTACCGAAGGAGACGTTGGTGCGGATCTCCAAGGCTGAAGCCGGCGGAATGAATGGCAAGGGGGTATGGCTTGCCGGTACCAACGACTTTGCTCCGGGGAGCGAATCGGAGATTGGTGAACGGTACCTCAACGGAGCGCTGACGACGGTAGCGCGGAAAGGATGAACACGATGAAGAAAAAGGTCGCGGAGCCAGACGATCCGTTGTCGTTGGAAGCCGTCTCCGTCCCAGGGGGCGAACTCAAGACCATGGCCGAGGCGTTTATCGAAGAATACGCACGCTTGGGTATGACCGAAGAAGAAATCTATCTGCTGTTTGCTCGCCACGTGTATTTTGGGACGCACCTGTATTTTGCGCGGCGCGG
>Ga0114931_10010419_pt1 | contig 11069 bp, 12 predicted proteins | sample 2SBtaG_FD_89579 | JGI IMG/M metagenome (GOLD analysis project Ga0114931, IMG submission 89579) | Deep subsurface microbial communities from Kolumbo volcano to uncover new lineages of life (NeLLi) - 2SBTROV14_V59a metaG | ecosystem: Environmental > Aquatic > Marine > Volcanic | place: Kolumbo...
CGGGCGGATCGCCGAAGTCGTGGCGCGCTTCACCCTCGATTCGATGCCCGGCAAGCAGATGGCGATCGATGCGGACCTGAACCAGGGCGTGATCGACGACGCCGAAGCGACCCGTCGGCGCCGCGACGTCCAGCGCGAAGCCGACTTCTACGGCGCGATGGACGGTGCCAGCAAGTTCGTGCGCGGCGACGCCATCGCCGGCTTCGTCATCCTGCTCGTCAACATCTTCGGCGGGCTCGCGGTCGGCGTCGGCCAGGAAGGCATGGGCTTCGGCGAAGCGCTCGAGAGCTACACGGTGCTGACGGTCGGCGACGGCCTGGTGACGCAGATTCCGGCCCTCATCATCTCGACTGCAGCGGGCATCGTCGTCAGTCGGGCGGCAGCGGGCGAGCCGTTGTCGGCCGAACTGGCGCGTCAGATGTTCATGCAACCGCGCGCGCTCGGCGTGGCTTCGGGCATCCTGGGAATGCTCGCCCTCGTTCCCGGACTCCCGACCGTTCCCTTCGCCATCCTCGCGGGCGCGACGGCGTGGCTGGCGCGACGCGTCGCCCGAACGGAGGTCGCCGAGGAAGAGTCGCCCGGCGAAGCCGGTGAGCCGATCGACGAGGACAGCGAGATCCGCCGTGCGCTCGCACTCGACGAACTCGAACTCGAGATCGGCTACGGGCTCGTCCCGCTCGTCGATCCGAACAAGGGCGGCGAACTGCTCGGGCGGATTCGTGCGCTGCGCAAGAAGCTCGCTGCCGAACTCGGCTTCGTCGTGCCGCTCATCCACATTCGCGACAACCTGCAGCTCGACGCGGGCGCCTATTCGATCTCGCTGCGCGGCAACCGTATCGCCAGCGGCCAGGCGCCCCCCGGTCACAGCCTGGCGCTTCCGCCTTCGCAGGACACGCCAAAGATCCCGGGGATCGAGACGGTCTACCCGGCGTTCGGCATTCCGGCGCGCTGGATCGCCGATCGCGACCGCGAGCGGGCGACCCAGATGGGCTACGCCGTCGTCGACGCTTCGACCGCGATCGCGACGCACCTCGCAGAGGTGATCCGAACGCACGCTGCCGAGCTGCTGACGCGCGCGCAGGTGCGCGAGCTGGTCGATCAGCTATAGGAGCGCTTCCCGCGCGTCGTCGACGAGATCGTTCCGAATGTGGTCAGCATCAGCGTGCTCCATCGCACGCTTCGCGCGCTGCTCGAGGACCGGATCTCGATTCGCGACATCGGCACCGTGCTCGAGACGCTGGCGGAGTACGCAGACAAGATCCAGGACGCCGACCTGCTGACGGACCTCGTCCGCGAACGCCTGGGGCGCACGGTCACGCGGCCCTACATCGCGGAGGACGGCAGTCTCGGCGTCGTCACCCTGGCTCCCGAACTCGAGGAGAAGCTGCGCCACGGCGTGCAGCGCAACGAGGGTGGGGCGGTGCTCTCGGTCGAGCCAGAAGTCCTGCAAACGATGGTGCAGGAGTTCGAGGGGTTGTTGACGCGCGCGAAGCAGGAGCGCAGCGGAGGCCTGCCCGTGGTGCTGAGCTCGCAGGCCGTTCGCGCACCGCTGCGCCGCCTGCTCTCGCGCCTCGATCCGCGTCTGGTCGTGATCGCACACAACGAACTTCCGCCCGATGTCCAGGTGGTCGGACACGGCGTCGTGGGAGCTGTCCATGCACATCAAGCGATTTGAAGGCCGCACGATGGAGGAGGCGCTGTCGCGGGTCCGCGAGGAACTCGGGGCGGAGGCGCTGATCCTGTCGACGCGACAGCAGCGCCAGAAGGACGGCGTGTTCGGCTGGCTTGCGCGTCCGATAGTCGAAGTCACGGCGGCCGTCGATCGCGACGCGCGCACCGGCAGGACGGACGCGCGGGAAGCCGCGCCGAACGGGTCGTGGCGAACGCTCTCGGTCACACGCGCCCTCGTCGACCCGCTCGAGCGCGAGGTGCGCGAGCTGCGCCAGAGCGTCGATCGCATGGCGAGCTTCTGTTCCGCAGAAGACGAGCTGCGCAAGGGGCTGGCGGAGTTGCAGCGCACACTGGCGACGGTGCGTGCCGGCGCGGCGACGGCGGTCGCACAGGCGACGGGCGGGGCACTCGCCGGCGGCGTCTGCGAGCGGCTCGAGGAGCGCGGCCTCGACGGCGCGCACGCACGCAGGTTGACCGAAGCCGTGGCACGAGAGCGTCGTCCGGCCGAGAGCGAGACGCGCTGTCTGCGTCGGGTGCTGGCGCGCGAGCTGGACCGGCGCCTCGTGCCGCCCCGACCGGACCGCGGCCCGCAGGCGGCGCTCTTCATCGGTGCCACCGCGTCGGGCAAGACGACGACGCTCGCGAAGGTCGCTGGATCCGAGATCGAGGCCGAGGGCGCGAGCGTGGTCGTGACGACCGATGTCTGGCGCAAGGGTGGCGAGCAGCAGCTTCGCAGCCTCGCGGGTGAACTCGAGCTGCCCTTCTGCGTGGCCTTGTCGCCCGAGGAACTCGAGGGCCACCTGCGGCGCTTCGGCGATCGGCGGGTGCTCGTCGATACGCCCGGACGCAGCCGCAACGATGCCTCGGCGCTGCCGGAACTGCTGCGCTGTCGCGAAGTCCTCGGCGCGCGGTCCTGGGTCGCGCAGGTGGTGTCGGCCACGACGAAGGGCGCCGACCTGCGCGCACAGCTCTCCCACTACCGCGAACTCGTTCCCGACGCCGTGGTCGTGACGCATGTCGACGAGAGCGAGGACCTGTGGAACGTGGCGAACCTGCTGCTCGACGAAGCGACGCCTCCCCTTGCCTGGGTCGGAACCGGCCAACGCGTGCCCGAGGACCTGCTCGTCCCGGACCCGGACGAGATGGCCGACCGCATCGTGGGGTACGCCGCATGAGTGCAGGAGCCGAAATGACACGCGCCTGGCGGCGCCTGCGGCGCGCCGCGCGCGCGGGACACGAGGTACTGATGGAGTCGGACGAGGAAAGGGAGCCCGCCACGCGGCAGACGCCGGGGCAGACGCTCGACAACGCGATGGCTGTCGTCAGCGGCAAGGGCGGGGTCGGCAAGACCAACCTGGTCGCGAACCTGGCCGTCGCCGCGGCGGCGCTGGACGCCCGCGTCCTGGCCGTCGACGGTGACCTCGGGCTGGCGAACCTCGACGTGTTGCTCGGCCTGCTGCCGCGCGCCTCGGTCGCGGATCTGCTCTCGGGAGAGGCGACGCTCGACGACATCCTGGTGGAGGGCCCGCGCGGGCTCGACCTGCTGCCGGCTCACGCGGGTTCACAGCGTCTGGCCGCACCCGACCCGCTGGAACTCGAGGCGCTGGTCGCCGCGATCGGGGCCGTGGCGCCGCGCTACGACCTGGTCCTGATGGACGCAGGAGCGGGAGTCGGCTCGAGCGTCGTGCGCCTTTGCGGAGCGTGTCGGCGCCTGGTGCTCGTCACGAACCCGGAGCCGACGAGCCTGGCCGATGCCTACGGGGTGCTCAAGGTGCTGACGGGCGACCCGCACGCGGCCCGGCCTCACATCGACGTGCTCGTCAACGAGGTCGACGATGCGCGCGACGCGCGCGACACCTATGTCGCGCTGCTCGAGTTGTCGCGTCGCTACCTCGGCGTCGAGCCTGGCTATCTGGGACATCTGCCGCGCGACGCGCGCCTCGGCGAAGCCGTCCATGCGCAGCGTGCGGTGGTCGAGCTGCATCCGGCGTCCGCGTCGGCACGGCGCCTGATCGAACTCGCCCACCGGCTGTTGCGCGAAACGCGCGCCGGTCGCGTCGGCGCTTCGCAGCCGGAGGCGCAGCACGCGACGCGAGACTGAGTGCTGCACGCCGCCTGCGGTGGGGGTCCGTCATGAGCTTCACCTCGGAGATCCGTCCCCCCGGACAGCCACTGCGCCCCGGCGAGGCGCCGCCGCAGCCGCGCAGGCGACGCCGGCGCACGCGCCGCAAGACGCCGCGTCGCGAGACGGAGCCGTCGCAGGACCCGAAGGATCCGGCGACGCCGGCGCATCCGGCGGATTCCTCCGAAGGCGCGGGCCCCGACGGCGACGCCGCCGATGGCCACATCGACATCCGGGTCTGAGCCGGCCCGCCTTTCACTTCGAAACGCCCGCGGCGCGCAGAGTGGAAGAAGTTGCCGCCCGGGTCTCCGATCGGGGTGCGAGGAGGCCGCCGCGACGCCGAGACGGAAACCCGAGCTGGCACGCGCGTTGCACTTGCGAGGTGCCGACACCGGCGACATGCCGTGCGCTCTGCGCACAGGCGGACAGCGGAGGGGTGGATGAGCAGCGAGCTCTACGTCGCGCTCTCGGGAGCGATCGGTCGTCTCCACGAGCTCGACGTCACGGCCAACAACCTGGCCAACGCCGATACCGTCGGCTTCAAGCGCGTGCGCGGCACGTTCAGCGCGGCACTCGAGGCCGCCACTCGCGACATGCAGGGCGAGCGCATCCCGGGCGATCCCGCCGAGGTCTTCGCGGTACTCGGTTCGCCGCGGGTCGATCTCGCCAGCGGCCCGGTCGAACGCACCGGCTCGCCGCTCGACGTCGCGCTCGAAGGCGACGGCTTCTTCGTGGTCGCCGGGCCGCAGGGACCGCTCTTCACGCGGGCGGGCTCCTTCGTGATCGGCCCCGACGGCAACCTCGCCACGCCCGACGGTCTCCCGGTCGAAGGGGCGAGCGGCCCGATCGCCGTGGGGACGCGGCCCGTCTCGATCGTCGCGACTGGCGACGTGGTCGCCGAGGACGGCGAGATCATCGGCCGGTTGCGCGTCGTCGACTTCCCCGAAGCGGCGGCGCTCGTGCCCGACGGTGGCAACCGGCTGCGCGCCGAGGGCGCGCTCCCGACGGACGTCGAGAACCCGCGCGTGCTCGAGGGAAGCCTCGAACGCTCCAACGTCAGACCGGTCGAAGAAATGGCCGCGCTCGTCGAGTTGCAGCGCAGCTTCGACATCGTCATGCGATCCATCCAGGCGGACGCCGACCTGAGCGAACGCCTGCTGCGGGAGGTATCCGGACAATGAGGGCTCTGTTCACCGCTGCCACGGGCATGACGGCCCAGCAGACGCGCATGGACTCGATCGCGAACAACCTCGCGAACGTGAACACGACCGGCTTCAAGCGGGCGCACGCCGAGTTCCAGGACCTGTTCTACGAGACCTTGCGGGCGCCCGGAGCGCCATCCGCGGACGGTACGGCGCTGCCCAGCGGCGTGCAGATCGGCCACGGCGTCCAGCTCGCCTCGGTCGTGCGCACCTTTGCGCAAGGCGAGCGTACGCGCACGGACCGGCCCCTCGATCTCGCGATCGACGGCCCGGGTTTCCTGCAGGTCCAGAAGCCGGGCGGCGAAACGCTCTATACGGTCGCCGGCGCGCTACAGCTCGACGCCGACGGCAACATCGTGACGCCCGAGGGATACCCAATCGTTCCCGCCATCACCGTGCCGAGCGATGCACAGGACATGACCATTCTGCGCGACGGGACGGTCTCGGTGCTGCAGCCCGGTTCGACTGCGCCGACGCAGATCGGGCAGATCCAGCTCGCGCGCTTCGTGAACCCCTCTGGTCTGCGCGCGATGGGCAACAACCTGTATGCGCCGAGCGGTGCGTCGGGCGATCCGGAGACGGGCAACCCCGACCAGAACGGCTTCGGCGCCCTATCACAGGGCTTCCTCGAGAGCTCGAACGTCAACGTGGCCGAGGAGCTGGTCCGCCTGATCATGGCGCAGCGCGGCTTCGAGATGAACTCGCGGGTGATCACCGCAGGCGATGAGATGATGCAGACCGTCGGAGCGCTGGCGCGATGAGGGCCTCGCTGCACGGCGCTCGCGCAGCCCTGGCGGTGGGGGCAATGGCCGGGCTGCTGCTGGCGGCTGCTCCTGCGCTGGCGGGCGAGCGCGTCGCAGCGCCGGAGCTCGCGGCGCGCATCGTCGATTTTCTCGGCGAGCGCGGTGCAGCGCGCGACGCGATCGCGCTGCCACCGCTCTCGGACTTCGAGGTCGAGAGCAGTTCGGGGGCGCCGCTTGCCGTCGAACTGCGCAGCGCGGCCCGGGCGCCGCTCGCAGGCCAGGTGCCGGTGACCGTCTCGATTCGCGAGAACGGCGTCGAGCGCAAGCACGGTGTCGTGACCGCGCGGGTCGCCCGGCATGGTCACGCCTGGGTCGCGACGCGCCGCCTCGTGCGCGGCGCCACCCTGCAGGCGGCCGATTTCAGGCGCGTCGACGTGTCGGGCGCGCTGCCCGCGGACGCGATCGGGGACCCCGGCGCCTTCGAGGGCTGGCGGGCGACGCGCGGCGTTCGTCCCGGGTCGGTCTGGCGCGCCTCGATGCTGGAGAGGGCCCCGCGCGTGCGGAGAGGCGACCGAGTACGCGTCGTGGTCGAGTCCGGGGCGCTGCGCGTCGAGATGAACGCCACCGCACGCGAAGACGGCTACGCGGGCGACCGCATCCGGGTCCTCAACTCCCGCTCGCACCGCGAGCTGGTCGGACGCGTGCGCGCAGATGGAGTCGTCGATGTCTCGCCCTAGTTTTCGGACTTGTGTGCGCATCGCCCTGCTGGTGTGGGTCACGACCGCGCTCGGGTGCGTCGAGGTGGCGCTGCGCGAGAGTTTCGAGCCTTTCGACTACGAACCGGTCCCCGTCGACGGCGGCCCGCCGTCGCGGACACAGGGCGCCGTCTGGCCCGGACGCACACCTTCGGGCTCCTTCCTGTTCTTCGACCAGAAGGCCCGTTCCGTCGGCGACCTCGTGACGGTCAACGTCGTCGAGAACGTGCTGGCCGAGGAGAGCGCGGCGACGGACCTCGAGAAGAAGTCTTCGATGGGCGCGACACTGACCTCGGACGTCGGACTGCAGGCCCTCGTACAGAAGCCGATCGAGTTCCTGCTGCGCGCCGTCGGCCTCGGCAATGTCGGTGTCGCAGTTCCGGACGGGACCGAGCTCAACGTGCTCGAGTCCAACAACACCGACAAGTTCGAGGGCGACGGCAAGACACGCCGCGAGGGCCGCTTCACGGCGACCGTGACGTGCCGGGTACTCGCCGTGCATCCCGGGCCGATCTTCCACGTGCGCGGACGTCGCGGCATCGTCGTCAACCACGAGATGCGATACCTGACCGTCGAAGGGCTGGTGCGGCAGCTCGACATCGGCATCGACAACACGGTGGTGTCCTCGGCCCTCGCCGAGGCGCGCATCACGCTCGATGGCATCGGCGTCGTCGACGACAAGCAGCGGCCGGGCTGGCTGCAGCGCGTCTTCAGCTGGGTGTACCCGCTGTGAGTGCCCGCACGCGACCGAACGCGCGCGTCCTGCGGCGAGCAGTGCGACGTACGACACGCTGCGCACTGCTCGTCCCGATCGCGGCTGTCCTGCTGGCGCCGGCTGCCGATGCGATCCGGCTGAAGGAGCTGTCTTCGATCCAGGGCGTTCGCGACAACCAGGTGATCGGCTACGGGCTCGTCGTCGGTCTCAACGGGACGGGCGACAAGAGCCAGGCCGTGTTCACGACGCGCTCGCTCGCCGGCATGCTCACGAAGATGGGCATCGCAGTCGACCCGGGCGCGATCCGCGTCAAGAACGTTGCTGCGGTGATGATCACGGCCGACCTGCCGCCCTTTGCGCGCAGCGGCTCTCGCCTCGACGCCACGGTGTCGTCGATCGGCGACGCTCGCAGCCTCGAGGGCGGGACCCTGCTGGTCACGCCGCTCTACGGCACGGATGGCAACATCTACGCCCTCGCACAGGGTGCGCTCTCGGTCGGCGGGTTCTCCGCAGGCGGCGACGGCGGCAGCGGGGTCGTGAAGAACCACCCGACGGTCGGACGCCTGGTGGGCGGCGCGACGGTCGAGCGTGAGCTCGGCTATGCGATCGAAGGCCGCACGAGCTTCGACGTCGCGCTCGCCGAACCCGACTTCACGACGGCCCTGCGCGCCGTGCGCGCGCTGAACCGGGACTTCGGAGCAGAGGTCGCGCACGCGCTCGATGCGGGCACGCTGCGCGTCGAGGTGCCCGAGAAGTACCGCGACGACGTGGTCGGCTTCGTGTCGCGCGTCGAAGGCGTCGAGGTCGAGCCGGACGCGGTGGCACAGGTGATCATCAACGAGCGCACGGGTACCGTCGTGATAGGCGCGGATGTCCGGATCGCCAAGGTCGCCGTCTCACACGGCAACCTGTCCGTCAGCATTGCGGTCACGAACACGGTGTCGCAGCCGGCGCCCTTCGGGCAGGGCGAGACGACTCCGGTCCAGAACACGGACGTCGAGGCCGAGGAGGACGAGGCGCGCCTCGCGATCGTCGAGGGCGGTGTGACGATCGAGGAGCTCGTGCAGGGCCTGAACGCCATGGGCGTCACACCGCGTAACCTGATCGTGATCTTGCAGTCGATCAAGGCGGCCGGCGCACTGTCCGCCGATCTGGAGATCCTGTGATGGGCGCCGGCGCGCTCGTCGGTGCGGTGGCAGGGAACGTGCGGGTCGCACTCTCGGCGCCGGTGCCGAAGCCCGAGCTCGCCGGTGCGGCGCGCGACTTCGAAGCGCTGCTGCTGCACCAGTTCCTGAAGGCCGCGAACGAGCCCGTCGTCGAGGGCCTGCCCTTCGGGCAGGGCCCTGGCGAGCGGATGTACCGTGATCTCTTCCTCGAAGAAGTCGCGCGCCTGTCCGCCGAACGCGGTGGCGTCGGCCTTGCGCGCGCAGTCGAGGAAACGGCCGGCCGCGGTCGCAGCGTCGGAGACGAGCCGTGAGCCGACCCTCCGAAACCGCGATCGCAGGTCTCGTCGAGATCCTGGCCGCAGAAGAGCGCCTCTACCTCGAGTTGCGCGCGTGTCTGCAGCGTGAACGCGCGGCCATGGAAGAGCTCGACAGCGAGCGCCTCTTCCACTGCGTGGCCGAGAAGGAGGGGCTCGCCGCCGAAGGGCGGGTGCTGGAGGAGTCGCGCCTGGTGCTGGCCCGCCGGCTCGCGGAAGAACTCGGCCTCGATTCGCAGCGGCCGCGCCTCGCGGACATCTGCGAGCGCCTCGGGGACGGGTTTGCCGGGCTGCGCGAGGCGCGTGCACGCTTGCGCGCGCTGGTCGTCGCCGTCACCGAGCTCTCCGAGGCGAACGCGTCGTTCGCCGGCAATGCGCTCGCGCAGGTGCGGCGGACGCTCGACCTGTTCGGGACGGCGAGCGAGCGCGACACGACCTACGGCCCGCCCGGCCAGGACCCTGTGGCCAGCGTCGGTCGCCTCGTCCACCGGTCGGCCTGAGAGGAGCCTCGATGGGCCTCATCGACAGCCTGAACGTGGCCGTGCGCGCTCTGCAGGTCGAGCAGAACTCGATCCGCACGGTCAGCCACAACATCGCGAATGCCGACACACCGGGCTACTCGCGGCAGCGCGTCGTGCGCGCGACCGGGGATCCCTTCCAGCTCGACATCGGGGCGCTCGGCACCGGCGTCGAGCAGCAGACGGTGCAACGTTTCAACGACGCGGTGGTCGACCGGCAGATCCTCGCCGAACGCTCCGGTGTGGGCTCGACCTCGGTCCAGGCCGAGGCGCTGTCGCAGGTGGAGCAGATCCTCAACGAGCAGAATGGCGACGGTGTCGCGGCGGCGCTGTCGCGCTTCTATGCGAGCTTCTCCGACCTCGCGAACGCGCCCTCCGGCTCTTCCGAGCGGCAGGCGGTCGTGATCGCGGCGCAGACGGCGATCGACGCGGTCGCGCGTGCCGACACCGCGCTGCGGCAGCTGCATTCCGACTACAACGCCGGCATCCAGGGGACACTCACCGAGATCAACAGCCTGGCCGAACGCGTGGCCGAGCTGAACCTGTCGATCTCGCAGAGCGAAGTTCAGGCGCCGGCCAACGATCTGCGCGACCAGCGCGACGAGCTCGTTCGTCGGATGTCCGACCTCGTCGGCATCGACACGGTCGAACAGAGCGACGGCCAGATCTCCGTTTTCGTCAGCGGCGGCCTCTCGCTCGTGCAGGGCGAGCTCGCGAACCGCCTCGAGGCGATTCCCGACCCCACGAATCCGATCGACCCGAACTCGGTGAACGTCGCCTTCAACGGCTCGGGCAATCTTCTCGACATCACGTCGAGCCTCAGCGGGGGACGCGTAGGCGGACTGCTAGCAGCGCGCGACGGCGTCGGCACCGATGCACTGCGCCAGATGGACACGATCGCCTACAACCTCGCCACGCAGGTGAACACGGCGCACGCGGCGGGAACCGGTCTCAATGGCTACGTCGGCGATTTCTTCGTCGCGCCCGCGGCGGTCGAGGACGCCGCGAGCCAGCTCGCGATCGACCCCGCCATTCTCGCCGACCCGGGCTCGGTGGCTGCCGGGCTTTCGAGTGCGCCCGGCGACAACCGCAATGCGCTCGCGCTTGCGGCTCTTCGCGACACGGCTGCGGCGCTCTACCAGCCCGGCGACCCGCCGGGCCCGCCGACGGGCCCGGTGCGCACGTTGCTCGATCACGTCGCGGTCGTCGGTGCCGACGTGGGACAACAGGCGCGCGGCATGTCCGCTGCGCGCGCCCAGAGCGAGCGCCTGCTCGAGACGGTCGAGAACCGGCGCGACGAGATCGCCGGTGTCTCGCTCGACGAGGAGATGAGCGACCTGATCCGGCTCGAGGCTGCGTTCCAGGCCAACACGCGCGTCGTGGGCACGGTGCGCCAGTTGCTCGAGGACCTGATGTCGCTCATCTAAGCGACACCGGGGAGACGACGAGATGGGCAATCGAATCACGGCTTCGATCATCCAGCGCACGGCGCTCAGCGATGTCATGCGCGCACGTCTGCGTCTGGCCGAGGTCCAGGAGCAGGCGTCGAGCGGGTTGCGGATCAACCGGCCGTCGGACGACCCGGTCGGCTATCGCAGCGCGAGCGCGCTGCGCGCGTCGATCGAGGCCAATGACCAGCTGCTGCGCAACCAGGACCGGGCCGAGGGCCGCATGCGCCGCGCCGACGGCGCACTCGGTGAAGTGCAGAACGTGCTGGCGCGCGCTCGCGAGCTGGCGTTGCAGGGGGCGAGCGGATCGGACGCGCAGGATCCGGCCACTCGTCGCATTCTCGCCGAAGAAGTGGCGGGCCTCTTCGATCAACTGTTGGCGCAGGCCAATACGAAGGGCAGCGAAGGCTACCTC
>Ga0114931_10010420_pt1 | contig 11069 bp, 10 predicted proteins | sample 2SBtaG_FD_89579 | JGI IMG/M metagenome (GOLD analysis project Ga0114931, IMG submission 89579) | Deep subsurface microbial communities from Kolumbo volcano to uncover new lineages of life (NeLLi) - 2SBTROV14_V59a metaG | ecosystem: Environmental > Aquatic > Marine > Volcanic | place: Kolumbo...
TGTTCTTAGTTTTTGCTTTGAAAACAAGAGTTATGTTGATATAATGACTGTTTTCAAAGTGAAAAATAAGGACAAAAGAAGTAGCCAAGAAGCTTGATTTATTTTTTCACCGTTCCTTAGAGTATGTTTTCATTTGAAAATTTTATTTTCAGGCATTTCTATTGTAGCATTAAATCATTCAGTCATTATAGCATTTAAGCATTTCCACTAAAAAAACAGTCGAACCGAAATTATTATAAAATCCGAAATCATGAAAATCAAGATATTACTTCTCCCTTTTTTATTTCTGGTTTCTTTTTCTCTTTTAGCTCAAAAGGCACATAAAACCGAAAACATCGTCCTCGTCACCCTCGACGGGCTGCGATGGCAAGAGGTCTTCGGCGGGGCAGCAGACAGCTTGCTGAACGACCCTGCCCATGTTCCTGACACGGTGCAGTTGCAGGGGCTTTTCGCCGCTTCTTCGGCCGAAGAGAGGCGCGAAAAATTGCTGCCTTTCTTTTGGAAAATCATAGCCAAACAAGGCCAGCTCTACGGAAACCGGTGGAAGGGTAACAAAGTAAATTGCACCAACAACTTTTGGTTCTCCTATCCCGGTTACAACGAAATCTTCAGCGGACATGCCGACCCGAACATTGATAGCAACGACAAGATTTGGAACCCCAATGTTACGATATTGGAATGGCTCAATAAACTGCCGGAATACCAGGGGAAGGTTGCTGCTTTTGGGTCTTGGGATGTCTTCCCCTACATCATCAACAAGAGGCGAAGCGGCATTCCCGTAAATGCCGGTTTTGAGACTGCCCAAAGCGATAACTTGACGGCGAAAGAAATCTTTCTCAACGAATTGCTGCCTCAAATGCCAAGCCCCTGGGCTACCGTCCGCTTGGATGCTTTCACCCACCATTACGCGTTGGAATACCTCAAGCGGCAACACCCCAAAGCGCTTTACATCGCTTACGGTGAAACGGATGACTTCGCCCACGACGGACGCTACGACCACTATCTGAAATCTGCTCGCCAGACCAGCAATTGGCTCGAAGAACTTTGGAGTTACCTCCAAAAGGACCCCTTCTACCAAGACAAAACGACCCTTCTAATCACTACCGACCACGGCAGGGGTGACCGTCCCAAAAGTGCATGGAAGAGTCATGGAAAATCTTACAAAGGTTCGGATGCCATCTGGTTGGCAGTGATAGGACCGGATACGCCTGCCCTCGGTGCGGTGAATGAAAATGGGCAACTTTTTCAAAATCAGATTGCCAAAACAGTCGCTGCCTTTTTGGGCTTGGATTACGAGAATGTTCAGAAAGTCGGCGCGGTCATTCAAAGTGCGATGAGGTAGAGAATCAACCTGCCTGCTTTTCACAATTTCAATTCCAAACCGTCGTAAGCCAAAGCTACCTTGGGCGGCAATTTTTTGCAAATCTCCTCGTGCAGCCCCATCCGGTGACTCATATGCGTGAGGTAAGCCTGTTCGGGTTGGAGTTTTTCGATAAGGGTCAATGCTTGTTCCAAATTGAGGTGGGAATGATGCTCTTTGTGATGCAAAGCATTGAGTACCAATATCTTTGAACCTTCGACTTTCCGCAACTCTACTTCCGAAATTGTTTTCATGTCGGTCAAGTAAGTGAAATCGCCGATTCGGAATCCGAGTACTGGCAAATGCCCGTGTAGCAATTCAATAGGTCTGACCGAAAAGCCCCCAACTTCAAAATCACCATCTTTCGAAATGGTGTGCAATTGCAGCATGGGCGCGCCGGGGTAGGGATTTTTTTCAAAAACATACCCGAAACGATGCTTCAATTCGGCCTGCACCCGTTTGGTAGCGTAGATGGGCATATTCTCCCAATTGCGGAAGTTGAAGGGACGCACATCGTCCAAGCCAATGATGTGGTCGTTGTGTTCGTGGGTAATCAAAATTGCCTGCAAATCTTTTACGCCTGCCCGAAGCATTTGCTGTCGAAAATCGGGACCCACATCGATTGCCAAATTTTTTTCACCCTCGCTAATTAGAACGGAGGTGCGTAGGCGTTTGTCCTTTGGGTTCTTCGATTGGCATACTTCACACTCGCATCCGATGATTGGAACCCCTTGAGAAGTACCCGTGCCGAGAAATGTAATTTTGATAGCTGCCCTTTTGATTTGTTTTTAAAAATTTAGCCTGTTCAAATCCAGATTTTCAAGTATTCCTTTTCAAAGGTCGAAAATATAGACTTATATTTAGGATTTTGTATCCGTTCAAAAAACAATGGATGGAAGGTAGAGGAGAATTCATATTCTCCGTTCAGTTCCCGGAGAATATAAATTCCCCTCTGCCTCTCCTCTTGAATTTGCCAATACGTTTTGAACCGATACGGGATTTTTAAATAGGCTTTAAAGTGGTTCAGGCTTAGAAATCAGAAACCAATTCGGTTCAACCCTGAAATTATTCACAACCAACCATGCTTTGTCGCCCCAAATATCGCAAAATCGGCGAAGTTTTCTTTTTTGATTTCGGTTTCGATGTCTTTGCGATTAGAAAAACAAAGCCTCCCTTAAACTCCTTTAATCTCCGTTATGAACAAGCTCATTTTACCTTTCTTTTTCGTTTTATTCATGCAGATGAAAGCCCAACAATTCTTTGGTAATCAACCGCTTGCCCACACCTTTTCCATCGTCGCAATAGATAGGGAAACCGGCGATATGGGCGTCGCCGTTCAATCGCATTGGTTCTCGGCAGGCACCCTTGTCATTTGGGGAGAAGCGGGGGTTGGCGTCGTAGCCACGCAGTCCTTTGTGAACCCTGCATTCGGCCCGCAGGGTTTGGAAATGCTGAAGCAGGGGCTTTCGGCAAAAGAAGCCGTCGCGAAATTGATTGATGCAGACGAGGGAAGGGATTTTCGTCAGTTGGCCATTCTAAATTCAAAAGGCGAAACGGGAACCTTCACAGGGAAAAAATGTATCGAAGCCGCGGGAAATCAGGCAGGGGACGGCTATTCGGTGCAGGCAAACTTGATGTCGAACGGCAAAGTTTGGCCCGCAATGGCAACCGCTTTTGAAACATCGAAAGGGCAGCCGTTGGCCGAACGCTTAGTAGCTGCTTTGGAAGCCGGGCAAGCAGCCGGCGGCGATATTCGAGGCAAACAATCGGCTGCGCTGTTGGTGGTCAGCGGAAAGGCAACGGGGCAACCCTGGGTGGATAGAAAAGTAGATTTGAGAGTAGATGACCACCCAACTCCCATCGAGGAATTGAAGCGCCTTTTGAAAACGCAGCGGGCTTATGACCACATGAACCGGGGTGATTTGGCAGTGGAAAAAAGCAAAATTGAGGAAGCGATGCGGGAATACGGGGCAGCCGAAAACATATTCCCCGATAATTTGGAAATGAAATTTTGGCACGCCGTCACCTTAGCCAACGTTGGCAAATTAGAGGAAGCCTTACCTTTGTTTAAAGAGGTTTTTACTAAAAACCCAAATTGGAAAACCCTGACCCCTCGATTGACCAAAAATGGTCTTCTTACGGTTGATGAAGCAAACCTCAACCGCATCCTGGCAGTGGATGAATGAAAGAATGCTTTAATGCTACAATGATGGGGAATTTTAAGATTTTCCATACCTTTGCCGCTAAATTATGAAGGAGACCAATTACCTCGAAAAAATAAAGACCGCTCACGATTACCTCTGCGAACACACGAACTTCCGACCCGAACTCGCCCTAATTTTGGGCTCCGGATGGGGCGCTATCGGGGAACAAATCGAAGAGGCTGTCCACATCCCGTTCTCAGAAATTCCATACCTGCCGGTTTCAAGCGTGAAGGGGCACAAGGGACAGTTTATTTTTGGAAAATGGAAGGGAAAAACGGTGGTCGTTCTGCAAGGGAGGGTGCATTATTACGAAGGCTATTCGATGCAGCAGATAACCTTTCCGGTTCGGGTCTTCCAATTGATGGGTGTCAAAGCAATGATAGTGACCAATGCCTGCGGGGGCATCAATCCCGAGTTGTATCCCGGCGCTATTTTACTTCTGAGCGACCACATTAATTTGATGGGCGACAATCCGCTGCGGGGAAAGCATTACGAATCTTTGGGCCCCCGCTTCCCGGACATGGCAAAGGGCTACGACCCCAAACTTTTAAAAGCCGCCCAAAAGGTTGCCGCCGAACTGGAAATAGAAGTTTTTTCAGGGGTATATGCTGCCGTCAGCGGGCCGAGTTATGAATCGGCCGCAGAAGTGAACTACCTGCGCATAATCGGGGCCGATGCCGTCGGGATGTCCACCGTGCCGGAAGTAATTGTGGCGGTGCAGGGCGGAATGAAAGCCTTGGGTATTTCCTGCGTGACGGATATGCCTTCTGAAGATTCTGATGAAGAAGTAACCCACGAATTGGTCATTGAAGTAGCCAATAAAGCCCGCCCGAAATTGATTCGCCTGGTGTCGGGAATCGTTGAGCAAATTGATCTTTGAAAGAACTCAATCTCCCTTTTTTTTGACCCTCCCCTCCCCGTTTTCCTACCCTGGTTTTTTCTATTTCAAAACTTAATTTTAAACCAAAAGGAGAAATGAATTTACTATCTTTGACCTTGTTTCAATAGCCTGTTGCGATTGATGCTACCGGTCTAGAAACGCAATTTTGGATGAATCACCTGAAATGCCGACGCCAACACTCGAAGACATATTGACCCGCCTCAAAGGGGATGACAAAAGCGCTCTGAAAGACCTATTTCAGCAGTACTATCTTCCTGTTTGTCAAACCATTCACCGCTTTATTCGGGACAAGAATTTAGCGGAAGACCTTGCCCAAAATGTCTTCCTTCGCTTTTGGGAAAAGCGCCACCAAGTGACCGTGACGACTTCCGCCGGGGCCTACCTCCGTCGCATGGCAATCAATGAAGCCTTAGCCTGGTTGCGAAGAAAAAAACGCGTTGATTTTGTAGAACCCGACAGTAATGCTGCGGAGGACATTGCGGAAGGAGTGGAAGAACAATTTTTGCAAAACGAATTGCAGGGACAAATTACCAACGCCATCAATGCGCTGCCGCCGAAGCGCCGCGCTATTTTTCAATTGAGCCGTTTTGAAGGCCTGACCTACAAGGAGATAGCCGAAAAACTTGGGATTTCGGTGAAAACCGTCGAAAACCAAATGGGGAAGGCCTTGCGCGTTTTGAGAGAGAAATTAAAGGGGTATTTGAGTATTTCAATGTAATAAAGAAATGGCAAATAATAAATTATAAAACATACGGTGTCAAAGCACTCATTTTAAGTATTTTACAAGTATCAATATTTTTAATTTTTAATTAAAAAGGGGGTCAACCCCAAAAGGAAACTTGTCAAAATTATATTTTAAAAATAGGGGTGGTCTCCATTTCGGGTCATCCTAAAAAAGAAAGGAAAAGAAGTGAAAGATGCTGCTGCAATAACGGATATGATAGCTAAATACCTCTCCGGCAACATTGGCCGGAAGGAAAAGCAGAAGTTGTTCGCCTGGGTAGAAGAAAGTCAGGCGAACCAAAAGTTCTTTGACGAGATGGCACATCTGTGGAAAGTTTCGGCGGATTATGAGGAAGAACCTTTTGGGACTGATGTAAGTAAGGCTTGGGGGCGGGTGGAAAAGCAACTCGAAAGTGGCATTCCCCAAAGAAACCCTGGTAGAAAGTCAGCCATAATCCTCCCTTGGTCTAAATCAAAAAGACTTTTAAGTCTGGCCGCCGTACTATTGTTGCTGCTTGGAATTGGGTGGTGGTGGTTTTGGGGAACCGACGCAGGAAATCCGAATCAGCGGGTCATATTAGCGGCCGGAAGAGGGCAGAAGAAAGAAATTAAATTGCCCGATGGCAGCAAAGTCTGGCTCAATGAAAACTCGAAAATTGCTTTCCGGAAAGATTTTGAAAAACGGCAGCTTGACCTGGTGGGAGAGGCCTTTTTTGAGGTAGTCAAAATGGATAAAAAACCTTTTGAAGTTTTTTGCGACGCTTCCAGGATTACAGTATTGGGAACATCTTTCAATGTAAGAAACTACCCGCGGGAATATCAGGTTGAGGTGAGCGTTCAACGGGGAATCGTTGCGCTTTGGAAGATGAATTCTTTCGTTGCGCCTACTGTTTTAGAAGCCGGCGAAACGGGGGTTTTCGATAAAAAATTCAGTAGAGTGAAAAAAGAGAAGCTCCGAAATCCCAATGCCGCTTCCTGGAAAACGAAGCGGCTGGTATTCAATGATAGCCCGATGCCAGAAGTTATTAAAACCCTGGAACGGCATTTTGGAGTAACCATCAAAACGGAGAACGACAACATCCTGAATTGCACTTTTACCAACATTGGCGCCTTTGAACCCGCTGACTTGAAGGTGATTTTTAAGGTTTTTAAATTCTCCATGCAAGTGGAAGCGGTTCGTCAGGATAACGGCACCTACCTCCTGAAGGGAGAAGGCTGCGAAAAAAAATATTAGTTGATTGAATTAAAATGCCTCTCCTGCTATTCTTGGTCGGGAGAGGATGTTTTTTTCAAGTTCAATTCAAAAATTTGATTTGCATTCTTATAGATGAAGAATCCCGCCCTGTTGGCAATCTACCTAAGCCTGCTGTCTGCAAGCGCGCTTGGCCAATCGGCTTTCCTCGAAAAGCGGGTGACCTTTCATTACTCCAATGAACGCCTCGAAGATGCCCTGACCGACATCAGCCAACAATACCTCGTTTTTTTCTCTTTCAGCCCCGATTTTATCCCCGTTGACCAAAGGGTCAGCGCGCAGGTGGATGACCAACCTCTGTCCGAGGCGCTAGAATTATTGTTTGTCGAAACGCAAATCGCATTTGCAGAAATTGGCAACCAAATCGTTTTGAAAATTGATAAAAACAAAACATCCGGGCGGTTGAGTGAACTCGATGAGAAAAAAAGAAAAAAGAAAAAGAAGTCCACCCGAAAAACCAAAACGGAGGAAAAAGAAAAGCCCGCTTTGGCAAAAACGGAAAATCAGGGAGGGCAGCCGGAAGCCGAAGAACGGGAACCAGATTCAGTGGAAGCCCCGGAGATGGGGAAGATTGAACCCAACACAAAAAAGCCACGCCTGGATAAGACCCTCTTTGACTTGAATGATTTGATTCAAAAATGGGATAGGATGACGACTCCGGAAAATGGCAGACGGGCGGTACAGGTTTCCGTCATTTCCGGTCTGGGAACAAACGCCCGAAATAACGACCTGGTGACGAACAAGGTGTCGGTGAATTTATTTTGGGCGTCAATGGAGGCGTGGACGGCATGGAAGTGGGCGGCTTTATTAATTCGATTCGGAAGGGTGTGAAAGGTTTTCAGTTCGCCGGTTTGGGGAATATCGTTGGAAAGGACGTGACGGGGACGCAGCTTGCCGGGCTTTTTAACTACGACGGCGGTGTGGTCAATGGAGTGCAGGTAGCGGGTTTGGCAAATATCATTTCACGGGATATGTCGGGGGTGCAGGCTTCCGCGTTGTTTAATGTGACGGGGGGAAAAGCCGATGCTTTTCAGGCAGCCGGGTTGTTTAATTTCAGCGGCGGCGATGCCAAAATGCAAGTTGGTGGCTTATTCAATGTGGCAAAAGATGTGGAAGTTGGGCAAGTGGGAGGCTTCCTGAATGTTGCCAAAAAGGTGAATGGTTTTCAAATCGGCTTCATCAATGTGGCGGATACGGTGAGTGGCGTGCCTATCGGGTTTTTGAACATCATCAAGCACGGCTACAACAAGTTTGACATCTACGGCAGTGAAGCCTTGTACGCCAATGTTAGTTTGAAATTAGGGGCAAAAGCATTCTACAACATCTTCCATTTCGGTGCGCGTTTCTCAAACGGCGAAGAATATGCCTGGGGATTCGGCTACGGAATCGGTTTCGTTTCGACTTTTAACGACCACAACGCCCTGAATTTTGAAGTGACGGCTACCCACGTCAGCGAAAACGAAACCTTCACCAAACATTTGAACTTGCTTGGCCAAGTCCGCTTTCTTTACGATAGGAAAATCGCCCAAAGCATTGATTTTTTTATGGGACCGACCCTCAACCTGATGTTTTCAAAATTAAAAAACCTTGAAACGCAGGAAATTGGCTCTTCCATCGTGCCGTATTCTTTGATTGACAAAACCTTCAATGGCGCGACTAAATTACAAGCATGGATTGGGGTAAGCGGCGGTTTTCGATTTTGAAAACACCAAACTCCGCAACGCTACTTTTCCCCCTGCCATCTCTTTTTTTCTCGCAAAAATATTTTTTTGAAAAACAAACCGACTGAAATCACAACTTTCAGTAGTGGGCTGGTTTGCCCAAAATTTTCAAAATGAACTTTTGGGACGAATGCACAAAGGGTTTCCCAAATTTATTTGGTAATTAATTATTTTTATAAATAATTGATAATTAGCAACTTTTTTAAGTACGCCAAATAAATTTGGCGCACCATTGCCTTTTTTGCACTCAATCCATTTTTAAAACACAAAAAAATGAAAACCTGGATTCTACTATTCTTGTCCTTCACCACGCTGAACCTCTTCTGCCAACGAGACCAAACCATTTTCAGCCATGTACACCGGATTGGGGGCTTCGGCGCGCCAATTTTTGAATTCAGCGCTGTCAAAGGCAACGACGACGTCAACTCGACGGTTGGCGGGGGTGGGGGCATCATACTCGGCGATTTTTTCTTCGGCGGCTATGGCATCGGCGACTTTGAGTTTTCCCGCAGAAATGATGCCTTGAATCGTCGGGAATCCCTAAAGTTCAAAAATGGCGGCTTTTGGTTGGGTTATACCCCTGCACAACACAAAGCGGTTCATCCCTACCTCAGTTTGCGCCTCGGTTGGGGAGACATTGATTTCAAAGCCGTCGAGATAAACGACCCCTCTCAGGTCATCATCAATCAGCCAAATGCCGACAACATTTTCGTCCTGACCCCCGAAATAGGCTTCGAGTTGAACATCTTCCACTTTTTCCGTCTCGCCGCAACCGGTTCCTATCGCTACGTCAGTGACGTCAGCAAACTCGAAGGCTACGATAACAACGACTTTAGCGCCTTCGGCGGGGTTTTGACTTTGCGCTTCGGCGGCTTTGGGAATCATTGGTGGTAGTTGGCTTGTTAAATCGAGGCTGTCTCATATGTCGGGATTTGCCAAATTTTAAAAATTTGGCAAATCTGCTTCTTGCTCAAAATGTGTAATTTATAAAACAAAATAAATTCAATCTTTTCAAAAAATTGACTTATGAGACAGCCTCGATTAGAATCAAAAAGCGTAATTTTCCGGCACAATTGCAAAACATGAAAATAAAATTGTGCCTGCTTTTTTGGGGAAGTTTTAGTTTGGCTTGTTCAGCGCAGAATGATTTTTCGAAATTAGCCAAAAGCTATGCCCACCAATCTTTCGAGGAGTTTTATGAACTCCTCAGCCTCGCCAACGACGCGCATTTTCCCGAAGACATCGAAAAAAACGTGCAGTGGTGCGAGAAAGCCTTCGCTAAAAGAGGCTTTCGAACAAAAAGACTTTCCACGCAAACGGTTCCTCTGCTATTGGCGGAAAAGAAAACTTCCAAACCAGCGAAAAAGACCGTCCTCGTTTATCTGCAATTGGACGGGCAGCCGGTGGATTCTTCGCGTTGGTTTCAGGAAAGCCCCTGGAAACCGGCTTTGAAAAAGCAAGTGAAAGGAAAGGGTTGGGTTGAAATTCCCTGGAAAAATCTGGAAGGAGAATTCGACCCCGATTGGCGCATTTTTGCCCGTTCAACTTCCGATTCCAAAGGGGCTGTGATGGCATTCCTAAAAGCCACAGATGCCTTGAAGGAGTTGAAAGCCGAACCGAATTTCAACCTCAAAGTCATCATGGACTTTGAAGAAGAATTGGGTTCGCCCCATTTGCCACAAGCGGTGAAGGATTACAAAGAAGACCTCGCTGCCGATATGCTCGTCATCTTTGACGGCCCCCGCCACCAAAGCAACCAACCCACCCTGACCTTCGGTGCGAGAGGCATCGCAACCGTAACCTTGACCGTTTTCGGACCGCGTTTTCCACAGCACAGCGGGCATTATGGCAACTATTGCCCCAACCCAGCGCTGCGACTTTCCCAACTGTTGGCCAGCATGAAAGACGGGCAGGGAAGGGTCGCCATCCCAGGCTTTTACGAGGGCATCGTTTTGGATGAGGAAACAAAAGAAATTTTGGCGCAAGTGCCTGATGATGAGGAAGCTATAAAAAATAAATTGGGAATTGCCAAATCCGATGCCGTTGCTGAAAATTTGCAGGAAGCACTCCAATATCCCTCGCTGAACATTCGGGGGATGCGTTCCGGTTGGGTAGGCGAGGAAGTGCGGACCATCATTCCCGCAACGGCTACGGCAGAAATCGACGTGCGGCTGGTTTTGGAAAGCGACCCACAACGCTTGCTGTCTTTAATTCGACAACATGTCGAGAAGCAGGGCTACCTCGTACTCGACCGGCCGCCTACTTCTGAAGAGCGATTGAGTCACGATAAAATTTGCCAATTTGAGTCGGAAATTTCTTATCGCGCCTTTCGCACGGAATTCGACTCGGAAGTGGGGAAATGGCTTATCCGGGCGATGCGAAAAGCCTTCAGTAAGGAACCCGTAAAAAAAAGAACTTCCGGCGGTTCCATCCCCATATCCCCCTTCGTGACCACGCTGAACATCCCCGCCCTCACCGTTCCCACCGTCAACCCCGACAACAATCAGCACAGCCCCAACGAAAACATCCGGCTGGGAAATTTTGTGGAAGCCATTCAAACGATTTTGGCAATTTTGATGGAACCTTTGTAGCAAGAAAAGCTGGAATTTAATACCTCCGAAGAGTCTTAAGGATACTCATAACTTCTTCTTCCGCTGATTGACGAAATGTAGTGGCACCTGCCCATTTCATGCATTCCATATTACAGGTTTTCAGGTAAATATGTCCAAATGGTGTAGTAGTAGTATAAAAAGCCGCGGTTATAGTATCATTTTCGCAGACCAACATCCTAAGGAACGGTGAAAAAATAAATCAAGCTTCTTGGCTACTTCTTTTGTCCTTATTTTTCACTTTGAAAACAGTCATTATATCAACATAACTCTTGTTTTCAAAGCAAAAACTAAGAACA
>Ga0114931_10010421_pt1 | contig 11068 bp, 10 predicted proteins | sample 2SBtaG_FD_89579 | JGI IMG/M metagenome (GOLD analysis project Ga0114931, IMG submission 89579) | Deep subsurface microbial communities from Kolumbo volcano to uncover new lineages of life (NeLLi) - 2SBTROV14_V59a metaG | ecosystem: Environmental > Aquatic > Marine > Volcanic | place: Kolumbo...
ACCCCAGAGCAAATGAGAAAACTGGAGCGCCGCTTCAAACGCCTACCCGGTTTGGAAAAGTGGTTCGTCCACATTGCTCCCGCTTTCCTCACTCCCCCTGGGTAGTTATTTCTCCGGAACTGCTCTAAATCGACAGAATAACGGCTTGCCAACTCGCGGATTTTATCTTCAATGCTTGCCATTGGCGCCCCTCACTGAATATTTCACTCGCATTAGACGGCCACCTGGGGTGTTATTGTACCACCTGTATTCTTATCAGTCCTTTCCGTGGCCATCCTTTGCATCCGTGAAAATCCGTGTTCATTTTTGGTCCAGCCGCTGCCCGCCGCTGTATTTCTCCACCGCGTCCAGGTCTAATTCAATCCCCAGCCCCGGCCCGCTGGGAATGGCGAGCATCCCGTCCCCGTCCAGTCGCCAGCCACCGACAGTCAGTTCGTCGATGTAGGGCGAGCCGGTGATGTACTCCACCAGGTCGGTGTCGGGGAAGGCCGAAGCCAGGTGCAGGTCGGCGGCCAACCCCAGGGCGGTGTTCCAGCCGTGGGGGATGAAACGCACGCCGTTCTCCTGGGCCATCCAGCCGATGCGCCGCTCTTCGCTGATGCCACCCACCTTGGTCACATCCGGCTGCACAATATCAAGAGCGCCGGCCTGCAGCCAGGGCTGAAAGGCCTGGCGACGGGTCAGCACTTCGCCCCGGGCAATGGGCACCGGCGACCGGCGACGCAACTGGACAAAATCCTCCAGCGCGTCGGGATGCAGAGCCTCCTCAAACCAGGCCACGCCGTAGGCGGCCAGCATCTCTGCCGTGCGTACGGCCCACTTGAAATTGCCCCGCCAGAAGGCGTCGCTGCCGCCCGCGTCCACCATAAGCATACAGTCGTCGCCAATCGTTGCGCGGGCCGTAGCCACGATCTCCTCGTCCAGGCTGTCGCTGACCCGGCCAAAGGGTCCCCAGCCCATCTTGAAAGCGCGGAATCCCAGCGCTTTCCAGCCTTCCAGGGCGTCGCGCAGGGGCGCGGGCTGGTCCATGAGCAGGGAGGCGTAGGGTTTGACCCGCTCCCGGTAGCGCCCGCCCAGCAGACGGCCCACCGGCTGGCCTGTGGCCTTTCCCAGAATGTCCCACAGGGCGATGTCGATGCCGCTGATGGTGTGGGTGATGGCCCCGCCGCGACCCTGCCAGAAGGTGTGCTGGTGCAGCTTTTCGCTCACCCGCTCGGGTTCCAGGGCGTTTTCGCCCAGAAAGAGGGGACGGAGGACAGCCAGACTCGCCTGCACCAGGGCCTCGCTGGTGAAAACGCTGCCATAGCCGGTCAGCCCGTCGTCGGTGTAGACGGCAATCAGCGTGTGGACACAATCGTCGTTCTCGATCTCGTTGCTCCAGCCGCCTTCCGGTGTGGCCCCGCGCAGGCCGACCGCACGGATGTGGCGTACGTTCATGTGGGTGTCTCCGTCATCGTTGGGGAGTTCTCTCTGGAAGAGCCGTCGAGTGCAGGGCAACGCCAGGCACGCTGCGTGGTCTGCACTGGGCAGTGTAGCGGAGAGCGCAGAGGATGTCATGGGAAAGGAGCGCTGTGGTCAGGGGTAGATAGCGTTGGCTTGCTTCAAAATGATGCAGGAAGACAGACGTGTCGATGCCGATGGCTTGATGGGAAGCGAGGAGGGCGATCAATTTGTCTTGGGCAGACTCTTCTCGTTCCATGCGTCTCTTTCCTGGCGTAGATAGTCGTCCACATCGATATCGGCCCACACGTCCTTATGCAGGCCAGCTAGATGAGCCACATAATCGGCCGGTTCCGGCACCAGTAGCAGCATCCCATCCTGCACATCCACCAACAGGCGATCTCCGGGCTGGATATCGAGCTGGCGGCGCGCTAGACTGGGCAGTGCAATTTGATGGCGGCTGCTGACTTTCACAGCGAGAGCTTGCATTTTCGTTTCCTCCGTCTGCCAAGCAACAACATGATTTTGCTTGTACACAATACCACACCCGGACTAACCTGTCGAGACCACAAACCCAGTCGCCGGGAAAGATTGGGCGATTGCCGATCACTCAGCGCAGCACAAGCAGGAAGGGATCGGCCAGCATCTCGGCGATGTAGGTCAGAAAGCGCGCGCCGTCGGCGCCGTTGATCAGCCGGTGATCGAAGCCCAGGGTCAGGGGGAGGAGCAGACGGGGCTGAAGCTGGCCATCGACGTAGCGGGGCTGCTCCCGGCCCGCGGCCACGCCCAGAATGGCGACCTGGGGCCAGTTGACGATGGGCAGCATGCTGGTCAATCCTATCCCACCCAGGTTAGAGAGCGTGAAGCCCGCGCCCTGCAGATCGTCGATCCGCAACCGGTTCTGGCGCGCCTGGCCGGTCAATTCGGACAGTTCCTGGGCGATCTGCAACAGGCTCTTGGCCCCCACATCGCGCACAACCGGGACCAGCAGACCGCGCTCTGTGTCCATCGCCACACCCACGTGGATGTACTCCCGCAAGATCACCTGATTGGCCTCGGCATCCAGCACAGCGTTGAAGAGCGGGAACTCGGCCAGGGCCGAGGCCAGCACCTTCACCAGAATGGCGGTGAGGGTGAGCGCGCCGCCCGCCTGGGCTGCCTGTGCTTTGTGACGCTGGCGGGCTGCCTCCAACTCGGTGATGTCCGCCTCCTCCTGCAGCCAGGCGTGGGGAATCTGGCTCCAAGCCTGCTGCATGTGGACGCTGGTCACCTGCCCGATCCGGCTCAGCGGCTGACGCTGCACAGGACCGAAGGCGGCGATATCGGGCAGCGGCGGGCCGGCCGGCGCGGTCGCATGCGCTCCGTGTGGGGGGCTGCCTGCCAGCAGACGGCGCACATGGGCCTTGACATCCTGGACGCTGATGCGGCCCCGGTATCCGCTGCCCTGCACGTCGGCAATGTCGACACCCAGTTCGCGCGCCATGCGCCGTGAGACCGGGCCGGCCGCAATGATTCTTCCCTGCGTGCGAGGAAAGGGGGGAATCTCCGCGACCGCCGGCTGTTGTGGTTGTAGAGACGGCGCTTCCGGCGCGGGTGTGGCGCTTGTCTCCTCATCCTGGGCGTCGACGCCTGCGGTCTCAGTCCCGACCGGCGCCGTCTCCGCGGCGGCGATCAGCGTCATGTAGACATCGCCGGCCTGGATCGAGTCACCGACCTCGACATGGATGGCCTCGATGGTCCCGCCTACGCCGGCGGGCACATCCACGGTCACTTTGTCGGTTTCCACTTCGATCAGTGGCTGGCCGGGAGCCACCCGATCACCCACGGCGACCAGCAGCCCAGCCACAACGGCTTCGGCGACACCTTCGCCCAACGACGGCAACTGCAAACTGCGTGTAACCATTGATTCACCTGTGATGCGGGAAGAAGGACACGACTTTTCACGGATGGGATGGATTGCCACGGATTAACTTGCAAAAGGAGTGGCGCCACCATCTACGGCAATCTGCACCCCAAACAATCTGCTCCCTCCGCGTCCTCTTGTCTGTTGGCTATTTCTGAGCCGCTGAGGGCTTTTCCGGGTCGATTCCGTAGCGAGTCATGGCCTCTTCCAGAACGGATAGGTCCAGCGCGCCCTGTTGCACCAGCCCATAGAGGGCCGTGACAGCGATATGTTCAGCGCTCACCTCGAAATAGTCGCGCAGGTCAGGACGGGATTCGCTCAGGCCATAGCCGTCCGTGCCCAGCACATAATAGGCGCCAGGCAACCAGGGCGCAATGCTGTTGGGCAGGGCTTTGATAAAGTCAGAGGCGGCCACGAAGACCCCCTCTTCTCCCTCCAAAAGGCGGGCCACGTAGGGTGTGCGCGGCGGGGCGGCGGGGTGCAGCCGGTTCCAGCGTTCCGTCTCCTGGGCTTGGCGGAAGAGTTCGTTGTAGCTGGTCACGCTCCACACGTCAGCGGCGACGCCAGCATCGGCCAGCAGTTTCTGGGCCTGGAGGGCCTGGAGGAGAATCGGTCCACTGCCCAACAGATGGGCCTTCCGTTTCCCGTCGTGGCGTATCTCTGCGCGCCGGTGGCAATACATACCGCGCAGAATGCCTGTATGAATGTCCGGACCGGTGGGCATGGCCGCCATGGGATAGGTTTCGTTGTAGATGGTGAGATAGTAGAAGATGTTCTCCTGCTTTTCATACATGCGCTGGATGCCCTCGCGCACGATCACGGCCAGCTCGTAGGCAAAGGCCGGGTCGTAGCTTTTCAGGTTGGGGACAGTCTGGGCCACCAGTTGGTAATGACCGTCCTGGTGTTGCAGCCCCTCACCGTTCAGCGTCGTACGCCCGGCTGTCGCCCATCAGAAAGCCCCGGCACAGCATATCGCCGCAAGCCCAGATCATATCCCCCACCCGCTGGAAACCAAAGATGGAATAGAAGAAATAGAATGGAATGGTGGGGATGCCGTGGATGGCGTAGGCTGTGCCTGCGGCCAGAAAAGAGGCCATTGCGCCCACTTCGCAGATGCCTTCCTGCAAGATCTGCCCATCCTTGGCCTCCCGGTAGGGCAATAAGCTCTGGATGTCCACTGGAGTGTAGTTTTGGCCCACAGCCGAGTAGATGCCGGCATCTTTGAACAGCCCTTCCAATCCAAAAGTGCGCGCCTCGTCCGGGACAATGGGCACGATATAGCGCCCGATCTTCTCGTCCTTCAACAGGCGCGCCAGCAGACGCACACAGGCAGAAGTGGTGGAGAGTTCCCGTACGCCAGAGCCTTGCATGAACTCGGCGAAGTTTTCGACAGGCGGTGCGGGCAACGATGGGCAATCGACCTTGCGTTCGGGCAGGTAGCTGCCGAGCTGCGCGCGCCGTTCGTGCAGATAGCGCAGTTCGGCGCTCTCCTGCGGCGGGCGATAGAAGCGGGCGTGGACAATCTCGTCTTTGGGCAGCGGAATATCGTAGCGTTGGGCAATTTCCAGCCGCTCTTCCGCACTCAGTTGTTTCAGTTGGTGGGCTGTGTTGCGTCCCTGCCCGGCGTGGCCCATGCCGTCGCCTTTCACCGTCTTGATGAGGATGACCGTTGGCTTGCCCGTGGATTCCAGGGCGCGTTTGTAGGCGGCGTAGACCTTTTTCGGGTCCTGGCCGCCGCGCTGAATGGAGCGCACCTCCTCGTCGGTGAGAGAACTCATCAGCCGCTGCAATTCCGGGTTGTTCTCCACCCAGCGTTCCCGCTGGACATCTCCCGACGAGGTGGAATAGTACTGGTATTCGCCATCTACAGCCGTGTCCATCCGCCGCTGCAACGCGCCCGTATGGTCCCGGGCCAGCAGGCCGTCCCAGCCGCTGCCCCAGATGACCTTGATCACATTCCAGTCCGCGCCCCGGAAGCTGCGTTCCAACTCCTGGATGATTTTGCCATTGCCGCGCACAGGTCCATCCAGCCGTTGCAGGTTGCAGTTCACCACCAGGATCAGATTATCCAACTGTTCCCGCGCCGCGCTGCTGATGGTTCCCAACACTTCCGGCTCATCCGACTCGCCGTCGCCGATAAAGCACCAGATTTTGCCCCCATTGGCTGGCTTCAGCCCCCGACTCTCCAGATACTTGGCAAAGCGGGCCTGGTAGATGGCCGAAGGTGTGGAGAGGCCCATGGACGCGCTGGGCGCCTGCCAAAAGTCGGGCATGTGGCGGGGATGGGGGTAGGAGCTAAGGCCGCCGCCGGGCTGTAGCTCACGGCGGAAGTTTTTAAGCTGTTCTTCGCTCAACCGTCCCTCCAGAAAGGCCCGGGCATAGATGCCGGGGGAGGCGTGGGGTTGGAAGAAGATCAGATCGCCGCCGTAGGTCTGGCTGCGATTGCGGAAAAAATGGTTGAAACCGACCTCGATCAGCGTGGCCGCCGAGGCATAGGTGGCGATATGGCCGCCCACACCCGTGCCCGCATCCGCGGCCTGAATAACCATCGACATGGCGTTCCAGCGGATAATGGACTCGATGCGCTGCTCCAATTCCATGTTGCCCGGATAGATGGGCTGTTCGGAGACGTGAATTGTGTTGCGATAGGGGGTGTTGAGCGTCGCTTCGTTCAGGGCAATCCCCGCGCCCAACACATAATTTTGCAGAGAACGCAGAATTTCTCGAACCCCGTCCGGTCCGTATTCCTGATGGATATAGGCGATGGATTCAAGCCATTCCTGCTTGTCGAGGGCCATCTGATCGATCTCGGTTGTCTGTGTCTGTATGTCCATGATAGCGCCTCTCATCGGTGAAGTTATCCTGGTCGTATAATTCTACCCCATTCCGGCCTGATGCGTACAGTCTTGCCCGCGCCAACACCTGACAGGTGTCGGCGGGCGGCCCCGCCCAGTTCTTTTCCGCGGTGGACATCCCTGCCCACTGGCGGTATGATATACGCCAGTGCAAACCGCCTGAGAGGAGCCAGCCAAATAAAGCCGGCGACTAGAAATGCGAGAATGGATAGCTCCGTCGAATCGCCAATCCCTAATCTCCAATCTCTTTTCGCCCCACCCATCCACACTGGAGCAACTCCCATGACCAACGCCCCATTTCTTTTCATTGGAACCTACACCCGGCGCGACAGCCAGGGCATCTACGTGACCCGCTTCGACACAGAGAGCGGCCAGATCGGTGAGGTCACTCTGGCAGCAGAAGCGTCCAATCCCTCCTTTCTGGCCCTGCATCCCAGCCGGCCCATCCTCTACGCCGTCAATGAGTTGGTCGAGGATGGCGTGCGCGGGGGCGGCATGGTGAGCGCCTTTGCCATCGACCCGGCCAACGGCAGCCTCGGCTTTATCAACCAGCAGCCCACCCACGGCAATTCCCCCTGCCACCTGGCCGTGGACGCCACAGGCAGCGTCGTCGTCTCGACCAACTACACCACGGGCAACGCCGCTGTCATGCCCATCGGCGCCGACGGCCGGCTGCGTGCGCCTACACACATCGTCCAGCACGAGGGGTCCAGCGTCCACCCGCGCCGCCAGGAAGGCCCCCATGCCCATTCAGTCACAATCGACCCCACCAATACCTACGCCTACATCTGCGATCTGGGGCTGGACAAAGTGATGATCTACCGTCTGGATCGGGAACAGGGGAAGTTGCTCCCCAACGAGGCGCAGAACTGGGCCCGGGTCACCGCCGGCTCCGGCCCCCGCCACTTTGCCTTTACCCCCGACCGGCGCTTTGCCTACGCCATCAACGAATTGGACTCCACCATCAACGGCTTTGCCTTCGACCCCGCAACCGGCAGCCTGCGCGATGTCTGTCGCATCTCCACCCTGCCAGCCGAGTTCAGCGGCAGCAGCCACTGCGCCGACATCCACGTCCACCCGTCAGGCCGCTTCGTCTATGGCTCCAACCGGGGCCACGACAGCATTGCCATCTTCGCCATCGACGAGGAGAGCGGCGCATTGACCAGCCTGGGCTACGAATCGACCCAGGGACGCAACCCGCGCAACTTTGCCATCGATCCCACGGGCCGCTGGCTGCTGGCCGCCAACCAGGACACGGACAACGTCGTCGTTTTCACCATCGACGGAGAGACAGGCGCACTGTCACCCACAGGGCAGGCGGTGGAGGCAAGTATGCCGGTCTGTCTACGTTTTTATGGATGAGGAAGAGGCTGAACAGAACTGAGGAAGCGATGATGAGACGGTGGAACAGCCATCACCCCATCATCTCATCGTTGAGCCTGACGCCAAAACCCGGCGCATCTGACAATGTCAGGCATCCATCCACCACCTGGGGTTCATCCAGCCACAGCCTGTCGTGCTGGGCGTGGCGATGGCCCAACACCCGCTCGCCCAGATCGTCGCCCAGCCCGGCGGCGATGATGTGCAGACCCCAGACTTCGCCGCCCCGGTGCAGGACCACCCGCGCGCCGCTCTGCCGTGCCAGATCGATGATGCGCACAGCCGCGGTGACGCCGCCGCACCAGGTCACGTCCGGCTGCCAGATGTCCAGAGCGCCGGCGCCGGCCACCTGCGCAAAGCCGTAGTGGGTGAATTCGTGTTCACCGCCCGCCAGCAGCACCGGTGCGATGGTCGGGCGCAGCGCGGCCTGCTCGGCCAGCCGGTCCGGGGTGAGGATGTCCTCGAACCAGTACAGATTGTAGGGGGCCAGACGGCGGGCCATCTCTGTCGTCACGGCCGCGTCCCAGGAGAGATAGCAGTCGGCCATCACGAGCGCGTCGTCGCCCAGATAGCGACGGGCCGCGGACGCGGAAGCCACGGCCCGCTCGTAGTCAGCAGGGTCGCCGGTCCAGGTGTGGGAAAACTTGCAGGCGCTGAAGCCCTGTTGGGCGAACCATTGGGGGTCGTCGCCCGTGGCATAGGCCCGCACCCGGGGCCGTTGCAGCCCACCTAGCAGATCGTAGACCGGTCGCTGTGTGGCCTGGCCCAGCAGGTCCCACAGGGCCAGGTCCACCCCGCTCAGGGCCATCACCCCCAGGCCGCGCCGCCCGTAGGGGATGGAGGCCCGGTAGAGATCGTCCCAGATGGCAGCGATATCGTCGGTGTTTTCCACCGCCCGCCCGGTCAGCAACTCGCGGAAATGGCCATCGACGATGGGCAGAGCCGCTTCCCCGCCGCCGCCGTAGCCATAGCCGACCACGCCCGTGTCGCTCTCCACCCGCACCACAATCTGCCACAGCCGGGGCCGCCAGCCACCCAGCGTCTGTCGCCAACGGGGATAGTGGGCGGAGATGTGTGCAATGCGCATGGATTTCTCCTGATGAAAAATGTCCCCGGCGCTGGACTCGCGCCGGGGACATTGGATCTGTGAGGTTGGAAAGCAAGGAGAGCACCACCATCAGACAGGAATGCACCGGTAATCCAGCAGACCGGCGGAGTAGGAGTTTCCCACTTTCCATTCGACCGCTTCATCCTCGGCCAGCGTCAGGGTATCTTCGGCCAGCCATTCGTCACCGATGACGACACCCACAGCGTCGACCCCTGCCTTGCGCAAGCTATGCGCCCGTTGCGAAGCTCGCAACACATCCAGCCGATCGACACGCATAGAGACTTCGACCACTGCATAGCAGCTCTCTTTCCACCAGATGATGTCAGCCAGCATAGGATCGGCTTCACTGGACAGTTCATCTGTACGATAGAGCGGAGCCATCAATTGTTGGATATGGCTGTACACCGCATCGCGTTGAGTTCCACCGCCCACGCCGCCACCGAGCAGGAAGGGCGCACGCCGCTCGATTTTGCGTTCGTACCGTTCACCGGCCCGGCGGCCTTCTTCGCCCCGTAGCCGGTCGGAGATACTCACCACTTCGGTTTTCACGGCTTTGACTTCGATTTCCGTGCGCAGTTGAGCTTCAGCCAGGCGGGTGACTATTTCTTCCAGCCGGTCGAGTCGTTGTTCCACCCGGCTCAGACGTTCCTCGCTGCGCCTCTGGGATTCAGCCACTTTTTCAAGCGCGGCTTCCACCCGGTCCATGCGGGTTGGCACTTCCAATAACCCATTCAGTTGCAGGGCGTCTTGGAATTGCCGTCGCACTTCCGGGTCTCGGCGGATGAGTTGGATGATCGTTTGCAGTTCGGTTTGTGAAATTGTCATTGGCAGTCGTCTCCACAAAAAGTATAGCACTGGCAGACCGTTTGCGCAACGGCCATTCCACCTCCCAGCCCATCCAGTTTATACTGCTCTACCTTTCACGTAGCGTCACAGGGGACAAAAAAATGCACACGTGTACGTGACGGCGGACGACGGACCGCAGAACAAAGGGCAATGTACGATTGATCGGCGGTGGTCGGTGGTCTACTTTTTGGAGCAGCAGACCGAAACTCAGCGGTGCACCCCGTAGTCCCGGGTGGCCTGGCGGGCCGCCAGGTAGTTCGCCAACTGGACGCCGGGCTGCAACACATTGCCGGTGGCGATCACCAGTCCGCCGCCGGGCGCGGCGTGCTGGATGGCGTACATCACCTCCGCCCGGGCCTGCTCCGGCGCGCCCTCGACCAGGGTCTCACAGTTGAGGCCGCCAAAGAAACAGAGCCGGTCTCCGTAGCGTTCTTTGAGCCGGGCCAGGTCCATGCCGATGTTGGGCTGGATGCCATGCCAGCCGTCGATCCCGGTCGCGATCAGGTCGTCCAGGATCGACCAGACATTGCCGTCCGTATGTTTGATGAAGTAGCCGCCGGCGGCGTGGGCGGTCTCCACCTGGCGCCGGATGGCAGGCTGGATAAATTCGCGAAAACGCTGCGCGCCCATGAACGGCCCTTTGTTGCCCGAATAGTCGTCGGTGGTCATCACGGCGTCGCAGCCGGCGTCCAGCAGGGCGCGGATGTAGACCAGTGAGCGATTGGTGTAGACTTCGATGGCCCGGCGCACAAATTCCGGCTCGGTGATCATCCGCACCAGAAACTCCTCCATGCCCACCGTCTCCTGAAAAGGTAGAGTGCCATCCACGGGCGAACGGCCGATGATGAAATGGCTCTCCCCCAGCTCGGCCACCACGTGGCGCACGGCCTCCAGCTCGGACGGATCGACGGCGAACGGTTCGTCCGGATCGGGCAGATCATCGATGGTCATGGTCGTATTGTCCACATAGGTGGCGATATTGCCCACCTCTGGACTGTAGTGGATCTCGCGCCCGTTGTCGTCCAGCCAGGCGTAGGGACCGGTCATGACCGGGTGGTGATATTCCCCGGCCTTGGGCACGGTGGGCACACGCACATAGTCCCATTCCAAGCGGCGCGCCGCATCCACCAGGGTGCGGCCGGTTTCGGCCACAATCTCATCCCGGCGGTTGTCCCACAGAGCCTGCCGCCACTTCCAACGCGCATTGTAGAGGGTCTCCCGTCCCAGCAACTCCTCCACCAGCACGTAATCGATGTCGTTTTCGCCCGTGGGAACCCGGTCTGCTTCCCGGTGGGCCAGGGCGGCCAGCACGCGTTGTTTCCCATTCATTCGACTGCTCCTTGTGGTATTGACACTCAGCACAGGTCATGCGAATCTACGCCGATCGAGGCGGCAGGACAAGAGACATGCCTGAGGGCGCTGATCAGTGATGAAAAGCGGGACGCAGCGCCCAAAGGGCACCCGGCAGAAAACGATGATTGACACGAACACCACGAATCTCACAAATTTGGCCCGTATTCTTCGTGTAATTCGAGC
>Ga0114931_10010422_pt1 | contig 11068 bp, 7 predicted proteins | sample 2SBtaG_FD_89579 | JGI IMG/M metagenome (GOLD analysis project Ga0114931, IMG submission 89579) | Deep subsurface microbial communities from Kolumbo volcano to uncover new lineages of life (NeLLi) - 2SBTROV14_V59a metaG | ecosystem: Environmental > Aquatic > Marine > Volcanic | place: Kolumbo...
ACCCAGACCAGCCCCCAACCCGCGGCCGCCACGGCACGGCTGATGGCGCCGACACCCTGGAAGCCGATGACCAGTACAAACAGCAACAGTCCTGCAAAGCCAATCAGCCAGGCCGTGCCTCTTAATGTTTTTGGAATAATCATGGCTTCAGCCCCCCCCGCGCCGGCGGTCGTGGCAGTCCGGTATGCAGCAGGGCCGGCAGTACCAGCAGGGTTGTTACCAGTGTCAACAGGACACCCGTCGTGAGTAATATCCCCAGGCTGGCGGTTCCCGGGTGTGGAGACAGTGACAGAGTACCAAAACCGGCGATGGTGGTCAGCGCACTGTAAATAACGGCACGGGCCGTGCTGGTCGTCAGCAGGCTGCCATTGGCCGGTATGCCGTGACTGGCGCGATGGACCATGTGTATGCCGTTGTCGATGCCAATACCGAGCAGCAGGGGCAGTGCAATGACATTGGCAAAGTTAAACGGCAGGTTGATGAGCACGGTAAACGCGGCCGTCAACAGGCCGGCAAGCAGCAGCGGGGTGATGACGTAGATGACATGCAAAAAGTTCCGCAACAACAGGGCAAGCAACAACACGATAACCGTTAACGCAATGACAAAGGCCTGCTGGAATGCCCGAATGACAACCGTGCCGGCAACCATATTGACTACCGGCGCACCAATGACATCAGGTGCGACTGCCTGCACGTCCTGAACGAACCGGCGCAGTGCATCCGTATCATTCAGGTCATGTGCCGGGAATATCTCGATACGATAATTGCCTTTGTCATCGAGCCAGCGCCTGACCAGCGACGGCGGCAAGGTCTGCAGACTGATTTTTTCAGCGCCCAGGGATTTATGCAGCCGTTCCAGGTTGCCAGGTAACGTCGCCAGCAGGCTGTCCTGCAGGCCGGCGATCATTTCGGGTCTGGCTTCCGGCGATGCGGCCTGTACCCGGTCAAGCCAGGCATGCAGATGACTGCGCAGGTGTTTGACCTCGACATCCAGTCGGGGATCAGGTGCACGGGCCATAGGCAGAGTGACAATAAAGTCACGCAAGGCGCGAATTTGGGCCGCCGCATCAACCGGAGTACGTCCTGCAGGCATTACCGGATCGGGACCCAGCAACAGGGTAATTTCATCGATAATGTCCAGTTTGTAGTCCTGATCTTCAGGGACAAAACTGTCTAGGGTAACGACATGATCGACGCCATGCAGCGCCTCGAGACGTGTACGCAGGCTTTCCATTTCCGCGCGGTCTTTTGCCACGGCGATGGCTGTCCATGGAGAATAACGGCTGTCGGACAGCAGGGCATTGAAGGTGTGCACCGATTCACTGTGCGGGTCGCGCAGATCAAGTGTGTTGTAGTCAAAGCGGACATCAGGCAGCACCCACAGGGCAGCAACAGCGGCAAGCGCGGCGCCAACCAGGACCGGGAACGGATAACGCCATGGCAGGCGCGTGAACGCGAGTATGCCCGGCGGCGATTTGCGTACCGGGTAGCGGCCGGCCACCGGCACGGAAACCAGGGACAGGATGGCCGGTACCAGCGTCAGGGTCACCAGGAAACTGATGAACATCCCGGTTCCTGATATCACACCCAGTTCGGATACCCCTTTGAAATCAGTCGGGATGAATGCGTAAAAACCGATGGCGGTAGTGATACCGCACACTGCCAGTGGCACACCAACACGCCGTCCCGTCATGCGTAATGCTTCTGTCTGCTGACCGGTTTTTGTGACAAGCTCCTGGTAGCGAAGGCAGAGATGAATGGAAAAATCAACGCCAAGTCCGATATAGAGGACCGCGAAGGCCACCGAGATCAGGTTGAGATGACCGATTGCCAGGGTGGCAAAGAGTGCTGTCAGGCTGAGGCCAACGACAAGGCTGGCCAGGGTAGCGAACACCAGGACGGGTGAACGCAATCCGGCCATCAGGACCACAAACACCATGGCCAGCGCCAGTATTCCGGCCAGCCGGGCTCCGCGGCTGACGCTTTCCAGTTCCTCATGGGCGAGCGCCACTTCACCGGTGATACGGATGCTGACATCAGGGGAGGTGGTAACCCCGGCTTCCGCTATCATGGCCCGCAGGCGGGACATTGCCACGTCGCCTGCCAGCAACCGGCTGTAGTCCAGTGCCGGCTGGACGAGGATCAGTTGCCGGTGTTGTTCCCTGGTGGCAGATTTACCTTGCATGAGTTCCTGCCAGGAGAGCCGGTAAGGCTGATCAGCCAGCCGGGCCTCAAGCGCCACGTTGATTTCAGCCAGTGCCGGTCCGAGATCAATGGCGCTGTCGTCATAGGCTGTCGTGATGGCGTTGCCAAGTACGTAAAACAGGCCGCGCAGACTCGGATCATGCGTCAATTCACCCAGAAAAGGCTGTATACGCGCGAGTCTGTCCGCCAGCTGTTCCAGTGCATCGGTATCGAGATAGAGCAAGGCCTGGCGTTCGAAAAACCCGCCACCACCGGGGACATACACTGACGGGAACAACGTGCTTTCCCTGTTGAGTTGCTCAACCAGGCGGTTGCGTGTGTGCAGGGTCTGCTCCTCTGTGGCGGCATCGATCACCAGCAGCAGTGTGTCGACATATTGCGGGAACTGCTGTTTGTAGCGTTCATTGGCCACCCGAATGGGTAACTTTCCCGACAGCATTCCTGCGGTATCGGTATTCATGCCCAGGTGATGATGGACATAGGACAGGGCAGCAACGGTAACAACCACAGACAGGAATATGATAAAAAAGCGGGCCTTGGCAGCGAGCACCATCCAGGCTGCAAGGTAATTCCCTGTCGAGTTGGTTGCCTTCTGTAACACCGCCAGTTACCTTGCCATGCCCGGGTTACCCGCCTTGTCTCATTCTGGTCACATTGTATAAACCAGGCCGCGATATTCAGAAATAACTGCCGGCGTACAGGCTGATCTTCGCGCGCAATTTGTCGAGCAAGGTTTCAAAGCCCGCGTCTTTCATTACCGCACTGTACTCTGTACGCTTGATGGCCAGATTGCTGACGCCATCGACGATTATATTGATAATACGCCAGTGCCCGGCTGTCTGATGCAGAATATATTCGAACTCGATCGGTTCACCATTGCCCTTTATCAACGCGGCCCTGACCAGGCATCTTTCACGCGGTAATGATTGTTCCTCAACCAGCCTGAAGCGCTCACCGTTATAGCCGTCAAACCGGGACGCGTAGGTAGAGACCGTCAGCTGCCGGAAGATATCCAGATAATCGGCACGTTGAGAATGATCGAGCCCCGCCCAGAAACGCAGCAGGGCAAACCGGGCGATATAGTCGAGGTCAAGGGTTGAGGTAATAAGTGGCTGCAGCCGTGCATACCGGCCTGTAAAGCCCAGTGACCCGGCATCCTTCATGGTGCTGATCAGGCCGTTGTGCAGATGGGTAATCACCTCGGCAGGCGTTTCATCGGCACCCATCGCGAGATGCGGAGCACTGAAGGCAGACATGACCAGCAGTAACGCATTCAGCACGTGTATTCCCGGCCTGATGCAGTGCCGGTGTACAACAAAGGACATCATTCGAAGCAGACCATTGCTTGGTTATCCTGACGGGTTATTCTTGCTGGCGATGTTTCTGTCACTTGTTGATGCGTTCACCAGTCAGGCGACCACAGGGATGTATTAACGGCATCCTGCGGATGAAACTGTCGCCTGATTTACGTTCTCACGATTTACCTTCTCCCTGGTGTATGCTGACACGATAAGTCCTGTCTTTCCAGCGTGAACGCATGCCCCGCCAGCAGGCGATAGCCGAACTCCAGGTCATCAACAGGTACAGCAGCCCGGTTACCGGCATTGCCAGGGTCCAGCTGCGTGGCAGTTCATAGTAGTTCAGGACCGGAAGATATCCCGCACACATGGCTGCAATGGCCAGCAGCGCTGCATACAAGGCACCGTCCTGACCTGAAAACAGGGCGATGACAGGGCAGATGAATGCAACCACCATGATAACGGTGGTGGCAAGCAGCAACAGCGTTGAGTAGCCAAGTTGCGTGAATGCCGTTCGGGCTATCATCTGCCAGATGCTGCGCAGGCTGTCATTGCGACGCAGGCTACGGGCCGAGTGTGTGAGGCCTGTCCAGGTCCGGTAACCGCATGCCTTCACCCGCTGCGCGAGGGTGCAGTCATCGATCAGTGCAGCGCGCAGGGATACAAACCCGCCGATCGCATCAAGCACCCGGGTTTCCATCAATATACAGCCCCCGGCGGCTGCGGCAACGTAACGGTTCCCTGAGTTGGACAGATGGAACGGGTATAGCAGCTTGAAGAAGTAGACAAAGGCCGGAATCAACAGGCGTGCCTGGAACCCGTGCATATCAAGCTCGGCCAACAGGGAGACCAGCTGGACATTTTCATCCCGCCGTTTCTTACACAAGACGGTGATGGTCCCCGGCAGGAGCACAATATCGGCATCGAGGAGCAGAACCAGGCGAGTTGTGACATACGGCCTGCCCTGTTCCAGGGCCCACAGCTTGCCACTCCAGCCGGCCGGTAACTCCTTGCCACGGATGACGGTAGTCCGCATACCGGTACAGTCAAGCGCCTGCGCCGCCGTAGTGTCACTCGATTGGTCATCGATAACAATTACCTGCAAACCCCGACCCTGGGACTGCACGGCAGCCAGGGTATCGGCAATGTGCATGGCTTCATTACGTGCCGGGACCAGTACCGTTACGTCATCCAGTACCGCATCCGGTGTTGGACCGCCGCTGTCCAGTTGTTCACGGGTACTCCATGGTCGCCAGGGCAGCAACAGGATAACAAGCCAGATTGACGCCGCCACCCAGGCGAGTAATGTCAACATATGGATTTACCGCATAATGTACCCGGAACGAGCCGCTTCAAACACTGTGTCCCCTGTGTATGGGGAGTTCGGACGGTACGGCATGCTGTATCGACGGGTGCCCATATCTGACAGGTAATTCGGGTGCCATGGGACCTTCGGTGCGCGGCCCGTGCAGTGCGGTCCTGAGGGCTTGCAACGGGTGGCTGAAAGTCGCATCCACCGCTGTTGGCTCGAAGCCGCAATGCGCCATACAGTCCGCACATTTCGGGTTGCGGCCGACACCGTAGCGGTCCCAGTCGGTATCCTCTATCAGGGCCCGGAAACTCGGTGCATAGCCCTCATCCACGAGCAGATAACAGGGGCGCTGCCAGCCAAAGACGTTGCGTGTCGGGTTACCCCAGGGAGTACACTGGTAGGACTGATTGCCGGCCAGGAAGTCCAGATACAGACTGGAGTGGTTAAGACGCCAGTGGCGTTTCCTGCCGATCCTGAATACATTACGAAACAGCCGTTTGCTTGCAGCACGCTGCAGAAAGCCATCCTGATCCGGGGCGTGTTCATAGGAAAACCCGGGCGCCACGGTAATGCCTTCCACATCCATCTCCATGACGGCATCAAAAAAATCAGCGATTTCATCCGCCTTTTCGCCCTGGAAAAGCGTACAGTTGATTGTGACCCGGAACCCGCGTTCGCGGGCCAGCCGGATAGCGGTCACGGCCTTGTCATAGACGCCCTTGCGACAAACCGAGGTGTCATGCCGGATGTGATTGCCATCAAGATGAATCGAGAATGACAGGTATCTGGACGGCTGGTACTGATCGATGTGTTTTGGTAACAGCAGGGCATTCGTACATAAATAGATAAACTTCTTGCGGGCGATCAGGCTGGCGACGATCTGCGGCATTTCCTTGTGTATCAGTGGTTCGCCGCCTGCAATGGAGATGATGGGTGCCCCACATTCATCCGCCGCCGCCAGGCATTCCGCCAGACTCAGCCGCTTGTTCAGTATCGCGTCCGGATAATCGATCTTGCCGCAACCGGCGCAGGCCAGATTACAGCGGAACAGGGGCTCCAGCATCAGCACCAGCGGATAGCGTTTTACACGACGCAGCTTGCGGCCAAGGAGATAGCAGCCGACACGATATTGCTGAATTAACGGTATGCCCATACGGACCTCTTTAGTTGACAGTCCCCGTCTGTACTTTGCCCGCAGTCAACAGGCTGGCAGGTAACCGGAAACTGGTTGATTCCCTGAGTCCATGTACTTCCCGTACGCTGCACTTTCCAAAACGGCGCAGCAGTCGTTGCAGCACTTGCTGCACCAGTATCTCCGGTGCAGATGCGCCGGCGGTTATACCGACGCGCATGTCAGGGAGGAACCAGTCCGGTTGCAGATCATCCGCATCCTGTACCAGGTAAGCCATTACACCACTGTGTTCGCCGACTTCCCGCAGCCGGTTTGAATTGGAACTGTTCCTGGCACCGACGACCAGCAGTACATCTATTTCCCTGCTCAGATTACGTACCGCCGTCTGACGGTTCTGGGTCGCATAACAGATATCATTCAGTTCCGGCCCCTGGATTGCCGGGAAGCGTCGCTTCAGCGCATCCAGCACGTCCCTGGTGTCATCAACGCTCAATGTGGTTTGTGTGACATAGGCAACGTGCTCCGGGTCCCTGACCTGCAGGCTGTCAACCTCCTCCAGCGAACACAACACATGCACCCTGCCGTCGAGACTGCCCCGGGTGCCTTCCACCTCGGGGTGGCCTTGATGGCCAACGATGATGACTTCATAGCCCTTGTCAGCATACTTCCTGGCCTGCAGATGGACCTTGGTAACCAGCGGGCAGGTCGCATCGATAACACGCAACCGGCGCTGTTGCGCCTGCTCAACGATGCTCATGGAGACGCCATGGGCACTGAAAATCGCAATCGAACCGGACGGGATATCTGAAATAGTCTCCGTAAACACAGCCCCCCGGGCCAGCAGGTCTTTCACAACCCGGTGATTGTGGACAATTTCATGAAATACATAAACCGGCGGGCCATACAGATCCAGCGCCTGCTCGACAATCTCTACCGCGCGTACGACGCCTGCACAAAAACCTCGAGGTTGAGCCAGCAGTATATCCATACTGCCTCCTGGATTTATGGGTTTTATAAAGACTCGGAGCACCCGCAGACCGGAAAAGTTCCTTGCGGATCATAAATATTTACCATCAGCCAAATGCCACAACCGTTGCGGTTACCGCCGCTGCATCACGTAAATAAAGTGGCTCTTCCCCTGATCGAGTGGGTCGCGCCTGTCCAGCATGAATCCGCTGTCCCGGTAGTTTCCCTTTGTCAGGGAACGCTGCAAGTACCTCCCTGTACGCTCAACGGCTTCATCCCTGAAGCCGATGTCCCTGACAAAGGGAAACTACCGGGACAGCGGATTACCGACCATCTCTGCAGTTGCTCGATCAGGGGAAGAGCCAATAAAGTTATTTAATAATAAAATGGTTTACTTATAGCAATAACAGCCTCGTTGCCGACTCCTGAGATACCGGCAATCACTGGCCATTTCTTTGAACCAAACAGAATTTATCGAGTCACTTTATTTAGAGTGTTTGATGGCGGCTTTTGTCGTACTAGCGCCCCAAAGAAGGAACCCCATAATATGGGCGACACTGCACATTATCCATTGCTGGAACGCATCGATTCACCGGAGGAACTGCGGCGGGTACCCGTCTCAAGACTGTCCGGTCTGGCCGGCGAAGTTCGACAAATGTTGCTGAATTCGGTCGCCGCCCATGGTGGCCACCTCGGTGCCGGTCTCGGTGCAGTGGAACTTGCCATCGCACTGCATTATGTTTTCCAGACGCCGAATGACCGGCTGGTGTGGGATGTGGGTCATCAGGCCTATCCACACAAGATCCTGACAGGACGCCGTGAACGCCTGGAAACGATCCGCCAACTCAATGGCCTGGCACCGTTCCCGAAACGCACGGAAAGCGCGTATGACTGTTTCGGCGTGGGTCATTCGAGCACCTCGATCAGTGCCGCACTGGGGATGCTGCTGGCAACGGAACAACAGGGTAACGACCGCAAGATTGTTGCCATCATCGGCGACGGAGGCCTGACGGCCGGGCTGGCCTATGAGGCCCTCAACCATGCCGGTGGCATGGACAGTGATCTGCTGATTGTCCTGAATGACAATGAAATGTCGATCTCGCCAAGTGTTGGCGCCATGCACAACTATCTGACACGGTTGATATCCAGCCCCTTGAGCTGGTCGACGCGGGAGCTGAGCAAACGCCTGCTGAAATATGCGCCCCCGCTGTATGAGATGGCGAAACGCGCTGAAGCCCAGATCAAGAAACTGGTGTTGCCAGGCACCCTGTTCGAGGAACTGGGCTTTACCTATTTTGGCCCTGTTGACGGCCATGACCTGGACAGCCTGGTTCCGACCTTGCGTAACCTGCGCAACATACACGGACCCCGGCTGTTACACGTCGTGACCCGCAAGGGCAAGGGATATGGACCGGCCGAGTCCAATCCGGTGGCCTATCACGGCGTCGGGCCGTTTGACCCCCGGGTAGGCCTGACCAGGAGCAAGCAGGCGTCGGCAAAATCGTATACCCAGGTGTTCAGTGAGTGGGTATGTGATATGGCAGCGGCTGACCAGCGTCTGGTTGCGATCACACCCGCCATGCGCGAAGGTTCCGGGCTGGTGGAATTCCAGTCGCGCTTTCCGCAGCGTTATTTCGATGTTGGCATTGCCGAGCAGCACAGCGTTACCCTGGCCGCCGGTCTTGCCTGCGAGGGCCACAAACCGGTGGTTGCCATCTACTCCACCTTTCTGCAGCGCGCCTATGACCAGCTGATACACGACGTCGCCCTGCAAAACCTGCCGGTGCTGTTTGCCATCGACCGGGCCGGGCTGGTGGGCCCCGACGGTCCTACCCACGCCGGCAGTTTTGACCTGACCTACATGCGCTGTCTGCCCAACCTGGTTCTGATGGCGCCGGCGGATGAAAACGAATGCCGCCAGATGCTCTATACCGGCTTTCAGCTCGACCGGCCTGCTGCGGTACGCTACCCGCGGGGCTGCGGGCCGGGTGTCGAGGTGGCCGAAAAAATGGAGGCCCTGCCCGTGGGACAGGCGGAACTGCGCCGCCACGTCAGTGACATTGCCATACTGGCCTTCGGGGCCATGGTCCAGCCGGCCGTGGAGGCGGCGGAACAGCTGGATGCCACCGTGGTCAACATGCGGTTTATCAAGCCCCTGGATGAGTCGCTGGTCCTTGAGCTTGCCGGGAGCCACCAGCTACTGGTAACCGTGGAAGACAATGTGGTGGCCGGTGGCGCCGGTACGGCGGTCAGTGAATGCCTGTCACGCCATAACGTCGCGCAACCGGTGATACATATCGGCTTGCCGGACCGGTTTATTGACCATGGCGGCCGCGACGAATTGCTTGGCCTTGCCGGTCTCGACAGCAGCGGGATCATTGCACAGATACAGAAAATCAGGCCGCCCGAACATGGCAGGGTCGCTTCCGGTAATCAGCCCGCCGATCACAACGTCACCGTGCTGCGTCTGCATGCAACCGCGTCCGTGGCCAAGCTGGGGCATTAAACATCACCAGGTCATAACCAGCATCCATCCATAAATGCTGTAATTTTTCTCGCAAAGGCGCAAAGACGCCACGCAAAAAATATTAATATGCTGGCTCTTCCCCTGATCGGGTGGGCCACTATGCGGAGCACGACAACCCGAGATACAGGGTGGCATCTCGGGTTTCACTGCACAGGCACCCTAATTGTCAGGCATTCCGGTTTCCCGGTAACCCCCTTGTCAGGGACCGCTGCAAGTACCTCCCTGTACGCTCGACGGCTTCATCCCTGAAGCCGACGTCCCTGACAAGGGGGTTACCGGGAAACCGGAATTCACCCCGGACAGGCGCGACCCACCCGATCAGGGGAAGAGCCAATATGCTTGTTAACCATAGCCTGTAACTCTGCATTCTTTGTGTCTTGGCGAGAATAATTCTTTATGGATGGTAACCAACTAATGACTGTACCGGCAGAACCGGTACAAGTGATCGGCAGTTCACTACGAGGAAGTTTCCGGCAACTCACCAAACACCTGCACCAGCCGTTCCATATCACGGTCTTCCAGTGCCCCCATATTGGCAATACGGAATATCGTACCTGCCAGTGGTCCTTGTCCCGCATAGATTATAAAACCCTGCTTCTTGAGTGCCGCGGCAAGCTGCGGATAATCCATCCCGGCCGGCAAATGATAGCTGCACAGTGATGCGGATGTTTCCTGCCGGTCGAGCAGCGCTTCCATGCCGAGTTCAGCCAGACCAGCGGCCAGCGTCGCGGCACGCTGCCGGTAGCGCTGCCGGCGTGCCTGCCAGCCCCCTTCCTCCTGCAGTTCCAGCAAGGCCTCTGACAATGCATAACAGCACTGGACCGGCGGGGTGAACAGAGTGTCGCGTCGGTCCTGGGCCTGACAATGGCGGAACAGGTCCAGTGACAGGCTGCGGGCCGGATCCAGCGGTTGCAGATCTGCGCGCCGCACAATCACAAAGGAGATGCCCGGCACGGCGTGCAGGCACTTGTTGGCCGTGCCGACCAGGGCGCTGATTTCCCAGCCTTCGAAATCGATGGCCTCGGCGCCAAAGCTGCTGACCGCATCCACCAGCAGGCGACAGCCTGCTGTCCGGCACCGGGCGGCGATTTGGTCCAGCCGGTTCAGCCGGCCGGTGGTTGTTTCATGGTGCACAACAGCGACATGACTGACCTGCGATCCGGTACTCAGCCGGTGTTCCAGTGCGGCCGGATCAAGCGCCGCGGTCCATGGCTGCGACCGGTCCTCATGCCGGATACCATGCAGACCGGCGATCTCGCTGCAACGTTCGCCATACACCCCGTTTTCCAGCACCAGCAGGTGACCGGCACGGGGCACCATGCTGGTCAGCATGGCCTCTACCGCCGTGGTACCCGATCCACCCAGCAACACGGCGGCCCAACGGGCGGGGTCCAGGTCGTAGACCGCCAGCAGTTGCTGACGGATCGTTTCCTGAAACTCCAGAAACTCGGCCTGGCGGTGACACAGGTCCACCCGTAGCAGCGCCTGCCGGACGCGTGCGCTGAGGTTTACCGGTCCCGGATTGAGCAGTATCCAGTGCGGTCCGTCCGCGGTTTGCGCCGCTGGCTGGTGCCGGGATGTCATGGACAGGAGCCCAGGTGCGCCATCAGGCGCTCAGCCACCTCTGC
>Ga0114931_10010423_pt1 | contig 11066 bp, 7 predicted proteins | sample 2SBtaG_FD_89579 | JGI IMG/M metagenome (GOLD analysis project Ga0114931, IMG submission 89579) | Deep subsurface microbial communities from Kolumbo volcano to uncover new lineages of life (NeLLi) - 2SBTROV14_V59a metaG | ecosystem: Environmental > Aquatic > Marine > Volcanic | place: Kolumbo...
CGGGCATGGCACGGGATTTGTCCCAGGCGCCGCACGTCGCAGCGGAAGGCGACGCGGGCAAACTGTAGACGGCCGTCTCATCACCCCAAGAACACCCGCCCGCGCGGCTTCGCGCGTGCGGCGCCAAACTTTTTTCCTTCCCAAAACGGTTGCGTACACTTCACGCTGCGCGGATTTCTTGCCACAGTTTTGCGTTTCACGCCGCGCGGATGTTGGGTGTACGTGAGGGACGATCGTCAAAGCCGTCTTCAGGGCCTCTTGTGCCTGGCGGCAAGCAAGACAAACAAGAAAGTCTGGGCTGCCGGCTAAACCAGTTCGCGGATCGGCTGACCGTTTAGGACGATATAGCGCGGGCGGCCGCGGAAGTCGAGGTAGGTGGTGTCGAGCGGGATGCCGAAGTGGTGATAGATCGTGGCGGCCAGATCGCCGGGGGTAACGGGGCGATCTTTGATGTGGCCGCCGTCGCGCTCGCTGGCGCCGATGACTTGCCCGTGCCGCAAGCCGCCGCCGGCGAGGGTCATCGACATAACATAAGGCCAGTGGTTGCGGCCGTCGGTGCTGCCTTGGGTGCCCATGCGTGGCGTGCGGCCGAATTCACCCATGGCCATTACAAGCACGTCGTCCAGCAGCCCTCGCTCATCAAGGTCGCTGACCAAGGTGGTGATTAAATGGTCGAAGACCGGCAGCAGCGGGCCGAGACCGTGGGTGATGCCGCCGTAGGGCGGGATGTTGTCGCCGTGGGTGTCCCACGTGCCCGAGTTGCGATGGTTGCTCAGATCGAGCGTGACGAAGTTCACGCCCGCCTGGACCAGCCTTCGGGCGAGCAGCGCCTTTTGGCACCAATCGTGCTTGCCATAGCGCTGCCGCACGGCTTCAGGTTCCTTGCTGAGATCGAACACCTGTTGGGCCCGCTTTCCGGCGACCATCTCGATAGCCTGCTGCTCGAAACGGTCCAGCGCGTCCATGGAGCCGGAAAGGTCGAGATCGCGCCGCAGGGCGTCGAGCTGCGTACGCAGCGATTGGCGTTGTCTGAGCCGGGGGACATCAAGGCTTTTGGGTAAGTCGAACAGCCGGCCGACGTTGTCGCCGACGAAGGGGTCGTACTGTTTGCCCAGAAATCCACCCCAGGCAAAGTGAGTTTTGTCGCGTACGTTGAGTGCCACATAGGGCGGCATGCCGGGGTCGTTGGGGCCGCGAAATCGAGATACGACCGAGGCGATGGCCGGGTACTTGTCGCCTTCGCGATTGATGCGCGGTGCCGCCGCGCGGTTGCCCGTTTGAAGGACCGTGTTTGGCTGATGGTTCGAGCCCAGCGCATCGACCGAGCGGATGATCGTTAGCTTGTCGAGCATGGCAGCCATCTTCGGCAAATGCTCGCACAACCGCACTCCGGGCAGCCGCGTTTGAATGGACGAGAACGGACCGCGTATCTCGCTTGGCGCGTCGGGCTTGACGTCCAGCATGTCAATGTGACTTGGTCCGCCGGCCATCCACAGCAAGATGACGCTCTTGCGCCGCTTGGCGGTTTGCCCGGCGGCCAAGGCTTGGCTGTGAAACCGCAACAGCCGTGGCACGCTCAGCCCCGCCATGCCGGCCAGACCGGCCTTCAACATGCTGCGTCGCCCGAGAAGCATCAGCCCCTCGCGGCGGCGGGCGCCCAGCGACTCGAAAGCGTGGCGGTGTGTGTGCAAATCGGCTGGCATGCGATGTTGTCTCAAGCCCCGAACAAACTCGCTATCCGCCACCGCCTTGGGGCGGTCTTGGCTCTGCACAAGCAGTATAACCTTTTAGGCAAGAACGTTGCCACGGCCGACTGCCGCATCGCGGAGAACCCCCCTGAGGAGGTCACGCACGCGACCCTCCGCTTCGAGGAGAAAGGCCCTTTGCCCGGCCGGTTTGCAACGTGCCGCCGCACTCCGTAGGCTGGGGCGGTGTGGGGTGATGGAAACATGCCTTCCGGCCTTTCGGCGGCCGGGAATCGCCCCTGCCAAAAAATCACGTGACGCAAGAGAGACCGCGACCGAGGGATGTTTTGTGCGCGGCCGGCACCCCCGGGGCCTTGATCGCTGTATTTCATGGCCTACGACAAGCCGCGTCAATCAGAGGTGTGCAACATCAATGGAAACGATTAGTCGACGGCGATTCCTGGCCGGCTCAGCGGCTGTGGGCGCGGTTTCGCTGGGTATTCGGCAAGGCCTGGCCCCGGCCGATGAAAAGCCGGCGGCGGTTTCGCCCAACGACGCGCTGCGGATCGGTGTGATCGGCCTGCGCGGGCGGGGGCAATCGCACATTCACGGCTTCCAGGCGTTGCCCGGTGTCGAGGTCGTGGCGCTGTGCGACGTTGACGAGTCGGTGCTGGGGAAGCGGGCCGATCAGCTCGACGCCAAGACGGGGCGAAAGGCCAAGCGATTCACCGATCTGCGGGCGATGCTCGACGACCATAACCTCGACGCCGTGAGCATCGCCACGCCGAACCATTGGCATTCGCTGGCCGGCATCTGGGCCATGCAGGCGGGCAAAGACGTCTATGTTGAAAAGCCTTGCTCCCACAACATTTGGGAAGGCCGGCAACTGGTCGCCGCGGCGAGAAAGTACGACCGCCTGTGCCAGCACGGAACCCAAGGCCGCAGCGCGCCGGCCATTCGAGAGGCGGTCGCCAAATTACGCGAAGGCGTGATCGGCGACGTCTATATGGCCCGCGGATTGTGCTTCAAGTGGCGCGACACGATCGGCCACACGCCCGATGAACCGGTGCCCGAAGGCGTGCACTACGACCTGTGGCTTGGCCCGGCGCCGAAGCGGCCCTTCAGCCGCAACCGCTTCCATTACAACTGGCACTGGAACTGGGCCTACGGCAACGGCGACATGGGCAACCAAGGGGTGCATGAAATGGACATGGCCCGCTGGGGGTTGGGCGTGGAGCTGCCCAGCAAAGTGCAGGCCGCCGGCGGACACTTTATGTTCGACGACGATCAACAAACGCCCAACACGCTGGTCACCACGTTTGAATACCCGGACCAGAAGAAGCTATTGGTGTTCGAGGTGCGTCACTGGGTAACGAACCACGAGGGGTTCGGCTCCGGCGCGTCGAACGCCGTCGGCGTGACGTTCTATGGTTCGAAAGGTTTCATGCGGTTGAAGTATTTCGGCTATGAAACCTTCTTGGGCCGCAACCGCGAGCCCGGCCCCAGCGGCGAAAGCGGCCGCAACGAATTTGCCACGTTTATAAAGGCTGTCCGCAGCCGCCGCCGCGAAGACTTGGGCGTTGACATCGAAGAAGGCCACCGCTCGTCGGCGCTGTGCCACTTGGGGAACATCGCCTATCGCGTCGGACGCACGATTCATTTCGACGCCGCGACCGAAACCATCCAAGGCGATGCGGATGCCAGCAGGTTGCTGACGCGCGATTACCGCAGCCCGTTCGTCGTGCCGAAGATTACGTGACGTGCCGAAGATCACGTGACCGTGATGCAGGCGGTGTGTCGGCCAAGGGACGCAGCGCGAGCCGCGTTAGTTGCTGGCTGACGTGCGGAAAGGAGAGGCGGGCAGCCCCTCCTTGTTGAACAAATTCGGCAGCGCCACATCGCGCCAAGCGAAACGGACGGAGGCCGGCTGTTTGACTTTCGGGCTATGCACGACGACCGTCTCGCCGACGATCTCGGCTTCGGCGGGCACGAACTTGCCATCCTTGCCGGCGATCTGAAACTCGCGCAGCGGCCCGTCTTTGGCCATCAGGCCGCCGCCGACGTGGTCGAAGTGAAGCACGGCCCGGTCGCCCTTGATTTCCTGCGAACGAAAGATGGGGCCGGAGTAGACCAGACCCTTCTCGCCATAGGCAATCGCCCGGGCGGCCAAACCAAGCCGCAGGCCGACGTCCTGCTTGTTGCGAGGATGTATGTTGTCCACGTTGCCGATGTCCATGATCACGGCCATGCCGGTGTTTTTCAGCTTGAGCGTTTGCAGTTGGCCTTCGCGGACCAGCGCCGCGCCCTCGTCCGGCCGGCCGGTGGCACTATATTTCCACGGGGCGATTTGCACATAGAGGAAGGGAAAGTCACCCTGGTTCCACTCATGTCGCCAGCCTTCGATCATGGCGGAAAAGAGCTTGCCGTAATAGGCACCCATCGGCACGTTCGACTCGCCTTGATACCAGATCACGCCTTGAATCGCGTAAGGCACCAACGGCGCGATCATGCCGTTGTACAACACGCTGGGCGTTTGCATGACCTTCTTGGCGTGTGGATGGTTCGAGGTTTGGAACAGCGACGAATCCTTTTCAAACGAACTGTGCGGCACCCAGTATTCGGCCGGAGTGCCACCCCAGGCGCTTTCGATCAGCCCCACCGGAACGTCAAGCTGTTTGTGCAGGTAGCGGCCGAAGAAGTACTCCACCGCCGAAAAGCCGGCCACGGTTTTGGGCGTGCAACTCTCCCACGCGGCGTCGACGTCGGCCAGCGGCGTATCGGACTTGACGCGCTTGACGTGGAACAGGCGAATCCGCGGATAGTTGGCCGCGGCCAACTCCTGCTTGCCATTGAGCACGCCGCGACTCATGCCGAATTCCATGTTCGATTGGCCCGAGCCGATCCAGACCTCGCCGATCAGCACGTCATGAATGGTGAGCTGATTCTTGCCGGCAATTTTTAATTCGTGCGGGCCGCCGGCCGCCATGGCGGGAAGGCGAACTTGCCAGCGACCTTCGCCGTCGGCCGTCGCGCTGGCTTCATTCTCCGCCATTCGCACGGTCACGGTTTCGCCCGCATCGGCCTTGCCCCAGATGGGCAACTCGCGGCCGCGCTGCAAGACCATGTGGTCCGAAAACAAATGCGACAGGCTCACGTCGGCAAGTGCCACCGCGTGAAGCCCCAAAACAACGGCGATCGCGGCAGACAACGACAGCAAGGCTTGGGACACTCGGCGACTGGGCTTCATCTTCAATCGGCTCCGCACTGGGGTTGATGGGGCGTTAAGTCTTGATCCCGAGGGGGCAAAAGGCAAGCGTTTCCATGCCCACGACGCGGCAAGAAGCGCCGGGATTGTTCACTATTCTGTTAAACGAGCTGCCCACAATCAAGCGTTTTCCACGGCTTGCCGAGGCCCCGGTTCGTTGCAATGCCGGGCCCACAAAGACTTTGCCCGAGAATTTGGTCGAATTCGCGGCCACAAACTCAACGTGATTCATGCGTGCAGAACCGTGGGCGAAAAATTCTTTGCATCTCGAGCGGAATGCTGAAAATTGCGTTGACGTTTTTCGCGGATCCTGATATCGATAGATGCAATCGGTCATGGGTGATTGAAGCCTTCGATTCACCCGTCGAACAAGAACGAACCTCGCTTGAATGGAGGGGCCGTAATGCTCGATCCGCCGTTCCACTTGGCCGGAAGCCGGCAAGGCTGATTCACGGGGCACGCTAAATGGCGGCGCTGCCTCTCGTGTTCGGTTTGCTTGGTTCCCAGTCCGGCATGCTGTTGATTGTTCGTCGTTGTTTTTTCGATTCCAACCAACGCCCTCTCTGCCACGCCGCTGGCAGGGAGGGCGTTTTTTTTGGCAATGTGCGGCCGAGCTAATCGTCCAAGCGGTGCTTCGACGTATCGGGGGCGAAAAAGACGATCACCAGACCCGCCACATAGATCAGGCTGGTCAACTGGCCCACGCGGGCATAGTCGCCGTGGAAACGGAGCATCAATTGCCCAGCTCCGAGCACCCCCGCCGCCGTGGCGATGCGGCCGAAGTTGAAGGTTACGCCGCTGCCGGTCGCGCGGACGCGGGTTGGAAAAAGCTCGGGAAGATAAAGCGGCAGCCAGCCGAAAAAGACGGTGCCGAAAAAGCCGAGCACAAAGGTCCAAAGCAGGAAGCCCGGCATCCCGGGTTCGAGATACCAGAACAAATAGATGCTCGAACCGAGCGACATCAGCGAGATGAGGAAATAGGTCGTGCGACGGCCGAGAAAGCTGGCCAACCAGCCGCCGATCAAGCTTCCCAGCGCGGCGCCGGTCGAACGAATTGTCTGGATGTGGCTCTTGAGAAACGGGTCGGCCGCGCCGCCGACCGCGCCAGCCCAGGGAACCAGCCAGTTGGCCCCACCCCAGTTGCCCAGCAGCGGGATCATGCCCAAGAAGATGCCGATAATGGTCCTTCGCAGCAGGGGTGGACGAAAGACCTCAGCCGTCGGCGAGCGTGACGTCGGCGAAGCGCGACACTTGCCGGCCTTCCAGCGGGGCGATTCGGGCACCGCCAGCAAGACGAAAAGGCCCAGCGGAAGCGGCATCGCGGCGGCGGCGAAGATCCAGCGCCAATGCGCCGGATCAATCGCCACATAAGACGCGATCAAGCCGAACAGCACGAAGCCAAAGTTCGCCGCCGTGCCGATCAGTCCGGCCAGCAACGGACGCGAAACATCGGACCAGACCTCGGAAACCAGCGCGACGCCGTTGGGCCACATGCCGCCCACGCCTAAACAGGCGACGAATCGCAGCATGAGCAGTTGCATCGGGTTGGCGACCCAAACCGTCGCTCCGGTGAACAGCGAGTACCACAGGATGCTCAATCCCATGGCCTTGGCGCGTCCGATGCGATCCCCCATCGCGCCGAACCACCATCCGCCGGCTGCCGCACCGAGCAGGAACGCGCAGATATACCACGAAAACCATTGCCCGACGCGAGCTTCGTCGGCTTCGCCCATGCCGATGGTTGCCGCGCGTCCGGCAAGCGGAATCAAGACCATGACCGAGCCGGCGAACATCCAGCCCAGAAAGGCGGTGACCAGGCACAACAGCTTCTGGCGTGTTGACAGCGTTTCCGGCGATTGCGGTTCTAGTGATTGGCTCACGTCGATCGCGTTTCCTCATCAAACGAGGTCAGCCCGCCATCGAACCACCGCTCCAGCGCGGCCTCGACCGCCGGGGGAAGTGGGCCTCGCGCCACGGACGCCACGGCATGATCAACCTCGACCGGACGTGCCAGCCCGACGATCGCGGCGGTCAAATGGGGATGGAACACAGCGAACCGCACGGCCGCATCGGTGGGTTCGATTTCATAACTCGCGAGCCACTCGCGCAAGGTGGCCGCCCGCTGAAGGTCGCGGTGATAAAGATCGAGCGTGAAGAAGCGCGTCTTCCGGGTGTGCTGGCTTGCGGGCTGGTTGGCCAGCGCGCCACCGGCGAAAACGCGGATGGCGAACGTGCCCTTGGATTGTCGCGCACAGGCGGAAAGGATGTCGCCGTAATCGGCTTCCGTGAACCGCTCGGACATCACGCGGCCCGCGCTGGGGTTGAGCAGACTGTACGGCGTTTGCACGGTTTCGAACTGCTCGCTGGCGATCACCTCGGACAACGCGGTGGGGTGGCCGATGCCCGTCAGGCCCAAGTGCGCGACGTCGCCCGTTTGCTTGAGATCGGCCATTGCCTCGAGCACGCCGCCGGGCGAAAGAACCTCGGCGGGGCAAAGCGACGTCGGCTCATCCCCACGCTGCCGGGTGACGGCGTTGTGAAGCTGCAAAAGTGTGATTCGCCGACGACCGAGGCGTTTCAGGCTGGCATGGACCGCCTCGCGCACGCTGTCGCGGAGAGGCCCATGAAGTTCCTCGGGCAAGCGAACTTTCGTGGCCACCTGAACTTTCTCGCCCGGGTCGAGTTCGCCAAGCGCGGCACCGAGCGCCGACTCGCTGCGCCCTTCGCCGTAAGTGGCCGCGGTGTCAAACCAGTTGATACCTTGTTCGACGGCGCGGGCGATCGTCGCACGTTGGACGTCGCGGTCGCCGCCGGTCATCAGCGCGGCAACCGGGCCCGCGCCGAAGGCCAACGCGGAAACCTCAAGATGGGTGCGGCCGAGGGCGCGGTAAATCACGGGCAACTGGTCCGATGCTAATAGGATTTGGACACCCTTCCCGCCGGCTTACCGCTCGCCGGGGAATACGCGGTCTTCCGGAGATTCTGCCCGTTGGCTCGCAAAATCGCCATGCAATGCTGCTTGCGTCACCGGCTGCTTGCGTCGCCGGCTGTTTGCGTCGCCGCGAAAACATGGCGGTGATTTAGCGACCGACGAGTTTCGTCTGTTGGCCTTAAAACCCCATCGCGCGGCCGATGATCTCTTTCATGATTTCGGTCGTGCCGCCGAAAATCGTTTGCACGCGAGAGTCGAGATAAGCCTTGGCCACGGGATATTCGAGCATATAGCCATAGCCGCCGTGCAACTGCAAGCATTGATCGACCACGCGTTTTTGCAGCTCCGTGGTCCACCACTTGGCCATCGCGGCGTCTTCGATGGTTAGCTCACGGCGGTTGTGCAGCTTTACGCAATGGTCGAGAAACACACGGGCAATGCGAGTTTCGGTTTTCATCTCGGCCAGTTTGAATCGCGAGTTCTGAAATTTGCCGATCGGCCGTCCGAAGGCCTGCCGCTGCTGGCAGTATTCGACCGTGTGCTCGAGCACTTGCTCACAGGCGGCCACCGCGCCGACGGCGATCGACAGCCGCTCTTGCGGAAGCTGGTTCATCAAGTAGTAGAATCCCTGTCCCTCCTGACCGAGCAAGTTGCCGACGGGAACCTTGACGTTGCTGAAGAACAGCTCCGCCGTGTCTTGGGCGTGCAGGCCGATTTTTTCCAGCTTGCGGCCCGGTTCATAGCCCGGCATGCCCCGTTCGACGACAATCAGGCTGATGCCTTCGTGTCCGGCGCTGACGTCCGTTTTGGCCACGACAATGCACAGATTGTTGAGTAGCCCGTTGGTGATAAATGTTTTCTGCCCGTTGACCAGATAATGATCCCCCTGTCGAACGGCGGTGGTGCGTATGCCTTGCAGGTCGCTGCCGGTGTTCGGCTCGCTCATGGCGATGGCCGTGATAGTTTCGCCGGAGACCATTTTGGGCAGCCAACGCCGCTTTTGTTCTTCGTTGGCATACTGCAAGAGATAGGGCACGACCACGTCGTTCTGCAGACTGAAGCCCACGCCCGAAGCACCGGCGCGAACGATCTCTTCGACGATAATCATGTTGTAGCGGAAGTCGGTCAGCCCGGTGCCGCCATATTGCTCGGGCACGTCCATGCAGAGAAAGCCCAGCTCACCCGCCTTGCGCCACAGTTCGGCGGGAACCACGCCGTCCTTTTCCCACTGGTGGTGGTAGGGGGTGATTTCTTTCTCGACGAACTTGCGGAACGACTGACGAAAGAGCTGATGGTCGCTGTCAAAAAGCTCTCGTTTCACGGCTGCGTTTCCTTGAACACCAAGCGGAAAAAGTTACGCGGGCGGGCGCCAAGCAGAACAGACGATCCGTTGGCCGCCCGATTGTACCAAACCGAAACGATCGCCGCGTTCATGCGGTTTTGCGCGGATCTACCTAGATTTTCCACCGATCGCTGCTAAGGTTCAGCAAGATGCCGAACCTTGTTATCGCCGCCGGCGTCTTCGTGGAGTAGAAGCCAAACGCTTCGTCGGGGCGGAAACGGCGTTCGTGGTCCGCGCCGGCTCGATATGCAAGAACTCGTTGCCGGGTTGGGCACCATGCCCCCCCATCGCCATGATCCGGGCAAGGTCGTAATTTCACCAAGACCGCGATCAACCAAGAAGCCCCGTCCTCGGAACGGACGCCTCGCGACAAGCACACCCACATGACGAGCACTGCCGAAACCCTCAGCACAGCCGCCGCGCAAGATCGCGGTTGCCAAGATCCGATCGTGCGTCGCGTGCCGTTCTTCTACGGCTGGTTGATGCTGCCGGTTGCCATGGTCGCCCAGGTGGCCACCAGCCCCGGGCAAACGTTTGGCATCTCGGTTTTCACCAGTTCGTTTCGTGAGTCGCTGGGGTTGAGCCACAGCCAACTGACCGGGGCCTATCTGCTTGGTACGCTGCTGGCGAGTTTGCCGGTGCCGATGATCGGCGGGCTGATGGATCGCTTCGGCATGCGGCGGATGATTCTGGTCGTAGTCACGCTGTTGGGCATGGCGTGCCTGTTTACCTCGCAGATCAGTGGGCTGATTTCGCTGTTTTTTGCCTTTCTGCTGTTGCGCATGATCGGACAAGGGGTGTTAACCTTGCTGGCCGCGAACACGCTGGCCATGTGGTTTCACGACCGGCTGGGCACGGTGCTGGGCATGACCAGCATGGCGATGGCCGGGGCGATTGCCATCGTGCCACCCCTCTTGCTGCATTTGATCGACTCGTACGGCTGGCGGGCGACCTATGCCATCATGGGCGTTGCCGTGTGGGTCATCGTGCTGCCGATTGTGGTGGTCTTTTATCGCAATCGACCGGAAGACGTAGGACAAGTTCCCGACGGACGCGGGCCGAAACGTCGCGGCCGAAACGCGGCATCCACGGCGGGAATCACCACGGGTTCGGACTTCGATCTTGAAGCGGCGATCCGCACGCGAAGCTACTGGATCTTGCTGGCCAACAATGCGGTTTGGGGATTGGTCGCCACGGCGATCGTGTTTCACATCGTTTCGATTTGCGACCAGGTCGGCTTGAGCCGCTCCACGGCGGCCGGGACGTTTACGACGTTCGCCGTTTTCATGGCTTTGATGCAGCTCGTCGGCGGGTTGCTCGCCGATCGCGTGGCGCTGAACGTGTTGCTGACGGTGGGGGTCAGTGGGCTGGCCTGTGGAGTGATCATCCTGATTCACGTCGACCAGGCCTGGGAGGCGCATTTTTACGCCGCCACGTTCGGCGCGTCGCAGGGGCTGGTCGGCGTGTCGAGCAACACGGCGTGGGCACGCTATTTTGGCCGCACCCACTTGGGTAAAATTCGTGGGAGCACGTGGACCGCCGCGGTGGCCGGCAGCGCGATCGGCCCGTTTATCATGGGCCTGGCGCTGGACCACTTCGGCAGCTATCAGCCGGCCCTATGGCTGTTCGTGGGGATGTTCGTGCCGATGGCCCTTGCCGCGCTGCTGGCCACGCCCCCCACGCCGCGGATTGCCGAACCGGGCCTCTAGCCGGGTCCGTGCTGACGGCCTAACCGTCCGCCCAAAAACTGCTTCGTCGGCGAGAGCGTGGCAAAATTCGTCAGCTCAAGGAGCCGAATCGTGGGCATATCCTAAGATACGCCGAGATTGGGCGACGCAGAGC
>Ga0114931_10010424_pt1 | contig 11066 bp, 9 predicted proteins | sample 2SBtaG_FD_89579 | JGI IMG/M metagenome (GOLD analysis project Ga0114931, IMG submission 89579) | Deep subsurface microbial communities from Kolumbo volcano to uncover new lineages of life (NeLLi) - 2SBTROV14_V59a metaG | ecosystem: Environmental > Aquatic > Marine > Volcanic | place: Kolumbo...
CGCGTCCTCTGCGCCTCTGCGTTAAAATCGGGTCCGTTGAAACGGGCAAGCTTTTTCCAGCGACTAAGAATCTGGTGTTGACATGCGATCGTTCTATGGGGATGACCATTAGAAATCAACATCGCCATTCGTTTATGTATTAACAGGGCCATTCAATGAGTTGCCCAGCAGTCGCCATGCGGTAGAGACGAATTCTGCCACCGACAGCAAAGTGGCAAACACTTGAGGAGCCTTCCTCAGGCCACTTGCTTTGCAGGTGGTCGCAAACAGCCTACTTCTTCCCGCCCAGCATGCCACTCAATAAAGACTCGTTGAGTTCCGTCCCGGCGGGAATTTTGAACTGGAAGTCCTCTTTCTTTAACACGGGAGAGGAAATGTTTTCGTGCAGCTCCGTCATGGAACCTTTCATTTGAGCCGTTTCAAAGAGGGCCTTCGATTTCTCCATCATCGCACGCATCTTTTTCATGCTTTCCGCGGTCACTGCCTGCCCCAGTCCTTGGAGCGCCTCGGCAACCTGTTGGTCCGTTATTTCGGGAATGATCACTCCGCCCTCCGGGGGTTCCAGGGACCGGCAGTACTTCAGGACTAAAGATCGGGACTTTGAAATCCAGAACGTTTCCTTCTTGGATATTGTCGAGGCACCGCTAATCACATAGCACGGGTCAACGCCAACTTTTTCGCTAGTTTCGATCTTGGGTTCCTGCAATCGTGCAAACGGGTGAGGTTGGTTCTTGAAAATCGACAGGTAGAGTGCGGGGATGTTGTAGACACAGCCGCCTGAAATCCCCATGGCTCCTCCCAGTGCCATCTCGTCGCTTCCCATTTTGCCATAAGCCTGCATGGCGCCAATAAAGAGGTAGGCTTGTTCCCCATCATTCCACACGGCTCCCTGCTGTTGGGTGTTGGAGTCCGGCATGTTTTTTTGCGTCCAACGGATCAAATATTGATTGGGCTTCTTCAGACGCATGGAAAAGGATGTATGCGTATGGATTTTGTTGTTGCCTGTAACGATCTCCGATTCGACGCTACCTGTTGATTGATAGGACGGCATAGCTTGATACTTGGCGATCACCTGATCAAAAATCTGGGCTGCCGTGAGCGGTTTGGCCGGTTCGTCCGCCACCAGGCTGGAGTTTTCAGGCAGCAGGATACCCAGCAGCAGGATACTCAGCGTTACCAAGCAAGGTAGCGAGTGGAAACGATCGACCTGTGTTCTCTTGTCCCGATCCGGCATTTCAGGCCCTTTCCCCTCCAGAATAGATAAGATACGGAATAAGTACGTCGGGCAAAGCGAGGGCACGCCCTCACCAATACCATCCATGAGTCCCTTCAAAGGGGGCGCTAAAGGAGTCCGTCACCTGGTGTGAGGCGCCCTGAGCATCGCTTTTGAATAAGACTTCGGCATTGTCTCTCGGTTCACGATGGTCCTTGTTGTGGCTTGGCGAAAATCGGACTCACGGGCGATTCGCAATCATACCTGCTCGGGCAAAGTCCATGGAGACCGGTAGGACCGCCGGAACAGTTTCATCGCCTCGGGGTTGTCGACAATCTTCTCGGTTTGTGAGTCGATGGCCAGTTTTTGGCCACCTAGTCGATAACTGATGTTTCCGTAGTGGATCATCAGGGCGCTGAGGTGCGCCTTGGCGATGTCCGCATTGGGCTTTTCACGTGAACGAATGCATTGAATAAAATTTTCCTTGTGTTCCGGGTCGGGAAAACGGCCATAGCGTTGGGCCTTGACGACCGGCTGACGCTGATGGGGGCGGACAAACACCTGCCAGCCACCGCCATGGCGTCCCACGACCATCATGCCCTTGGTGCCATAGATTTCGATTCTTGTAGCATTTTGAAACCAATAGGGAAACATGTCGCTGTTGCGCACTCCTGGGTCCGTTTTGAGCATATACGGCGCGAAGAGCGTCAGCTCAAAACTGACCAGCAACCGGTCGAAGTCGTAGAGGGCAATTTGCGTATCCGGGGTCTGGGCGGCCGACTGGAGATCGAACCGTCCGCCGGTGGAATAGACCGTGCTGGGGTATTGAACCCCGAGCAGCCAGCGGGCCAGGTCGATTTGGTGACTGGCATCATTGGCAATGTCGCCCCCGGAATAGGCCCATTGGTGATTCCAGCACTTGTGCCGACTGGCATTGTATCGGCATTCGCGGGCAGGCCCGTTCCACATGTTCCAGTCCAATCCGGCCGGTGTTTCGCTGTCGGGCACCACCGGGCAATTGCCCCAAGGCGGCTTTTGATTGTAGATTCGGCACAAGTGAATCGCCCCCAGCTTGCCCGCTTCAATATATTTGCGGGCGTCCATGTTGTACGGTGCGCTGCGATTCTGGAATCCACACTGGACGACCCGTTGGTACTTGCGGGCGGCGGCAATCATCTGCTGGCCTTCCCAGCAGTCGTGCGTCGGCGGTTTTTCGACATAAACATCCTTGCCCGCCTGGCAGGCCCACACCGTGGCAAGTGCATGCCAGTGGTCCGGAGTCGCGATGATTACGGCATCGATCGACTTGTCCTCGAGGAGCTTGCGAAAATCCCCATACGTGGCCGGGGACTTGCCGTTTTGGAGTTTGGCCAGGATGGCGGCGTTTCCTTCCAGGACTTTGTGGTTGACGTCGGCAATCGCAGCAAACGTGCAATCGCCCCGCTGCAAAAAGCCCTTGGCCAGGTAAGGCCCGCGGCCGCCGCAGCCGATGAGGCCCAACACGACTTTTTCGTTGGCCGGTATCGCACGGGCCGAACGGGGATTCGTCAGCAGCGTGACCCCCGCGGCGATACCAAGGCCTGTGGTTTTGGATTGGTTGAGAAAATCTCTGCGGTTCATTTTTTTGGCCATGACATTTTTCCAAAGCTAAGAGCTTTCACCTGCGGGCCGCCACTTCGGCTTGGGCTTTACTTAACACACTTTCCAGGGTAACCGGAACGCCGCCCTGACGTTTGCTTGCATCGGCCGCTTCCATGAAGGCGAATATTTCGAGCGTCTCCGCGGCGGCGACCGGTGGTTGGCCTGTTTTGAAGAACTTGACGATTTGCCGGACCAGCGGCTCGTAGCCTCCGAACCGGTTGATGACTTGATCCGACTTTTTGCCAAAAACCAGTGCGCCGTATCCATGGGGACCGCTGCGCGTGCCGCGAAAGGTGCCGATGCGGCCATCCTTCCAGATGCCGGTTACCAGATCCGTATCTTTGGTATGGGCTCGTGTCACCCGTTCGCAGCCGGTCCCCATGATGGTGTAGAGCGTTTCCACGCCGTGGACTCCATACCAGAACAGATCGGGATGCGTCGGTTCCAGCGCGCAGGGGCTGTAAGCCGCACAGCCGAGGACCTGGCCAAGCTGTTTGCTGGTGCGAGCCGCGTATATTGCTGGAGTGAACCGCAATGCCGAACTCGAGAAGAAGGGCGTCTTGGTCCTCCTCGCCAGATCGAGGATCTCCACCGCGTCGGCCAGCGTACCAGCCAGGGGCTTGTCGATGAAAACGGGCCGGCCGGCTGCCAGCACCGGGCGGACCTGCGGCAAGTGTTTGCGTCCATCGACGCTTTCGAGCAGAACCGCGTCGACACGTTCCAGCAGGGAATCGATCGAATCAACGATCTCAATGCCCATGCCACGTAGCTGCTCGGTGTACTTGCCCACCCGATCCCGGCTGGAGGGAATGTCTTGGCTGCCGCCGGGATAGGCGGCCACGACACGCACGCCTTTCAGAGCCTGGTCGGTTTGGGGGTTCTTGTTGAGCAAACCGGTAAAGGCCGGAACATGCGATGTATCGCAGCCGATGATCCCCACCCGGATGGTTTCTACGGCTGTCGCTGGCAGCGACGGTACGACCACAATTGCCAGGATTGCTAATGTTGCCAGTGGCGAGAAGCAGGGCTGAAATATCGACGATGGTTGTGTGGTCATGGAAATTTCCTGGGATTTATTAGCTCTATTATCGTAGTTTATCCGTGACATTCATGCTAATTCCAGGTGTCCAGGTTAAGGCGGATACAGGATTCCCCTTTCGGAGGTAATCGATGCTGCCGCTCCCGGCTGCTCATCAAGGGTGCCTCACTTCTGGGCTCTCCCTCAGTGCCAAAGAATCTTTCATCCAATGTACATAGTGCGATGCGTAGGCGTCCAGGTTCTCCTCCTGGCCGCCGCCGCGAATGGGGGAACACATTTCATAGTTGGCCACTCCATCGAAGCCCCCATCGCGCAGGCCCTGGAAGAAAGCCGGATAGTCGATGAATCCTTCCCCGAATTTTACCGCTCGAACCATGTCAGGCGAGGCGGGCTGATAATTGATCAGTGCTGGCTGGTAGTGGAAACGGGGCAAACGCAGGTAGTCCGCGTTGGTGGTGATGGCCATGTGAGGAGCTGCTTTGTGGGCGGCTTCGTAGAGGTCCTCGCCGCGCAGAGCTGGGGACCAGGCGTCGAAACCCAAGCGGCAGTTGGGGCGATCCACATCGTAAAGCAATTCCAGCATCGCATCGGTGTGGACCCCCAGGTCGTGGTGATTCTGTACCGCCAGCGTGATGCCAAGGGCCGCCGCCCGATCGCACATCTCCCGCAGCCGGTTCACGGCATCTTGCCATAGCGCGTGCGGGCTTTGGCTATCGGTTTCGTAAGCGGTAAATATTCGTACCACCGATGCTCCTACAGCAGCGGCCATCCGGGCCAGCGACTCGACGTAGGCGATCTGCATTTCCTGGTAGGGTACCTCCGCCGCGGCGGTCGGCGACAGGTCGGTGTATCCGGCGATGATGTCACAGGTGATATTTTGTGATCGCAGTGTGGCTCGGACCGCGGCCAGAGCCTCTTCGCCGATGTCCAGGGGGGAGAAATGGGGCCTTTTCCCAGCCAGCATGACCGAGTCGAATCCCAATTCGGCCGCTTTGGCAATAAAATCGCTAAGGGTCAGAACTTGTTGCCCCCAATAGCCGGCATAGCTGACTGAAAACAGGCTCAGTTTCATGGCTGGATCCCGGTCGTACAGGCGGTGGCAATCACCCTGGCCACCTCCCCGTGCGGAGTAGCAAACTATGCCGAGTCGTAAACGTGCGGAGTCGCCAACGAGCGGCCTCCGGGGCGGTTGCCACCCAGCGTGACTCTCCCAAGAGTTGCGGGAGTGCGGTTTGCCGCCACTGAGGTTTGCAGGGCAGCGGCAGAGGCCGCTCAGGCAGAAGTATAACACAGGGCAAACGGTTGTCGCTACCGGGGCAATGGACCTCGTCACTTCAGTACTTCCAAATGATCACTCAGCCCCACGGGGGCCAGGCTGATAAGCCGCCCGGGAACCGGCATTACGAACAGTGAACAGAACGCCCCCTTGTTAATTCCGCCCGCATGGGCGATGATCGCGCCTCGTACCAGGCTCACACTGGATTTTTGGCTGTGTCTCTAGCGGTATGAGGGACGATGATATTTGACGTTCACAGCCACGCGTGGTCCTACCCGGCCCATTTTAACGACGATTTTCGGCGCCAGGCCTGCCGGGCCAGGGCAGGGCGGGAAGTGGATTTGACGGTCGAGTACGCTGCCTATCGGGCTGCGGCACCGGCTGGGGTGCGGACGATTGTCTTTGGTGGTAAAGCACGCCGCAGTGGTTTGTGGGTGGAGGACCAGTACGTGGCGGACTATGTGGCTGCCAGTCCGGAAACGCTGGTTGGATTCTTGTCGGTCGATCCGACCCAGGATGGCTGGCAGGATGAACTTCGACACGGGCATGAAGGATTGGGCCTTCGTGGCATCAAGCTGCTGCCCATGTACGCCGGGTTCCGACCCGATGCTTCGCGACTCGATCCTCTTTGGAGCTATGCCCAAGCCCATCGGCTTCCGGTTCTGCTCCATGCGGGCACCACGTTCGTAGCTCAGGCGCCGCTTGAATGCACGTTGCCGCGCCATCTGGACCAGGTGGCAATCCGCTATCCCGAAGTGCGAATCGTGTTAGCCCATTTGGGCCATCCTTACGAAGGGGAGTGCATTGCGGTGATACGCAAGCATCCCCATGTTTACGCGGACATCAGCGCCTTGCACTATCGGCCGTTTCAACTTTACCAGAGCCTGATGCTGGTCCAGGAATACGGTGTTTGGGATAAGGTTCTGTTTGGAACCGACTATCCGTTCACCACCGTCAATTCCACTTTGCATGGCCTGTACGAATTGAACGACATGTTGCTGGCAACCCGTCTGCCGCGTCTCGACCCGGGGCAGATCCATGCGATGATCTGCCGCGATAGTTTCCGCCTTCTGGGTTTAACGTGAACTATATTTTTAGTATTTCCAATTTCACCCTGTATCAAACTAGGGACGGCAGGTGGATAAGCCGCCTGCCAAAAGTTTTGTCATTTGAAAGATGCTGGCCAGGTCGGCACCATCTACCGAATTCGTGACGACTGTATTATTCACGGGAGAAATGCTAAAAGTGCCAGCGATCATCGATGCCCATCTCGACTTGTCCTGGAATGCACTGGGATTCGATCGCGACCTGACGAAACCGCTCGAACGGATCAACGCACGGGAATCTCACCTGCGGGACTGTCCGGCCCGTGGCCACGCAACCGTTTCACTGCCGGAACTGCGCCGCGGTGATGTGGCAGTTTGCCTTGGCACCCTGCTGGCCCGCTCCCGAGAAGTGAAAACGTCTCCCGCCGGTCCGCCACGGATCGCCTTGGACCATGCCACGCCGGAAATCGCCTACGCGGTAGCCCAGGGCCAGCGTGCTTACTATGGCCTGCTCGCCCGGCAGGGGCAGCTGCGGTTGATCGAAGATGCCGACGCGTTGAAGTCGCATTGGCGGCTGTGGGAGCAGGCATCTGGGCAGGGTTCGGCCAATGCCCAAGCCACAGTTCCCCAAGCGACGGTTTCCCAAGCCATGGGCCCCCAGCCCATTGGCCTGATTCTCGCGATGGAGGGGGCCGATCCGATTGTCACCCCGGACCAACTTGCCGATTGGCATGCGGATGGCTTGCGGGCCTTGAATCTGGTCCACTACGGCACCAATCAGTATGCGGTCGGGACGGGCCAATCCGGTCCCCTGACGACAGCCGGCCGGCAGCTTTTGGTGGAGATGGAGCAGGTTGGCATGATCCTCGACACCACGCACTTGAGTGATCCGAGTTTCTTCGACGCCTTGGACCATTTTGGCGGCCCGGTGATTGCCTCGCATCAAAATTGCCGGGAGCTGGTCCCCGGGCAACGGCAGTTTTCGGACGAACAGATTTCGCTGCTGCTCGAGCGCGATGCGGTGCTCGGAGTGGCGCTGGACAACTGGATGTTGATGCCAGACTGGAAAACGGCAACGACGTCGCGGGCGGAAGTGACCCTCCAGCGGGTTGCCGACCAGATCGATCATCTCTGCCAGCTGGCGGGGAATCATTGCCACGTGGCAATCGGTACCGACCTGGATGGTGGCTTTGGCACCGAGCAAAGTCCCCAGGAAATCGAATCGATTGCCGATTTGCAGCGTCTGGCTCCCATCCTTCGCCAGCGCGGGTATGCCGCTGAAGCCATCGAAGCGGTGTTTCATGGCAACTGGCTGCGATTTTTTAAGCAACATTTACCATGAGAGTTGAGTGTGAGCGGGGCCAGACGCTTTGTTTATCAATAAGCCAGCAAACCTCACCATCCCTCTCCCGCATTGGGGTGAAAGTTGCTGCGTTTTTACTGGCTGATGCCAAAACTATATTTAAACCATCCGTAAGGAAAGTGAACCCAAATGCGTCCCAGCCGAATCAAGGCCAAGCTTGCCCAGAACAGCCCGGTGCTTGTCACGACCCTGCATCTGACCGATCCGTCACTGCACGAATTGACCAGTCTGATGGGGTTCGATGGCATCTGGTTGGACATGGAGCACCATCCCTACAGTTTGGAAACGGCCGGTGGCCTGATGCGGGCCGCCCGGGTGGGCTCGTCGGATATCATCATCCGGCCCGCCCGCAGGGAATTCCTGCTGATGGGCCGGATGCTTGAAGCCGGAGCGCAAGGTATCATGTATCCTCGCTGCGACGATGCCGCGGAAGCAGCCGAAGTGGTAAAATGGGCCAAATTCGCCCCGTTAGGACAGCGCGGCATCGATTCGGGCAACGCGGACAATCCTTATTGCACCGTGCCCTTGACCGAATACATCGAGCAGGCCAATCGGGAGACTTTTATTATCATCCAATTGGAACATGCGGCCGCTCTTGAACAGGTCGATGCGATTGCCGCGGTACCGGGGGTCGACGTGCTGTTGCTGGGGCCGGCAGATTTCAGCATTCTCAGCGGATTCCCCGGCCAGATGGATCACCCCCAAATAAAAAACGCCAGGCAAAAAATTGCCGCTGCCGCCCGCAACGCCGGCATCCATTGGGGGACAACCTGCGGATCGGTTGAGGACATTCGCAACCTGCTTGCGATGGGGGCACGCCTGCTCTGCTACGGGGCTGACATTTTGATGGTCAAGCAAGGTCTGGAACAGATCCAGCGCGAATGCGAACCGCTTGGATTTACGTTTGCCTAAGTGCAAAGCGGCAACCCGCCAATGCTTTAGCCGCCCGACACCGGCTTGTAGGGGCAACGTGGGCGAAGGGGTCAGGTACAAGTTTTCGGCTTGCACGCCAGTTCGCTAAAATACCCAATGGGCCGAAAATCGTACCAGACCCCGCCCTCCTGTACCCTGACACCTAACCACTCCATGCGTTCCACATCGTCACATCATGTCCTGGTCGTGGGCGTTGGCTCGATTGGCGAGCGGCATGTCCGCTGCTTTTTGGCCACCGGACGGACCCGTGTGTCGATCTGCGAAATCAATCCAACGTTGCGGGCCGAGGTCGCCGGGAGATACAGCATAGAACAGCATTGCTCCGGATTGGACGAAGCACTCGCGCAGGCACCCACCGCGGCGGTCGTTGCCGTACCGGCCCACCGGCATATGCCGGTTGCCCAGCAAGCCGCGGAAGCGGGACTTGACTTGCTAATCGAAAAACCGCTCTCCGTCGCGCTCGAAGGCACCGACCGCTTACGGCAAACGGTCGCCAGGCAAGGGCGGGTGGCGGCGGTTGCCTACGTCTACCGGGCCCATCCGGCCCTGGCAGCCATGAAAAGAGCCATCGGGTCGGGCCGCTGGGGAGCGCCGGTAGAATTGGTGGCGGTGGCCGGGCAACATTTTCCCACGTACCGGCCTGCCTATCGCGAAATCTATTACCGCGACCGGGCGACCGGCGGCGGCGCGATTCAGGATGCGCTGACCCACCTGCTCAATGCGGGAGAGTGGCTGGTGGGACCTGTCGATCGGGTGGTGGCCGACGCGGCCCACCAGGTCCTGCCCGGTGTGGAAGTGGAGGACACGGTCCATCTCCTGGCAAGGCAGGGCACGGTGCTCGCTTCCTACGCGCTCAACCAGCATCAGGGACCCAACGAAAACAGTATCACGGTTGTCTGCCAGCGTGGGACGGTGCGGTTTGAGTACCACCGTCACCGGTGGCAGTGGATGACCGATGGAGATTGGCAATCGCAGCCATCCGTGGGCATGGAGCGCGACACCCTCTTTATCCGTCAGGCCGAATCATTTCTGGATGCGATCGAACAGCGTGCCGGGCCGCTTTGCAATCTGGACGAAGGCCTGCAGACCTTACGCGTCAACCTGGCGTCCCTGGAGTCCGTCGGCCAAGGTCAATGGGTAAATGTTCGTTGATGCGTGCAAAGGTGATGCTATGAAATCCGTTTGAAAACAGAGCCTAGAACGAAACGAGGATGAGCGATGATGACTGATGAGCGTCGGCAACCCACGGTGCAGCAGCTTCTGGATCTGACAGGCAAGACGGCTCTGGTTACCGGAGCGGCAGGCTATTTGGGCCAGGCGCTGGCCAGTGGCCTGGCCGAAGCGGGCGCCCGGGTCATCGCGACCAGCCGTGCCGTGAAGCGAGCGACGCATGCCGCCGCCGCGCTGCCTGACCCGCATGGAGTGGGCCACCTCGGCCTGGTGCTCGACCACCAGGAACCCGCGTCGATGGACCGTTGCCTGGACCAGGTCGCTCAGCAGGTCGGCCGGTTGGATATTCTGGTCAACAACGGCCATGAACCTCTGACGCACGATTGGACGGATGTCACCGCCGAGCAATTCTCGCGCCAACTGGCCAATGCCAGCGGCTACTTTCATCTGGCCCGCGCGGTCCGTAATCTGGCGGTTGCCCAAGGCCAACCCGCCAGCATTATTCTACTCGGATCGATGTATGGGCAGGTTGCTTCTTATCCGGAAGCCTACCAGGGATTGGGGCCTGCCAGTCCGGCCGCTTACCATGCGCTCAAAGGGGCAATCATTCATCTGACTCGGCATTTGGCCGTTTACTGGGCACCCGACCGGGTGCGGGTCAACTGCCTCAGCCCGGGCCCTTTCCCGGCACCGCGGGTTTCCCACGAACTGGTAGAGCGATTGGAAAGCAAATCCCCCCTGGGGCGGATGGGCAAGCCGTATGAACTGAAGGGAGCCCTGTTGCTGCTAGCCAGCGACGCGGGCAGCTACATCACAGGCCAGAACCTGGTGGTGGATGGCGGTTGGACCGCGTGGTAAGGAGGGAATGTTTGGTGGTAGCCCTGGGATCTCCAAGGGAGGGGAAATGCGCGGTCAGGGAAAGAGTAAGATTAAGAGTAAGAGTAAGAGTAAGAACGGAAAATAACGGTCTGATATTGTGAACGCTTCTTGCAATTCCCTACGGTTTTCCCTGCAATCATTGCCGCTGGCCGGTTTGCAGAAAAAAGGCTTTTTTTTCATCGGGGAGGGTGAAGTCGAAGCCACAGGAGCGAAAGAATGTTTCCGCGGAACTGATCGCCATCACCTCCATGATTTGTTCTTGGCGGGCGTGCTCGAGGCATGCTTCGACCAGCAGCCGGCCAATGCCCTGGCCTTGCAAATCTTTTGCCACGACCAAGGCGCGAATCTCGGCCAGTTTTTGCGAATAGATTTCCAGCGTCGCGAAGCCGACCAGTCGAATTCCGGCAATCGCCACGAAGCCGCCCTGCAATAAGATGTCCAGCTCATCGATGGTGCGCGGCAAAAGCTTCTTTTGTTCGACATACGGCTTTAGCAGCGCCAGTACG
>Ga0114931_10010425_pt1 | contig 11066 bp, 10 predicted proteins | sample 2SBtaG_FD_89579 | JGI IMG/M metagenome (GOLD analysis project Ga0114931, IMG submission 89579) | Deep subsurface microbial communities from Kolumbo volcano to uncover new lineages of life (NeLLi) - 2SBTROV14_V59a metaG | ecosystem: Environmental > Aquatic > Marine > Volcanic | place: Kolumbo...
AGTTAGGTAGTAGGGCAATCTCTGAAATTTTCAATTGAATTTCTGAGTTTTGCGCGTTTCGTACTTACAATTATTTATAACCAAAATGGATTGTCGGAGCCGACAATCCAGACTCGACAGTTAAAACTGGAGAGTTTGATTCTGGCTCAGAACGAACGCTGGCGGCATGCCTAACACATGCAAGTCGAGCGAGAAAGTCCCTTCGGGGGCGAGTAAAGCGGCGCACGGGTGAGTAACACGTGGGTAATCTATCCTATAGTTTGGGACAACTCTTCGAAAGAAGAGCTAATACCGAAGAGACCACAGGGACATCAGTTCTAGGGGTTAAAGACGGGGACCGTAAGGCCTGTCGCTGAAGGATGAGCTCGCGTTCTATTAGCTAGTTGGTGGAGTAAAAGCCTACCAAGGCTGTGATGGATACCTGGTTTGAGAGGATGATCAGGCACACTGGAACTGAGACACGGTCCAGACTCCTACGGGAGGCAGCAGTGGGGAATTTTGCACAATGGGCGCAAGCCTGATGCAGCAATGCCGCGTGGGTGAAGAAGGTCTTCGGATTGTAAATCCCTGTCGGCTGGGAAAAACGACTTTATGGCTAATATCCATAGAGAGTGATGGTACCAGCAAAGGAAGAGGCGGCTAACTCTGTGCCAGCAGCCGCGGTAATACAGAGGCCTCAAGCGTTGTTCGGAATTATTGGGCGTAAAGCGGGTGTAGGTGGCATCGCAAGTCAGATGTGAAAGCCCTGGGCTTAACCCAGGAAGTGCGTCTGATACTGCTTTGCTAGAGTGCGATAGAGGAGAGTGGAATTCCAGGTGTAGGGGTGAAATCCGTAGATATCTGGAGGAATACCAACGGCGAAGGCAGCTCTCTGGTTCGTAACTGACACTCAGACCCGAAAGCATGGGGATCAAACAGGATTAGATACCCTGGTAGTCCATGCCATAAACTATGGATGCTTGTCGTTGGAAGTGTTAACCCTTTCAGTGACGAAGCTAACGCGTTAAGCATCCCGCCTGGGGAGTACGGTCGCAAGATTAAAACTCAAAGAAATTGACGGGGACCCGCACAAGCAGTGGAGCATGTGGTTTAATTCGACGCAACGCGAAAAACCTTATCCTGGTCTTGACATACACTGGACCGGTCCTGGAAACAGGCCTTTCCCTTCGGGGACTGGTGTACAGGTGCTGCATGGCTGTCGTCAGCTCGTGTCGTGAGATGTTGGGTTAAGTCCCGCAACGAGCGCAACCCACGCCCCTTGTTGCCACATTTAGTTGGGCACTCTAGGGGGACTGCTAGCGTTAAGCTGGAGGAAGGTGTGGATGACGTCAAGTCCTCATGGCCCTTATGATCAGGGCTACACACGTGCTACAATGCAAAGTACAAAGGGCTGCCAAACCGCAAGGTGGAGCTAATCCCAAAAAACTTTGCTCAGTTCGGATTGAGGTCTGCAACTCGACCTCATGAAGCTGGAATTGCTAGTAATCGCAGATCAGCATGCTGCGGTGAATACGTTCTCGGGTCTTGTACACACCGCCCGTCACACCACGAAAGTCGTTTGCACCAGAAGTCGCTGTGTTAACCGCAAGGAGACAGGCGCCCAAGGTGTGGGTGATGATTGGGGTGAAGTCGTAACAAGGTAGCCGTAGGAGAACCTGCGGCTGGATCACCTCCTTTCTAAGGAGTCCTTCGAAGTATCTCGAAAGGATATTTCTGATGGTTAACGTGAAACGCTTTATCTACTACCTAACTTTGAGAGAATAAGAGTTTCACAATTTTCTTCCCGGGAAGAATCGAAATCCATAGCAATCTTTTTTAGAAAAGTCGCACTTTATAAACTCATCAAATTATTTTCCGACAAAAAAATCCAAAGTCTTATGTCTACTGCCGTAGTGGAAGTGGAAATTGAAAAGCGAATGGAAGATATTCTAGTAGAGTCAAAAAAGACTTCCATTTTCATTACTCAAGGTGCTGAAAGGCAGCTTCATTCAGATTGACATCAAAAAATTCAGCAAGCAGCTTATGTAAGATGAAAGCAACGGAAATTCGTAAAGGCCAAATCATTCGATATCAAGGTCGTATTTGTAAGGTAATGTCTTCGGTTCATCATACTCCTGGAAACTTGCGAGCCATGATGCAAGTAGAAATGAAGGATATTGAAAAAGGCACAAACCTCAATAATCGTTTTCGCTCAGACGAAAATGTCGAAAAAATTAGCGTTGATTTTAAAAAGATGCAGTATCTCTATCAAGATGATGAATATTTTGTCTTTATGAATAGCGAGAATTACGAGCAAATTTTTTTGAACAAAGACTTGGTGGGCGATGTAATGCCTTATGTGCTTCCTAATTCAGAAATCGATGTAGCCTTTGTGGATGAAAAACCAATTTATGTAGAAATTCCGCAAAAGGTGACCCTGAAGGTTACCGAAACCGAGCCTGGCATTAAAAATGCCACGGCCACGAACGTAATGAAGCCGGCTGTCATGGAAACGGGCTTGACGGTGCCTGTTCCCCCTTTTGTGAACATCGGTGATTCCATCATTGTGAATACTGAAACCGGCGAATATGTCTCTCGGGCCTAAAACGCCTCAACTTTGGTGGCGCGATCTCCTTTTAAATGGCTTTGAAAAAGATCAAATCAATTGGGATTGGACGAGCCGTACAATCTTTCGAAAATCCAATCCACAAGTCTCAGCCGATCTGCTAGCGAAACAATCGGGTGTTTTTGCCGCAGCCGGTTTGATTCAATCTCTTCAATCTTTGGCATTCGAGTGGGGGAGTTCTATAAAAATCAAATCCTCTTTTCAAGACGCCCAAAATTTTAAAAAAGGCGATCAATTGGCAAGATTCACTGGCCCAGCTTCGCTCGTGCTGGAGGTGGAAAGGGTCTTCATTAATCTGGCCGCCTATTCTTGCGGAATTGTGAGTAAAACAAATGATTTTGTTCGCCAGCTCGACATAAAGAAATGGAAAAAGAGGCCGAGAATCACCGCCACCCGAAAAGTTTTACCGGCTTATCAAGATCTTGCTTTGAATGCCGTCATTTGCGGTGGAGGATATTGCCACCGCTCGGCATTGAATACAGGCGTTTTGATCAAAGAAAATCATATTGCCGCCTCTGGCTCCCTAGCAGAAGCTATTCGAAGAGCCAAGGACGCCCCCCATCTTTTAAAAATTGAAGTGGAAGTCACTTCCGTAGCGGAAGTAAAAGACGTTTTAGAGGCGGGAGCGGATGCAATCATGCTCGATAATTTTCGGCCCATGCAAATCGAGCGCGCCTTAAAGAAAATTCGAAAGCAAAGACCTGATATGATCGTGGAAGTATCTGGCGGGATTAACGAAAAAAACTTTCGCGATTATTTCATCGAAGGTATTGATATTATTTCGATTGGAAGTCTCACGCATTCAGTTCAATCGATAGACTTGAGTTTGCTCATTAAAGCTTAAAGATGGATTTCGAATTAACACAAATATACTTTCGCTCAATGCGCAACGGCAGCTGGAGAACGTTAATCGTTCCTTAAGCAAGAGTTCTTACTACCAAGTAGATCTTCTAACTCAAGGGCAGTTTTCCAGCTTATCCACAACGGAAATTTGTTTGGCAAATATTTCAGGATCACTTGTTGGGAGTCGACAAATGCGATTTTCACATACGTAGGCTGTGGTTTTTCCCTGTATTGGACGTTTATACTTCACTAAGGGTATCCATTGGGATTGTGCTTTCAGATCATCACCAAATTCCACCACAGCCAAAACTCGATTTGGTAAATAGTGCTCCCTGAGTTCTGAAAGAAACCCTTGAGATTTTTCTTTTTTTCCTTCCGGCGTGACGATGATAATTTCCTTCGCTTTGTCTAAGTAAAAATCCACGGCCAGTAACATTTCAGACAAAGCAGCGGGATGAGACTTTAAGGTGCCCGAAAAAGCTCGAAGTACTTCCTTGGCACGCTCATAGTAAGAAGCCTTGGTCGTCAACTCATGGAGGCGCAATAAATTGTACACAGCAACCGAGTTTCCGGACGGGACGGCACCATCATAGGCCGGTTTTTCGCGAGCCAGAAGCTTTTCGTGGTCATCACTGACTCTGAAAAAGCCGCCTGAATCTGAGTCTTCGAAGTGTTTCTCTAAAGTATTATCCAAACGAATAGCCATTTTAAGCCATTTGATTTCGAAAGTCGTTTCATAGAGGTCTAAAAGAGCTGAAATGAAAAAAGCATAGTCATCAAGATAGGCATTCAACTTGGCTTTTCCATCTTTATAGGTTCTCGATAAGCGCCCGTCTTGATAGAGGTTATTCAGTATAAATTGAGCTGCCTTTTGAGCTGTTTCGATATAGTTCTTTTTATGGAGCACAAAGCCTGCTTGCGCATAAGCCGAGATCATCAAGCCATTCCAGGCGGTCAGAATTTTTTCATCCCGCAGCGGCGGCGGTCTTTGGGATCGAGCTTTGTAGAGCCGCGCCCTAGCCCGTTTAATTATTTTTCTGGCTTGAGGTTCTGAGAGCGCATATTTTTTTGCCACTTCGGAGAGGGGCTTAGGAGTGTGCAGGATATTGCGCCCTTCAAAATTTCCTTTCGAGGAGACCGCATAATAATCCTGAAAAAGTTTAGCTTCGTCCTTTTTTAAAAGGTTTTGAATTTCTTGGGGGGTCCAGGTAAAAAACCAGCCCTCCTCACGATGACCGTGAGGGTTGAGGCTATCGGCATCGGTAGCGGAATAAAAGACTCCGTTTGGGGATGTCATATCTCTTTTGATGTAGCGAAGAATTTCTTCAACCACTCTTTTGTAGTTTTGATCTCCTGTGACTTTATAAGCTTTCAAATACGCCAAAACTAAAAGAGCGTTGTCATAAAGCATTTTTTCAAAATGAGGAACAAGCCATTTCTTGTCGGTTGAGTAACGATGAAAGCCACCTCCGATATGGTCATAGATCCCCCCGGAGGCCATCTTGTCTAATGTTAGTGTGACTGCATGAAGGGCCTCTTCATCTTGGCAGCGACGATGATAACGAAGGAGAAAGCGAAGAGGTAAAGAACTTGGGAATTTAGGAGCCTCTGAAAGGCCTCCATCGTTTGAGTCCAAATGCTTTTTATAATACTCCATCGCTTGATGTAAGACTTCCGCATCGGGGATTCCTTTTTCTTCTGGAGGTTGCAGCATTTGTTGAATGATGTTGGCCAATTGTTCGCTGGACTCGGTGATTTTGTCCGGTTGTTGCTCGTAAGCTTTTTTAAGTTTTTGAAGGGCCGCTAAGAATTGACGAGGTGGAAAATACGTACCCCCATAAAAAGGTTTTCGATCCGGTGTGAGCCAGACCGTCATGGGCCAGCCGCCGCCCCTTGTGATGGCTCGAACGGCACTCATATAAATCGCATCCACATCGGGGCGTTCTTCACGATCGACTTTGATGGCGATATAGTTTTCATTTAAAAATTTGGCAATGTCTTCATCTTCAAATGATTCCTCTTCCATCACATGGCACCAGTGGCAGGTGGAATAGCCCACACTTAAAAGAACGGGACGGTTCAATTTCTTTGCCTGCTTAAAGGCTTCATCGCCCCAAGGGTACCAATTCACCGGGTTGTGGGCGTGCTGCAAAAGATAAGGGCTGGTCTCTAAAAACAGGCGGTTGGTGTATTTGGCCCATCCCGTTTTGTTGAGATGTCGCGTTCTGGGCTTGTAGTCCGGACCCAATGTTTTTTTCTTTTGTTCAAATTTTTCTAAAAGATCCGGAGGCAATGGACCCACTCCAGGCAAAGAACCTTCTTCGGACTGAGAATTTAACTGGAATTCGCTAGACGCTTGTTGTGTGCTGAAAAAAGCCAGCGCCGAAGCAGCAATGACGGCCAGCAAACCCAGGCCCATCAGAAAAGTTTTATTTTTTAAAAACTTCATAGCAAAAGCCTAGCATAGAGAGCCAAAAATAAAAAAGGAGCACTTACTTATAAGAACAGCAGGGAAGTTAAACGAAGTAAAAAGTCACCGGCGCGAGAAGGAGCCAAGCTGAGTGCTGACTAGGCTTTCGGCCTTCTTCCAATCGAGTTGAGAGATATCGGTGATTGTGGAACTTAGCTCGCTGACAATCGTTCTTTGAATTTCCCCGCGCTCGTAAGCAAGGGAGTAGGGGATCTGGGGATGAAACATGACCATGGAGTAGCGAGCAATGAAGCAATTGGGGAATTTTTCTTCGAGAGCCCATTCGATTTTTTTCTTTAAATGGAATTTTTCTTTTCGAACGGAATCACGCATTTCGATATAGTTTTCTAGAGCCATATCGGCAATGGCATCGGCGTTTTTCTTGCGCCGCTTTTCATAAGTTTTGAATACTTCTTCCCAATCATCATTTTTCATTTCATCTAAACAATGATCCAATTCAAGACAGTCTTCAAAGGCGCAATTCATACCTTGACCATGAAAGGGAACAATCGCATGAGCAGCATCGCCTAAAAGAAGCGCCCGGTCTTTGATATGCCAAGGAAAGCAACGGATCGTTCCTAATTTTCCTGTGGGGTTTTGAAAAAAGTCCTCCTCCAGATTTTCGAGTAGATCAAAAGCGTCAGGAAAATATTTTTGGAAAAATCGTTCAACATCGTTCTTTGATTTTAAGTCCGAAAAACTCTCTTGCCCTTCATTAGCTAAAAAGAGCGTTACCGTAAAACTGCCATTACGGTTCGGAAGGGCAATCAGCATAAAACCGCCACGCGGCCAGATGTGCAGGGCATTTTTTTCCATCTGATAGCCGCCATCCTTTGTCGGTGGGATGCAAAGCTCTTTATAAGAATGAGTCAGGAGTTGCTCTTCACATTGAAAGTTCTCTTGTTTTTTCATGGATTGACGAATGGCAGACGGGGCGCCGTCGGTGGCAATCACTCGCCTCACAGGCAATCGAACTGTCTTTTTGTTCTGAAGATCTTCCACTTCAATTGTAGATTCTTCAAAATTCATTCCATGGCAGGGATGTTCAAAATTAATTTTTACGTTGCCGGTATTTTCGGCTTCCGTCATCAGAATCTCATTTAAGGTGCCGCGCGAAAGCGAATAGTGAAGATCCGTTTTTCGAAGGCCATAATTTTGAAAGTGAAGCTGGCCTTCAATGTCATGAATCATTCGGCCAGGCATGGCAACGAGATGGCGTTTTATTTTTTCAAAACAACCTACTTCCTTGAGGGCGACAATCCCACGTTCCGAAAGAGAGAGGTTGATCGATCGTCCCGCGGAAATTTGATTTCTCCGCATGTCCGGCCTGGATTCAAAAATTTGAACTTGAAATCCACGTCGAGCAAAATACAAACTCAAAAGGCATCCTGCTAATCCGGCGCCAATTAAATGAATTTCTTTTGAAGAGGAGTTCATCGGTGAAGGGCCTCCTTAAGGATTTGAACAAATTCAAAAACTTCTAAATATTTATTGTAAAGCGGGGTGGGAGCAATTCGAATGACATTTGGTTCCCGCCAATCGCAGACCACTTCTTTTAGTAAGAGCTGCTGGTAAACTTCACTGCCACGTTCTTTCTGCTTGAGTTGAAGCGACAGTTGACAGCCACGTTGTTTGGGATCTTGAGGTGTGAGAATATCGATTTCATTTTCAAGTTTACTATGGATCAAAAACTCCAAATATGCGGTGAGCTGAATGGATTTTTCTCGGAGTCGCTTCATTCCCGCTTCTTCAAAAATACCAAGCGAAGCCAAAAGAGGAGTTGTCGATAAAATAGGAGGGTTGCTGAGCTGCCAACTTTCTGCGCCTGGAAGGGGATCAAAAATCGGCTCCATGAGAAAGCGTTTTTGTTTGTTGTGACCCCACCATCCAGCAAAGCGTTTGAGTGCTGTATTACGGGCATGCCTTTCGTGAACAAAACATCCGGCAATAGCTCCTGGTCCCGAATTTAAATATTTGTAGCTACACCAAACAGCGAAATCTACATCCCATTGATGAAGTTCGAGAGGAATATTTCCGACCGCATGAGCCAGATCAAAGCCCACACGGATTCCTTTTTGTTGAGCCAGGCGAGTAATAGCCTCCATCTCAAAAGCTTGACCCGTATAATATTGAACGCCACTCAGTAAAATGAGAGCGAGGTCATCACCTTGCTCTTCTATTATTTTTTGAATGTCTTCTGTTCGAATACAATTTTCATTGGGTCGTGCTTTCACTTCAATCAAACTGGAGTGGGGATCAAAATCGTGAAAGCGAATTTGGGATTCCACGGCGTAGCGATCCGATGGAAAAGCCTTGTCTTCCATCAAAATCTTATGCCGCCCTTCCGCTGGGGCATAAAAGCTGACCATCATCAAATGTAAATTGACCGTCAGAGAGTTCATGGCAACAACTTCAATCGGTTTTGCTCCTACAACTTTTGCCAATTTCGTAGTGACTTGTTCGTGGTAAGAAAGCCAGGGACGTTTTGCCTGAAGATGAGCGTCGACGGCTTGGGATTTCCAATCCTCTAATTCTTCTTCTAGAAGTTTTTCAACCTCCTTCGGCTGAAGCCCCAAAGAATTTCCGCAAAAATAAATTTTATGCCGTCCGCTTTTCGCCTTTGGAATATAAAAACGATCGCGAAATTCGCGAAGCGGATCTGTCTCGTCCATTTGTTTTGTGGTATCAAGAACGCTCTTAAAATTCATGCTTTCTCCAAAGGGTAAATGACGGGGCGGCTGGGGACCGCATCACTTAGAAAATTTGAGGTTTGTAAATTAAGGAGATAAAGCCCATCGTATACTTCGTTCGGAACGTAAATCAATTCAGTAATGAGTTTATGACGAGCCGTTTTCGAATCGCTTTTCTTTTGTCCCGGCTCCATCTGCCAAAATTGACGATGGTTGGAAAGTTCGCCTCCATCGCTCATCTTGTCAATGGAAGGAAGATCGACCATTAAATGTTGGATTTCCAAGTGACGAATATATTTCATGGCCTCAGTCGAAAAATAGGGAGCGCTTTCGTAATGTTTAGCGCGTTTACTGGAATTATTGGGCAGCGTTCGAATGATGAGAGCTTGAAATGTTTTCGAGTCGGAATTCAACAAGGCTTTTTCAAGAGCTTTTGCGCTTATTATGAAATCATTGGCCTCTTTTTTAGACCCATAAGTTTCTGAAGTTTTCGACGCTTTTTCTGGTTGAAGACTGACGAGTCGGGCGATTGTCCAAGGGCCTCCAAGTACTTGAGGCACGAAAATTTTCTCTTCCGTCAGATGACCCACGCATTCCGTATGAGTTCCATTACAGTGGGGAACGAGTTTCAGTAAAGAAACATTACAGCTTCCGCCTTGAGTGGTATCGCCCACAAACTGCTCGTTCGAGTAGGCTTCGGCTTTTGAAGAAGGCGCGCCAAAGGCATTGGCTTCTTGGCCATCAAAAGAAAAAGGAATCGAAAGATCAATCCTCCCATCCGAATCGATCGTGAAATTTTGATTCTTTATTTCTATTTTCATTTTCATGATTGAAATTGAGTTTCTTTCAGCTGAAGCCAGCGGAGAGCATTTTTATAAAAAAGAGCTTCTTTGATATCAGGATTAAGGTCCATGGATTCAATCAGAGCTCCCGGTCGAGCCTCACCCAAAGGAAAGGGATAGTCAGTTCCCAACGCAATTTTGTCTTTTCCGACAAGCTCGATCAAATGGAGAAGAGTTTTTGCATCATGCACAAGCGAATCCACATAAAAACGTCCTAAATATTCTTTTGGGGCAATGGAATTGTCTTTGGCGCAGAGATCCTGGCGGACTTGAAAGCCATGTTCAATTCGACCAATAGTTCCAGGAAAGCTGCCTCCACCATGTGCAAAAGCAATTCGAAGTTTTGGCAGTCGTTCAAAAACGCCCCCAAAAATTAAACTACAAATGGCACGAGAGCTTTCGGCCGGCATTCCCACGAGCCAGGGCAGCCAGTACTTGCCCATGTCGTCCTCGCCCATCATGTCCCACGGGTGGACAAACACCGCAGCCCCGAGCCGCTCGCACGCCTCGAAGAAGGGAAAGAGGTTGTGCTCCGAGAGGTTCCAGTCCGTCGAGCGGGGCTGTTCGATGTGCGAACCGATCTCGACGCCCCGCAGGCCCAGCTCGCCCATGCACCGCTCGAGCTCGCGGATCGCCAGGTCCGGGTCCTGCATCGGCACGGTCCCCAGCCCGACGAATCGGCGCGGGTGCTCCTGGTAGACACCCGCGATGTGGTCGTTGAGGAAACGGGCCAGGTCCAGCGTGTGCTCGGGCTGGGCCCAGTACGAGAACATCACCGGCACGGTCGACAGGACCTGGACCTGCACGCCCGCAGTGTCCATGTCGCCCAGACGGGTCGGCGCGTCGTAGCAGCTCGGCTCGATCGTGCGGAAGTGCTCGTCCTCGATAAACAGCTTGGCCCCGCACGCGCACCCGCCCTGGCCCGTGATCGGATCAAAGCGCACGAACCGCCCGTAGCCATACTTCTGGGCCAGGTCGGGCCAGCCGGGCGGGAGGATGTGGGTGTGGATGTCGATTTTATACATGGGTGGGCTTCACCGCAGAGGACCGCGGAGAGCCGCGGCGGGGGATTTGGTGAGGGCTCGTCTGGTGATGCCATCGGTCATGCGCAGGACATTGAAGTTGAGGATGAGGCCAACGGGGCGGGAAGAGAGACGGAGATAGGTTAGGAGCTGGGCCTCGTGGATGGGCAGGATCTTCTGGACAGACTTGATCTCGATGATGACGACTTGCTCGACAAGCAGATCGAGCCGGTAGCCGCAATCGAGCGTCACCCCGTCATAGACCACCGGCAGCGAGACCTGCCGCTGTATCGCCAGACCGACCGAACAAAGCTCATGGGCAAGACAAGCCTCATACGCAGACTCAAGCAGCCCAGGCCCCAAAGCCCGATGAACCTTGATCGCACCACCGATGATCTTCCCGGTAATGTCCTCACATTCCAACTTCACCCATCGTCTCCTCGACGCCCCCTCACATCTCTACCCAACTCCGCGATCTCCGCGGCCCTCCGCGGTGAATCCCCTCACCCCTGCACCTGGGACATCTCGAACGCGGGTGCCCGCTCGATGACCGTGCTGCACTTGGGGCAGGTCCGCCCCTCGACCGGCCCGTTC
>Ga0114931_10010426_pt1 | contig 11066 bp, 2 predicted proteins | sample 2SBtaG_FD_89579 | JGI IMG/M metagenome (GOLD analysis project Ga0114931, IMG submission 89579) | Deep subsurface microbial communities from Kolumbo volcano to uncover new lineages of life (NeLLi) - 2SBTROV14_V59a metaG | ecosystem: Environmental > Aquatic > Marine > Volcanic | place: Kolumbo...
CCACCGACGCCCAGGGCCAGTTCGTGTGGACGCCCGCGGACCAGACGGCCGGTATCCGGACCATCGAAGCGCGGGCCCTCGACTGGGATTATCAGGCCCAGCAGGCCACGGCGGGGCCCTGGACCTTGCCAACCGATGCGCTGACCTTCGAACTGGAGGACTCCGCAGTGGTGGAAGTGATCGATTTCGGCCTGCTGAGTGATACGGGCAGTTCGCAAACCGATCGCCTGACCGCCAACAGCTTACTGGTCGGCCACCTTGCCGGCGCCGGCCCCTTGGATCAGGTATCGGTGGCGCTGGACTGGGCCGGAGATGGCACGACCCGGGCGACCGTGCGGAGCGACGCGGCCGGCCAGTTCACCTACCAGCCCGGCATCTTGGAACCGGGTGTCTACACGATTCGGGCCCGGGTCGCCCGCTGGGATCCCGAGCAGGCCGATTTTATTTACAGCCCGGGACGCTCGGTCCAGTTCACCTTCGAGCCGCAGCCCAATGCGGCGGCCCGGATCGTGGCCCTGGCGCTGGCCAACCCGGCCGCCTCGGGCGGGTCGGTTCGCGACCCGGTGGTGACCGGCCGCATCGTCAACGAAGGCACGCTGGCCGACGTGACCATCGAGCTCGATTTCAACGCCGACGATACCGACGGCGTGAATCAGACGACGACCACCGACAGCCTGGGCAATTTCCAATTGCAGCCACTCGGGCTGGCTGCCGGGCCGGCCGCCTTGCGGGCCCGCACGCGCGAGTGGGATGCGGCCGGCGGCGTGTATCTCCGCGGCCCATGGGTTGCCCTGGCCGAGTTCCAAGTGGGACCGCAAGATCCTGCCGGGCCGGCGCTCGAGGATTTCGATTTGGCCAGCCTGTTCGGCGTATCGGGGTCGCCCCCGGTCACCGCCGACCCCCGGGTCGCCGGGCACGTGGCCGGCGAAGGCCCGCTCGACGGGCTGGTGGTCGAGTTCTCCTGGAGTGAAAACGGGCCGGTCCTCGGCACCGCGCCGGTAGACGCCTTCCATGGTTATTTTTCGTTTGAGCCGCCAGCCCTCGCTGCCGACCAAACCTATACCCTGTGGGCTCGAGCGAAGGAACCGGCCGGTTCCGGGCCAGCCGAGTTTCTCTACAGCGCCGCCCAATCCACCACCTTTGTCTATCAGCCGGCGGTGCCCACCGGGTTGACCCTGGCCGAGCTGGCCCTGGTTGTTGACACGTCGACCCCCGGCGGCGGCAGCACAAGCGACGGCAGCACCCGCGACAGCCGCGTGCGCGGCACGCTGGCCGGCCTGGCCGACGTGGGCGGCCTGACCGTCGAGCTCGAACTCAACCGGGGGCAATTCGTGGAGCAGCAATTCGTTACTGCCGATGCCAACGGAGCCTGGCAGGTGGACCTGGGCCTGACCGCGGCCGGCTATTACACGGTCCGGGCGCGGGGCTTCCATCCGAACGGCTTCAGCACCAGTGAATGGCGTTCGGTCCACTTTGTTTTCGACCCCGACGACAGCAGCCCCGCCGCCCTGGCCCTGGTCGCCGCCCTGGCGGCGCTCGAGCCGAATTGGCAGATTGCCGAACAGGCGTTCGACCCTCAGCAAGCGGCCGACCTGGCCGAGACGATTTACCAGTTGGCCCGAGACCATGCGGATGCCGATGCCCAGTTCCTGGTGGCCGCCGCCCAGCAATTGCTGCAGGCGTCCCAGCGCTCGGCCCGGGACCCGTACGAACAGGGCCGCCAGGCGGCCGAAGCGGCCTACCAGGTTGCCTTGGAGCAAGCGCGGGAAAACCTGCAGACCGCCTTGCAGGGGTTGCCCGTGGCAGACCGGGTCGCCTATTCGTTGGAGAATTTTGTCTGGCCGGACGGGCCGGCAATCGCTGGCGGTCCGGTTGTGCCCGCCGCCCGGCGGCAGTCGCAGGCTCCGCCCGTGCCCACCTACGACGGACCGGCCTTCGAGGTGGGGCGCGATCCGGGTTACCAGCTGGCGGTTGCCCGGGCCGAGCGGACTCGGTTGCAGGCCGGGCGGGCGGCCGAAGCCGACTATCGCCAGGCCGTGGAAACGGTCAACCGGCTGGCGGCCGACCAGCGCGCGGACGCTCACGAAACCTATCAGCAGGCCTTGCAGCAAGCGACCGATCACTACAACGGGCTGCGGGCGGACAAGCTGCAATTCGACAACCAGGCCTATCAGGAGCTGGCCGATCGGATCGGCCAAGCCTGGCAAGACTATCGGGCCGCGGTGGGCCGCAATCGGCAACTGGAAACAGAACAAGCCCAGCGGGCCAGTGAAAAATTCCAGGCCCAACTTACGGACACCTACAACGAGCAAGCCGAGGCCAAACAGCAGGCAACCGATGCGGCCTACGACAAACACGCCGGCCATGAGGGCGGCTGGACATTTGCCGAAGACAAAGATTTGAAGATGGAGCTTTACCGGCTCGACAAAAAATTCGCCCAGCGCTATGAGAAGATCAGGAATCAATGGTCCGAAGCAACCGAAAAGGCCCAGCGCCGGCAGACCGTGGCCAGTGCCGCCGCGCTGCGAACCGCCCTGGGCCAGGTCGCCGAGGCCACGCGCGACATGGCCCTGATGGTGCGTCTGTTTGGCCACCAGGATCTGGTCGACACGCTGCACGACTCGCTCCAATACACCGTCGAGACGGCCGCTGCCGGACGAGCCTGGCAAGACGATCTGGCCGCCGTGGAACGGAGCCGGGAAAAATCGCGCGCCGATGCGGCCCGCCAGCGCGACGGCCAGATCGCCACCGCCCGACGCGACCACGACCAGTCGGTTGCGGCGGCCCGCCGAACGGCCGTCGAGGGCTGGGCCCTGGTGGTCGGTACGCCGTGGGCCCGTTACCAGGCCGACCTGGCGGCGAGTGAGGAAGCCTACCTCCAGCAGGAGGCCGCCCTGGCGCACACACGCGACCTGGCCCGCCTCGATGCCCAAAGGGGCGAAGCCTACGCCGAGGCCGAGGCTGTCTGGCAGCGGGCCGTCGCCCGAGCCGCGGCCGAGCGCGGGCGGACGGTCGCCCTGGCCCAGGCGCTGGTCGATTTTCGCACCGACACGGACAGCCAATTCACCAGTCGCGACAACCGGTTGCACGAAATCTGGTACGAGCGGCAAATCGCCTTTGCCGATGCCCAACAGACCTACCAGGTGGACACGGCGGGCGTGCTGGCCGATTACAGTGTTCAGGAAGCGAAATCGCTCAATGCCTATGCCACGGCGATGCCCGGCAATACCAACTTCGGCGGCGGTTGGGCCTACGATGTCTGGGCCTCCGGATTCACCTCCCATGCGGACGATGCCGATTGGAAATCGGAGCAGGTGGTCGACAATGAGGAGACCCGCCAAGAGCTGACCCACACACGCGATCGCCAGCGGGTCGCGCTGCAGCGCGATCGGGACCTTGCTCAGGAAGATGTCGCGGCGGCGTACGATCAGGACCAGATCGATGCGGTGCTGGCCTATCGTACCGATAGCAACCAGGTGTTCCGCGATACGACCATCGAGATGGCAATCCTGAACCAGGACTACCAGGGCAAGGTCGCCGCGATTCAAGATACCTACGCGCTGGCGATGGTCAGCGCCGAAGCGGCCTACGCGGTTGCCCGGCTCGAGGCCCATGCCCAACATCGCTATCAGCAGGCCGTGGCCGACAGCCAGTTCGCCCTGGCCGACGCAGACCGGAACCTGGCCTGGCAGCTTGCCGATGGGGCCAGCACCAAGGGATATGAAACACGTGCGGTAAATGCCTACCAGGGACGCGTATCGGCTTGGGCGGCCGGGCAACCGGCCCGCTGGGCAAGCTACCAGCGCGAACTGGCCCGGGCGGAAATCGATCGGGTCCGCGCTCGTGGGGATACGGCCCTGCTGCGGGCCCGGCAAATTTGGCAGGCCAACACGGCCTGGGTGCAGGCCACCACGGCGGCCCAGCTTGATTACGCCAGCGTGCTTTACGGAGAAGGGGGCGCGGAGGTCCGCCGCGGGCAAACGATCGCCACGGCCCAGGTGGAAAATGCGGCCCAGGGGGCCATCGCCACTTTTGTGCTGGCCCAGGCAAGTGCCACCAGCAGCCACGACCAGGGCGTGGCGGACGAAAACGGGCTCTTCTACGACACCCTTGCCGAGGCCGATGCCGAGCGGGATCGCCAGGTTAGCAAGGCCTTGCACGACAAGCATCGAGCGTATATTCAGATCCTTTACCAGTGGACCAGGCCAGATGGAATTGAAGATTCAAAACGCGCCCAGTTGCAGGCGGATGCGGATCGGCAATTTATTGTCGCGGCGGCGGTTGCCAACCAGCAGCGGGCGATTGGTGTGGCCGAAAGCCGCCGCGATTGGACGGCCCGCGTGGGAGAGCTGAACGTGCAACTGGTGCGGGATGTTGTCGCGGCCCAGCGCGATCGGGCCGCCGAAGTTCGGCAGGAGATGCTTGTGCTGGCCACCGCCGTGGCCACCGCCCAGCGGCAATACGCCCAGCAAAGCGCCGCGGGCCAGGAGCAGCAGACGGTGGCCACGGCCGCGGCCCAAGGAGCCGACCAGATTCGCAATGCCCAGGCCGAAGCCCAAGCGGGCCTGCGGACCAGCGCGGCCGAAGCTCGCGGTGCCCAATTCCGGGCCCAGGTTCTGGGGCTCTACGAAGCAGGCTTGCATGCCGACCGGGAGGCGGCCACCGCCCGTGTGGACGGGGAAAACGGCGGCCAAAACAGCACCGCCTGGAGCCATTATCAAAACGAGGTGGCCCGTGCGGACCGCGCTTGGGCGCTTGGCCGGGCAACGGTTCGCAACCTCAAGCAGCAGGCCATCGGTCTCAGCGCAGGGTTGCAAGAGGCCGCCCGAGGCCGTGCCAATCAGACCCAGGCGGCGCGCCTGGCGGCCGCCAGCAGCCTGTTGGCCAGCGGTCAGGCGGCGGCCGATCGAGTCCTGGCCGTCGGCCTGGCGGCGGCGGAGGCCGACTTGTCGATTGCCCGGGCGTGGGCGGAAGGAGCCCTGATCGTGGCGGCGGCCGACAGTCAAGGGCAGACCGACATCGCTTACGCCGAAGCGGTTCGCGACCGGGACAACGCCTACGCGGAAGCCGGCGTCGAGTGGGTTGAGGCGGTTTCCGATGCCCAGGTCGACTACGATTCGGGAGATATTTCGTGGCAAAAATACCAGCAGCTGAGCAGCGCCGCGGACGCCCAGCGGCAGGAAGCCCGGGAGCAGGCCGACGCGCGTTTCCTGCGGGCGACCGACGTGGCGGATGCCCAGCGGCAGCAGCAGTTGGGCGCAGCCCGCATTGCCTATGTCGATGCAATCGGCAGTGCCAAAACGGACCATGCGGCAGCCGCCGGGCAGATGCGCGAAGCGCGCGTGCGGGCCACGGGCCAGCAGGTTGTCCGGGCGGCTCGAAGCCGGGCCCGGGCCGAACTCGGCTGGCGCGCCACGCTGGCGACCGCCGACACCCGGCGGCAGCTTGCCAGCCGGGCGATCGACCGGCTGGCGCTGGAGCGGATGCGCGATACCGGCACCACGCGGGCCACCGTCCGGGCCGCCGCCGAAGGGGCCTATCACCTGGCCCTGGCCACCGACGACGCCCTCCAATGGCAGTTGTTTGCCAGTGCCGATAGCGAAGACTCGGGCCGCTTATGGCAGGCCGCCCACAGCGCCGCCCGAGCCGCCTGGCTTGAGGAACTGGTGCCGGCCTACAGCGTGTTTCAAGCGACCACCACGCGATTGGCGGGCCAGCAGACGGTCGACCAGGCCGTGGCCCTGGCAGGCCGTCAGGCGGCCCGCACGATTGCCGAAGATCGGGCCGCGGCCGGCATCCGGCTGTGGACCGGCCAATGGCAGGTGGACGTGGCCAGCGGCCAAAGCGCCGCGGCGTTGGCCACCGTGCAGGGCGAAAACGGACTGCTGGGGGCAACCGTCCAAGCCGAGCGGCAGTTGGCCGCGGCCCGGGTTCGGGCCGACGTCCGCTACGACTCGGCCATGGGCAAAATCGAGCGTCGCTATCGGCCCGATCCGGCCTCGGCGGAAGCGGTCGAGGATGGCCAGCAGGCGGCCGCCAAGCGCGACCTGGCCTTCGCCGATGCCGACTTCGGCTGGCGGCTGGCGACCGCCCAGGCGGAATCCGCGTTCGCCCTCGCTCAGGCGGCCAGCGGGCAGGTGCAAAGCGGCGCCGCAGTCACTCGGCAGATGGCCTCGCAGACCCGTACGGCTCGTAGCGAAGCCGCTCGGGATGTGGCCCTGGCCGCCGCGGAAGCGGACAGTTGGCTGGCTCTGGCCGTAGCCGAGTCGGGACAAATAGAAGCGACCGCCGCCGCTCGGGCCGATTTTCTGTCCGCCCAATACGCGGCCCAGGTTGTCGCGGCGGACCGGATCGTGACCGGCTTGCCGCGGGCCGGCGGCAGCCTGGCGGGGATTGTCTTAGGCTTCGCCACGGGCGATTTGACGTTCCAGGCGAATACGTGGGCTGGGGCTGCGGATGTGGGCGAATTTTTTGTCGCCGGCACGCAGTTGGTCACCCACGCCGGCCAGGCGTTGCCGCTGGGCAGTGTGAACCAGGGTATCGGCGTCGACGACGGGGCGACGGGCACGGGCTATGTCTTGCTGAGTGGCGAAGATGTGCACAGCCGTTTTGCCGCCAACCCGCCCCCGGCCGGAGCGAGCGACCATCTGCTCGCGGTTCGCCTCACGGCCGGCGGCTGGCAATACAACGACGACACGCCCAACTGGCATGCGTTCGTGCCGGCGGCCGACGATCTGCTGATCGCCCAGCTCGATTTCAGCCAGGATACGATCGACTCGCTGGGCGGCCAGAATCGGTGGGCCGTTTTTGCCAGGAATCGGGCGGTCGCCCAGCAGGCAGCCTGGGAAGCGGTCCGGACCGATTTCCTCCAGTGGCAGGCGGACCAGCGGGCCGCCCGAGTCCTGGCGGCGGCCCAGCGCGGCACGCATTACCGGACGGCCGTCAGCGCCCTGGCCGCGGCAACCCGGGCACAGCAAATCGAAACGGCCCAGGCCACGGCCAGCCAGATGCGCGCTGCCGCGTTGGCCCAGCAACAGTTCGCCGCCAGCTTGGCCGCAGAGACCCTGGCGTACCGGTCGGCCCAGGCCCAGATCCAGCATCGTCTGGCGGCCGGCCAGGCCGATCCGCAATGCGACTCCGGCTGCGATTCGGACCTGCTCAGCCAGTACCAGGATGGCCGGACCGCAGCCGAAGACGCCTATCGGGCCGGCTACGATCAGCCCAATCGCCAGCGCCGCCGCCAACTGGCCGGGGCGGGGGTCGAGCTGGTCCGCGCGACCGGCAACCTCAATGTCCAATGGGCAACCCAGGCGGCCCAGATCGAAGCGGCTTACGCATTGGCTCAGGCCGATGCCACCTATCGGGCCGATGGCAGCGCTGGCCTCGAGCAGACCCTGGCCGAGCTGGAATACGAGTACACCTTGCTGGAAGCGGACCAGGCAGCCGCGGCCCTGGCCACCCTGGCGGCCGACTCGGGCTCTGCCTGGGCCACGTTCGCGGCGGCCGAAGCCGTGGCCCGGCGCGATCTGCGGCTGAATCCGCAGGCCGCGCTGACGCGCGATCTGCGGCGGAGCCAGGCTGCGGCCCAGCGCGCGTACAGACTCAACCGGAGTGCGGTCGAACTCGACCAGTCGGTGCTGCGAGCCCAGGCCGATGCCAGCCGGGAGCTGCTCTTGGCGCGGGGGCTCGAGGCGAACTTGATGGCCAATCCGGCCGACAGCCGCAACCTTCCCCTGCCTGCCGGGCTGACCCTGCCGACGCCCGACCTGGGGCAGGTGACCTTGCTGGCGACCAACGATGCGGTGGCCCAACCCGGCAGCATTGCCGATCTGTGGTACGTGAACAATTGGAGCTGGTATGGCCGCGACACCTATTATTGGGTCGGCTATGGCCGTTACGACTGGGGCTGGGGTTGGCAGCAAGTCGTCGGCCCGTATGGCGGTTTTGGCTATGACGGACCGTGGTGGTATGGCGCCTGGGGCTACAGCGCGACCGTGTTTGGCTGGGACGGCTGGTCTCCGGGTTATGTCCAGCCGCCCAGCGCGAATACCGGGCCGATCGATGTGGCCGCGGCGCTGGCAGCGTATCGGCAGACCCTGGCCAGCATGCAGGCGCCGGCCGGCGCGACGCGGACCGAACTGGCGGCCGGCGAGGACCCGGCTCCGCCTGGGATCGATCCGGCGGCCGGCCAAATCGCGGTGGGGGATGCCAACGCGTCGTTCCACCGAGTCGCGGCCGGCTTCGTCGCGGCCCACGAGTTGGCGCGGCCGCCGGCGGCCGCCGTCAGCGAAGCGAGCGGGCCGCCGGCGACCGGCGCCCTGCGGCCTCTCAGTGCAAGCCTGGCCGATCGGGCAGCTGCCGGTCCCCAAGCCTATGTCGACCTGTCAGCCACTTCGGCTGGCACAACTGTTTTGGCCGCGACGGCGCCAGGCAGTACGCGGTTGGCGGACCATTTTCAAATCGCCGTGCAAGGCCAGCAGGTGGTCTACCAGCCGGTGGTCGGCCAGAATTACAACCCCTATGGGGCCGGCACCGATCGGTATGGAGAAAAAGTGGTCCTTGGGGTGGTGGACCGGCACGGCTGGGTGCGGTTGACCGCCGAAATGGGTGGCGGCCGGGCGACCCTCTCCGCCCTGCAGAAAGCGGCCGGGGCGTGGGCGAAGGACGGGCGGAAAGAGTTACTCGCCACCTTGGCGGCCGGCGACCCGAACAGTTCCCTGGCCTCCATCACGCTGCGGGAATTGGTCGACGGGCTCCGCTCTCCTTATCGGAAGGATGCGGAATCACCCAACATCGGTATTTTTTTCGATGGCACCGGTTCGAGTCTCTACTCGGTCAGCAACATGGCCCGGCTCTACAATTTGTACGAGGGCACCAAGTTTTTCTACGGCGGCGTTGGCAATCGGGTCGATTCCCAATACGAAAGAATCTCGGGCGGAACGGGCGGTGGATTCGCCGGCATCGTCGAACAGGCCACCGCTGACATTTTGCTGTGGACGCGCGGCACGGGCAGCAAGAAGATCCAGATTTTCGGCTTCAGCCGGGGCGCCGCCCAGGCCATCGAATTGGCCCGTCGGCTCGACAAGGAAGGCCTGGCGGTCGACTTCCTGGGGCTTTACGATCCGGTCTATTCAGTCGGCCTCGAACCGGGCCAAAGTTCGCAGTACATCCAGACCACGGCCGCGGGCAAGGCGGGCAACTACGTAACCCGGCAGCTCTCGGCCAACGTCGGCCAGGTGACGGTGATCTACGCCATGAACGAAACCAGAGCCTGGTTCCCCGCCACCCGCCTGATCGCTGCTCCGGGCAGTTCGACCCAAATCACCAGCATCGGTTCCCCCGGCGTGCACAGCGACGTGGGCGGATACTGGGGCAACAACCTCAAGATCCAGTTGCTGACCCTCACCACGATGGTCAAAGACGCGGGCAATGCCCTGTTCCGTAGCGGAGGCGGGCTCGATGGGCAGCTGCAAGCGGCCTATGATTCGGATTATACAGTTTATTTGGCGCTGCGGGATGAAGGGTTGAGGGGGGAGGCGCTAAAAGAACGTTACAGTACGTGGGTTAAAGCCCACAATTTGTGGTTCCATTTATCTCAGAGCGATTATATTGCCAGTCTGGCATCACAAAGCTATCGTGACTGGAACCCCGGTCCGCTTGGGGTGGAAAACGGCACCGGCCTCTGGTCCAGCAACACATTTTATTACATTGAAAATGGACTGCAGTTTGCTGCGGGGGGGCTCATCGGCCTGCTCTTCCCCAACGACCAGGCAGGCATCGATCACTACCGGCGGCAACTCGACTGGGTCACCCTTGGGTTGTGGGACACCTACGGGCAGGTCGACTCGGCGTTCCTGCGGGGACTCTATGACCGCATCGCGCATCCGGAAGGTGGTTGCCGCAGTAGTTATATTTCCTCGGCGCATCTGGAGCCTTGAACCATGCGAAGCAGGTTGGACAACAGACTGTGTCAGGCCGGATGGGGTTTTCGATGACAAAAAACAGGTGGATGCTGTGGGCCTGCGGTTTGACCGCTTTCGCCGTTTTGCTGCTGCTCGCCTTGTTCGGTCAGGATATCGGTTCCTTTATTGATTCCAAATCGTCACGGCCGCTTGCCATCTATAAAGATTACGAGATCTACGGCTGGGATGCCTCCAGTTTCAATAAAATCTTAATTGGTTCTTCATTAGACATAGCATCCTTTTATGTTGAACTTCCAGACAATCGCAGAATTTTGTTGCGTGAGCTACCAATTGAAGTTGCTGATCAAATATCTAATGATCATTATTCAAGACTAGTTAATATAGTTGTATATTTCAATGGCTACGTGCGTCAAACGATCTTATCTTATCGCGATGGCAAACTAAACTTCGCCGCCCTAACCGATTCTTGCCCCTTCCGCATCAGCCCCCACAAGGATGGCCCGTACGTCAAACTTCCCATCAGCCGCGAGACCCTGCTCAAGGTTTTCGGTCCGCCCCTGCGCTGGGAAAAAGCGCCCCGCCCCCCCAGCGGCCCCTAAGGCGTGGCTCAATAACTCGACAGTAAACTTGTGCAGGAGTGGGCCGTACTCCAGAGTGCAAAGTAGGCCCCCACGAGCTTGCCTCGTGGGTGAAGAAGATTCTTGGGCTAAAGTCGACCCCAGACATCGTGTGGCACGTCCCAGAGCTTCCGGCGATGGGCGTGTTGCAGTAGATAAAAGTTGCACGTTCTGCATCGATCCAAAGGCATCGCTGATGCAGGACTCGCCAGATTTGGAGATTGCAAGGTGGCATGGATGGTTGGCCGCTGCAACACGCCCATCGCATAGGCTCTGGTCGCGTCCTTCGGATTTTACATGGTTCCGAACCAGGAATCCGCAAGGAACAAAAAACCCTCGCTGAACACGCCTTGGCGAGGCTGAGTCAGCGAGGGATTTGTCCATTGTGGACCATGACGGGGCCATGTAAGCGTTTACAAGTCGGTGCTGAGAACAACGAGGATTATGCGGCTGTCGATGGGGCTTTCGACTTGCCTGATTGTGGCAGCAACGATGGCGATGCCTGGTTAGCGAAATGGGCGGTCAC
>Ga0114931_10010427_pt1 | contig 11064 bp, 11 predicted proteins | sample 2SBtaG_FD_89579 | JGI IMG/M metagenome (GOLD analysis project Ga0114931, IMG submission 89579) | Deep subsurface microbial communities from Kolumbo volcano to uncover new lineages of life (NeLLi) - 2SBTROV14_V59a metaG | ecosystem: Environmental > Aquatic > Marine > Volcanic | place: Kolumbo...
AATCAATCGATTGCCCCAGGGAACCGCAAACAAGATACGTTCTCCTTCGGTCAGGACCACCGCATCGGGAACAGGCAGACGTGCGCGTTCGACTATCAGGTGCACCCCTTTGGTCAATCGCAGGGAGGTTTGAGAGTGATCGACCCGGTCCGACCAGGGGCCGGTCGCGTTTGCCAGACAGCGCGTGCGCACCTGGAATTTATTGCCCGATTGAACATCCAGTAACTGGCAATGCCACTGGTCCTGTTTGGGAATTGCCTTCAGGAAACGGACATAATTGTGGATGCTTGCCCCGTGTTGGTCCGCTGAACGGAGTGTATCGAGCACCAATCGGGCATCATTGGTCATGCCATCATAATATCGGACCGCTCCGGTCAGGTCCTCGGTCTCCAGGTCGGGCAGCAGGGCGATTGTTTCGCTCGGACCAAGATGTCGGCTGGGACCCAAATTCCTGCGACCACACAAGAGATCGTACAGCTTAATCCCGATGCGAAGTTTCCAAAGAGGCAGACCTCGATTGCGATATGCTGGAAACAAAAAAGCCAGCGGATCAGCCAGATGGGGCGCGATGTGGTGGAGGATTGTTTTTTCCCGACTCGCTTCCCGTACCAGGCCAATCCGCCCCTGGGCCAGATAGCGGATTCCCCCATGCAATAGCCTGGTGGAACGACTGCTGGTCCCGGAAGCGAAGTCCAGCTGTTCAACCAATCCTGTGCGCAATTTCCGCATGGCGGCATCCCGGGCAATGCCCGCGCCGACGATTCCACCCCCCAGGACAAGCAGGTCGAACTGGGCGTCTGGTTTTATCATGCAAGCCCCTGTTCTTCCTGTTCTTGGCCCATGGTTGTCGATGGTCGCTTGTCTTAGACGGTCTCTTCTCCTGGCTGGCAAACATGGATGCGGATCAGGCATTTACAAGCTGCTCAGCATAAGTCAAACGAAGGAATTTGCAAATCCGCAATTTTGGCTCCATTTTCAATATGTCGTTTTCAGAAAATTCTACCGTAAGCTCTTACCCTTAAGTGACAAGACGTCCGCTGTTATCATATTGTCAGTACTTCCCAATTGCCACTCAGCCCTACGTGGGTCAGGGCGATAAGCCGCTCGGGAACCGACATTTTTCACCGCTGGACGCCCGCCGAGTCGGCTTCATCGGCCATTCTTGGAACTACTGATTGTATCATGAGACAACAGCCGATAAACTTGGAGCCCTGATCGTTTCCTTCACGCTGCTATAGGAAAAACCTCATGGGGCAAAGGCTCCTCGTCCCCATCCGGCGCTACTTCGCACCTCCGCCACCGATCGATCGGCTGCCCGACGCGCAGGTGCGAACACGCTACCCGCGCTATCGCTGGCGGGCCATGGAGTCGACGTTTATCGGCTATGGAACCTTCTACCTGGTGATCAACTTGATCACGATCGCCGCCCTGGATGTGGTGTCGAAAAAGGCGATCGGCACGGCCGCCGGCTTTATCGGCCTGTTCGGCTACATCGGCCGCACGGTGCAGGCCAAGGGATTTGGCTGGACGGTTGACCATTATGGTAGTCTGTACGGACAACAGGTAGCCTGGAGCATTGTCTTCTACGCCATCCTTGCCTGTGGAGTTCTGGCGGGCTTGCTTCTGGGACTCACCTGGAACCTGCGGCCGAAGGCGTGAATTTTTAGGGGAGTGCCACCGCTGGCTGGCTCAGCAGTGGCTATGAGCGTCGACCTGCAATCCGTGAACAATTCCAACCCGAGTACAACATGCCTCGATCCTTAACACGCGAAATGGCGGCCGAGTTTTTGGGCACGTTTATTTTGATAGTGTTTGGCGCGGGGGTGGTCGCTCAGGTCACCCTTAGCAACCAGCAAAACGGCAGCTACCTGTCGATCAATTTCGGCTGGGGGCTGGCGGTAACGATGGGCGTTTACGTGGCCGGTGGCGTGTCGGGAGCCCATTTGAATCCGGCGGTTACCCTGACGATGGCCTGTCTGCGGGGATTTTCCTGGCGCAAAGTGTTGCCCTATGCTCTGGCCCAGTTGGCCGGTGCGATGATGGCCTCCCTCGTGGTCTTCGTCACCTACCATGAGGCGCTCAATCATTTTGACGGGGGAGTTCGCCAAATCACCGGCAAGCTGGCGACCGCCGGCATTTGGGCCACCTACCCACAACCCTTTTTGAGCAACGTACCAGGTGGCCTGATCGATCAGATTGTCGGCACCGCCCTGCTGCTGCTTTGCATCTTCGCCTTGACCGATCCGCGCAACACGGCCCCGGAAGCCAGGCTGGGCCCGCTGCTGGTAGGCGCGGTGGTATTTCTGATCGGCATGACCTTCGGCTACAACAGCGGCTACGCAATCAACCCGGCCCGCGACCTGGGGCCCCGCCTGTTTACCGCAATGGCCGGTTGGGGTAGCGGAGTGTTTCGAGCTTCCCATGGCTGGTGGTGGGTGCCCATCGTGGGGCCGCTGATCGGCGGGGTACTGGGTGGAGCGATTTACGACCTGTTGATAACGCGCCTGCATCCGGAGGAGCCGGCAGAAAAAACTTAAAAACTGGTTTTGGAAAACTAGAGTGAATGACATGCCACCGAAAAGGGAATCCCAGATGAAAAAATTTATCCTCGCCCTCGACCAGGGCACCACCAGCAGTCGGGCGATGGTGTTCGGCCATGGGGGACAAATCGTGGGTTTGGCCCAACAGGAATTCCCGCAAATCCTGCCCGCCCCGGGCCACGTCGAACACGACCCGGAAGTCATTTGGTCGACACAACTCGATGTGGCTCGCGCTGCGCTGGCGGATGCCCAGGTCGAACCAGGCCAGATTGCCGCATTGGGCCTGACCAACCAGCGCGAAACCACAATCCTCTGGGATCGCCAGACAGGCCGTCCGGTCGCCAATGCGATTGTCTGGCAGAGCCGCGTGAGTGCGGAGATATGCGCCCGCCTGCAAATGGACGGCCTGGAAGATTTGTTTCGCGAAAAGACGGGCCTGGTGGTCGATGCCTATTTCTCAGGCACAAAAATAAAATACCTGCTCGACAAAATCGATGGCCTGCGGGCCAGGGCCAGGGCGGGAGAAATTCTGTTCGGCACCGTCGACAGCTACCTCATCTGGCGACTGACTGGCGGCCGGGTGCATGTCACCGACTACAGCAACGCCAGCCGCACGCTGATCTTCAATATCCATACGCTTCAGTGGGACGACCAGTTGCTGGAGATTCTTGACGTTCCCCGGGCCATGTTGCCGGAAGTTCGCTCGTCCAGCGAGGTGGTGGGTCTGACCGAAAAGGAATTGCTCGGGGCGGCGATTCCCATCGCCGGCGTTGCGGGTGATCAGCAGGCAGCCACCTTCGGCCAGGGCTGTTTTACTCCGGGCAGCGCGAAAAACACTTATGGCACCGGCTGCTTCATGCTGCTCAACACGGGCCCGCAACCGGTCCCTTCGAAAAACAACTTGCTCACCACCATCGGCTGGGGATTGGCGGGCAGGTCACCTACTGTCTGGAGGGCTCAGTGTTCGTTGCCGGCGCGGTGGTCCAGTGGCTCCGCGATGGCCTGGGCTTGATCGGCGCATCCGAGGAAATCGAAGCCCTGGCCGCCACGGTGCCGGATTCCGGCGGTGTTTATTTTGTGCCGGCATTTGTCGGTCTGGGGGCGCCCCACTGGGATCCCTATGCACGGGGTACCATCCTGGGCCTGAGCCGTGGGACCGAGGCAGGTCACCTGGCCCGGGCGGCTATCGAATCGATGGCCTACCAGTCGTGCGACTTGCTCGAGGCAATGGAAAAGGATGCCGGTTTAAAATTATCTTCGCTGAAAGTCGACGGTGGCGCCGCCCGCAACAACGGTCTGCTGCAATTCCAGACCGACCTGCTGGGCGCGAAAGTTCAGCGGCCTGTCGTGGCGGAAACGACCGCGCTGGGGGCCGCCTACCTGGCCGGTCTGGCGGTTGGTTACTGGGAAAATACCGCGGACGTTACCAACAACTGGGCTCTCGACCGGGAATTCACTCCGCAGATTGAACCGGCCGACCGGCAAGCACTCCGCCTGCGCTGGCACAAGGCCGTGGGCCGCGCACTCGACTGGGCAGAGCACTAAGGGCCAATATTTCAAAAGCTTAATCCCTCTTTGCGGCTACCAGCTGGCAGGCCAGTTCGTCCAAATCCTTGACAATCAAGTCGGGCGGCATCATCGACTGGGCCGCATCGGCGGCGGTGGCCTCGCCGGTGAGCGTCAACACGCCTAGCGCGCCGGTCATCAAGGCCATCTTGATGTCGGTGTAGATCCGGTCGCCGACCATGGCAAGCTGGGCCGCTTGCAAATCGTGCTGCCGCATCACCCCGGCCAACATGGCGGGGCTCGGTTTGCCAGGCACGACGTCCGGCCTGCGCTGGGTGGCAACCTCGAGCAGGGCGCAAATCGACCCGCAATCGGGCAGCACGGTGGGCAGCCGGGTCGGGCATACCGCATCGGGGTGCGTTGCCAGGTAGGGCAACCCCTGCTCGATCCAATAGGCGGTCTGGCACAGCCGATCGTAGGTCATCTGTTGGTCGAATCCGACGATCACCGCTTCGGGCTGCCGGTCCGTGACTGTCAATCCCCCCCGTCCCAAATCCTCGACCAGGCCCGGCATGCCCAAGACAAAGACCCGCCGGATGTCAGGCAGGTGCACCGCCAGGTATTCCAGGGTTCCATGCGCCGACGTGAAAACGGCCGCCGGCTCGACCTCCAAACCCATGCCCTGCAGGCGGTGGACGTAGTCCGCCCGGCTGCGGGAGTTGTTGTTGGTCAAGAACGTGTGGCCGATGCTCAGCTCCGCGAGGGTACGCAGAAAAGGGATGGTCGTGGCGAAGAGTACTTCGTCCAGGTAAATCGTGCCATCCATGTCGAGCACAACATGCCGTACTTGCCGCAGACGCTGCGGTATCGTTTTTTTCATTTTGGGATTTTTCACTTAGAGGGCAACTGGATTTTCCAGCAACTCCAGGCTGCCCCGCTGCGCATCGAGTCGGGCCAACACTCCCAGCGGGAGCGTCACGTTAGGCGCTTCGTGACCGGCGGGGAAGTTGCGGACCACTGGAATTGGGAGGGGTTCCAGGTAGTCGCCGAGAACTTCTTCGAGTGACAAGCTGGCCTTTTCTGCCGCCGGCTGGCAATCGGTAAAATAACCCAGGATGATTCCGGCCGCCTCGGCCAGCTTGCCGGCTAAGCGCAATTGCGACAGATACCGATCGATTCGGTAGGGTCGTTCGCCGGTGTCTTCAAGAAACAGGAGGCGGCCGGCGGTGTCGATTTCGTACGGAGTTCCCAGCGTGGCGGCCACCAAAGCCAGATTCCCGCCGGTGATGCGCCCTTCGGCCGTGCCTGGCCGAATCACTTCCAAAGGTAGCGGCCCTCCCGGTTCGATCAGCAGGTAGCCAGACTTTTGTGGTTGCCCCAGGTCCTCCCGGTAACGATCGGCGCATAGAGCGCGCCAAAAAAAGTGTTCGGCCAGCCCTTCCAGGCCATCGACCGTGCCCAGACCGTCCATCGGGTTGGGAGTGTGGAAAGTGGCCCATCGACAATGCCGCTGGAGGGCCAGATGCAGGGCCGTAATGTCGCTAAATCCAGTCACAATTTTTGGCTGTTCGCGGATTGTATCGTAGTCGAGCCGATCCAACAGTCGCGTGATACCATAGCCGCCACGAGCGGGAAACACCGCCTGCACCGACGGATCGGTCAAAGCGGCCATCAATTCGTCAGCTCGAGTCGCGTCGTCCCCAGCCAAATAACCGCGGCCGCGATAGATGTCGCCATAAGTTTTGATGCGGTATCCGGCCAACTCGATCCGCTCGATCGCGCGTTCGATCCGTCGGCGTTTAAGAACGCCGGCGGGAGCAACCAGGGCGATGGTATCACCTGGTTTCAAGGCTGGGGGAAATATGGGCTGCATGGGAGTCGTACTCAAGAGAGATTCAGTGGTAGCTTCGTGGTTTCCAGGACCGGTGCGGGCGACGTTCGTGAGATTTCAGTTTTAGCCGCCCTCCAATCATAGCCTCTTTGGGCTCGATTACGCCGCGGTTCAGGCCCCTTTGAAAATCCAGCCGGCACCTGATAGCCGACACTCCTCGAATACTCCTACCCTGCAAACAAAAAATACCCAAGCACGATTGCCGCGACGATTCCCGCGGCGTCGGCGATCAGGCAGGCGGGCAAGGTGTGGCGGACTTTCTTGATCTGTACCGCGCCAAAATAAACCGACAACACGTAGAAAGTCGTTTCGGTACTGCCCATCAGCAGGGAGCCCGTCTTGCCGAGAAAACTGTCGGGGCCATAGGTATCGAACAGATCGGCGAGAATACCGCGGGCACCGCCCCCACTTAGTGGCCGCGTCAGGGCCAGCGGCAACAGATCGAGCGAATCGGCATATTTCTCCAAACCTACCTGGGAGAGCATCCAGACCCCGGCGAGCTTCATGTCGTCGAACAGGCCACTGGCGGTGAATACTTTGACCACGAACAGGATGGCCACCAGGTAGGGGATGATCATCACCGCCACGTCGAAGCCTTCCTTAGCACCGGTGACAAACGATTCGTACATTGGCACGCGCCGGACGGCGGCCCATAGAATAATCACCAGAATCACCAGTGGGATGGTCCACTGGCTGAAAGTGTTCATGATGAGTCGGAACGATTCCATGACAGGTTACCCCATGACAAGTTACCGTGGTGTGGTTGTATCTCTGCTGGCGGGAGGCTGAGCAGCGGAGTCGACTGGGGGACCGGATGAAGCGGTGCTTTCCTCACGCACTTCGGTGGGCGATGGCATGGCGTACCGGGGCCACCGGGCCAGGGTGCGGACGGCGACGATTGCCACCACCGTAGTGATCGAGGTGGTCAGCAGCATGCCGGCTAGCGGTTCGGCCGCATTGGTGCTGCCGGCCGCCACCCGCAGGCCGATGATCGAAATGGGCACCAGGGTCACGTTGCTGGTATTGATGGCCAGGAATGTGGCCATCGCATTGGTGGCCGTATCCTGGGTCGGATTGAGCGTTTGCAATTCGCGCATGGCCTTCAGTCCGAAGGGTGTGGCTGCGTTGTCCAGGCCCAGCATGTTTGCCGCGATGTTCATCAGCATGGCCCCCTGGGCCGGGTGCCCATCGTGCACTTCGGGGAATAACCAGCGCATCAGCGGCTGTAACCATCGGGCCAGGGCGTCGACCATCCCGGCCTCGCGGGCAATGTTGAGCATGCCCAGCCAAAGGGCCATCACGCCGATCAGGCCGATGCACAGTTGTACCGACAAGGTGGCTGCGTTCAGCGCGGCATCGGTCATCGCCTTGCCGGTGGCCTGGAGCGGACCCATCTCGAGGGCCAATTTCTCATGGGATCGTTCTTGCCGGTCCGCCTCCTTGGGACTTGTTTTGCCGGGTTCCGCGTCTTGCCGCTCGACCTCCGCGGCGCCCCTTTCCAAACGCCAACTTTGCACGGCCGACTTTCCGAATCCATACAAAATGCCGATCAACAGCAACCAGAACCAGATTTTGTTAAGCATGGGTGACTCGGCCGAGGGGAGGATGGATTCAGAGCAGACAGCGGACTCGGTCACATGGATGAATTGGTCGTCCCATGGGGGCCAATCCTTCAGCCACCGCGCTGCAACAGGCAACCTGCCTCCAGGCCCGTTAGCTCGCCTTGATCGAAGATAACCATACCGCCCACGATCGCCAGTCGCAAGTTGTCCGCTGAGTCCAGCAACAGCAGATCCACCTCCGCTCCGCGCTGGATAGTCCCTCGCCCGGGTAGAATCTCGGCGGGCAAATCCTCTTCTTCCGTTCCCTGCAAAGTACCAAGCACTGGCACCTGGAACCATTGGGCGTAGCGGCGCAAATCGGCCCGCAGCGATTCAGAAAGTAGGCCCAGCAAGCCCTTGGCAATAGCCCGCAACAAATGCTCGCGAATGATTGTCCCGTCCAGCCTGGCCCGGCGGCCGCACGAGCCGATAAATCCCAAGTGGATCGGTAATTCCAGGTGGGATTCCAATCCTACCAGGCGTTCAACCTGGGCCGCATCGGTCAGATCGACCAGCCCCACCAACGAGGTCGCTCCCTCCATGAGTAACTGGCGGCAGCGTGTGTGGGAAGGGAATCGCAGCGGGTTGACCGACGGGTCGATTCGCGCCCTGCCAGGTTGGCAAACCAGTCCCTCGGCCGGTATGACCCATTTGCCGGTGGTCACCCCCAGATCGCCCAGATCGGCGATTTGAGCCCGGTGTGGCATGGCTGGATCATGATTGATCCCCACGTCGGCCACGAATGTTCCGTGCCCCAGTCCATTGTCGACGGTCGCTCCCCGAATCAGTAAATCGAACCGCCGATGTTCGTTGGATCGCGGCAGCCTGTCATAGACGGCTGGATCGGCCCGGTCCAATTCATCGGCAGCGATCGCTTTCAACACGGAGAGCAGCCCCACGAAGTGCAGTTGTTCAAGAGTGATCGTCCCTCCCTCCGGCCAGTCTCCCGCCTCGATCAGGAGGGTTGCGGCGCCGCTGGCCTGGATCGCCTCACCGAAACTGCGAGGCATGAAATCCGCATCGTAGCGGGAAATCATTCCTTGGCAGTGTGTTGCGACGGCCTGGCAAATGAAACTGGCCAATTGTTTAGCACGCCGCATGCTGCCTGTTTCGGTGCCCTCCGCGTCGATTGCGGGTACCAACAGCGAGACAGCGGCCTCGCGATGGTCGAGTCCCACGGTGGTACGCGAATTCTGGTTGTGCAGGTTGAAGGCGAAGTCGGGTTGCAGCCTTTCCACGGTCCCTTTCAGGATGCGTCCTTCCGGGGTTTGTAATTTTCGCGCATCGCGGTTGATATCGAGATCCTGAGCGTTGTGACGCGATTGGCGCCTGGCCCCATCCGGATTGAGCAGCGGGATCACCCGCAAGGTACAGCCGGCCAAAATGGCGCGGGCATGAGGATGTTCGGGAGAGCGCTGCAAGAGGCTCAATAAGTCTAGCAAAACATGCGTATGTGTCGATTCGTCCCCATGCATTTGTGACCATAGCAAGACGGTGCGCGGTCCCCGGCCGATCGTTACCATTGCGATGGGGTGCCCTTCGACCGAGCGGCCCAGCTCTTCCACAGCCATTCCCTCGGGACGCATGGCTTGCAACTGATCCAGGCGACTGGCCACCTCAGCAGGCGTGCAGTGGCCCGGATTGTCGGCGCTGATTCGATATTTTGGGAAATCGTCCCAAAGAGAAGGGCTGACCATGCAGTTTCCTAACGCTGTCTCTGGCCGCGACCAAAGAGTCAAGGTAAGCGTTCACGGCCGGAGGCCGTGTCAGGTTAATCTTAATCTTAATCTTAATCCAATACGACCTTGGGCAGCCACAAAATCTACATCACGGTTGGGAGAATTCGATCGAATCCATACGACTTTTGCTTAAGAGTATCGATTAAGAACGGGAATGTACGGGTAACTCCCCACGAACGGTTGCGACCAAGAAGATCCCTCGATGACTGGCAATCAGGGCCACCCGCTGGTGGACCGACCTGAGCCGAATTGGCAGAAAAATCCAGCGGGCGGTGGGAAGCTCGATGGGCCCCCTACAGATGGCCTGCCGTTCCGGCTATACTTTTACAGTTCCGTTGAACAAGAACGGATAGAAAAGGGACCGATAAAAAAGGGACCGATAAAAAAGGGTCCTTGCTCCACAAGAGCAAGAACCCTCGCAATTTAGGCTGACCGGTCTTTTCGCCGCTCGGAAGCGCCGAAAACACCGGAGACCCACAGCCTATCCCAGCTATCGTCGAGTCGGTCGGGCCGGCTTAACGATTAATTTGAGGGTCGGTAACACAACCGCTACGATCGAGACCTTGAAAATGGCACAACCGGCAAAACTGGCATTGGAAGATGGTACTGTCTACTCGGGCATCTCGATTGGCGCGGCGGGCGAGGTCGCTGGCGAAGTTTGCTTTAACACTTCGATGACCGGCTACCAGGAAATAATCACCGATCCCAGCTACCGTGGGCAGATCGTCACGATGACCTATCCGCTCATTGGCAACTATGGTGTCAACGAGGACGACTTGGAAAGCAATCGGCCGCACCTGGCTGGATTGATTGTCCGCGAACACAGTCGGGTAGCCAGTAATTTTCGCGCTTCCGACAAACTGGGAGACTACCTGAAACAGTGGGGTGTGGTGGCGATCGAATCCATCGACACGCGCGCACTGGTCAGGCATATTCGCACCCTGGGGGCCCTGCGTGGCATACTTTCTACCCTTGACCTGGATGATGCGAGCCTTGTATCCAAGGCCCAGGCAAGCCCTGGACTGGTGGGTCGCGATCTGGTCCGGGAAGTTGTTCCCGAACTGCCTTGCCATTGGGAAGAACCGCTCAGCGAGTGGACCTATATGAATGCGGAATGCAGAATGCGGAATGCGGAAGGGAAGCAGGGAAAACCTTATTCGCCTCATGTTGTGGCACTGGATTACGGCATGAAATGGAACATCCCGAGGCATCTGGTCGACATGGGCTGTCAAGTGACGATTCTTCCCGGCACCGCGACTGCGGATGAAGTCCTGGCTCAGCAACCCGACGGCCTGTTCCTGTCCAATGGACCGGGCGACCCGGAGCCCTTGGAGTATGCGATTTGTACGGTTAGAATCTCTTGGGCAAGCTGCCAATTTTTGGCATCTGTCTGGGGCACCAGCTACTGTCTCTGGCCTGTGGGGCCAAGACGTTTAAAATGAAATTCGGCCACCGCGGAGCCAACCAACCGGTGCAGAACCTGGCCAATCGGTCGGTCGAGATCACATCGCAAAATCATGGTTTTGCCGTCGACGAGCAGACCCTGCCAGCGACATTGGAGGTGACCCACCGCAATTTGAACGATCAAACGATTGAAGGGCTGCGACATCGTGAATACACGGCATTCAGCGTCCAGTATCACCCCGAAGCGTCCGCTGGCCCGCATGACAGCCACTATTTATTCCGACAATATTACGAGACCCTGCAGCAGGCAGTCCGTCATTAATTCCCGTCCGTAAACCACCAGCTCCGCTGGTGAGAATTCATCAGGCTCCGCCGTTACTTAG
>Ga0114931_10010428_pt1 | contig 11064 bp, 11 predicted proteins | sample 2SBtaG_FD_89579 | JGI IMG/M metagenome (GOLD analysis project Ga0114931, IMG submission 89579) | Deep subsurface microbial communities from Kolumbo volcano to uncover new lineages of life (NeLLi) - 2SBTROV14_V59a metaG | ecosystem: Environmental > Aquatic > Marine > Volcanic | place: Kolumbo...
CCTAGCCCACATAAAAAATCCCGCACGAGGCGGGATTAAATAGCGGCTTGATTTCATTGGTGGGCCCGCACGGACTCGAACCGTGGACCAAGGGATTATGAGTCCCCTGCTCTAACCAACTGAGCTACAGGCCCGGTTGCGTTTTCCGTCGCCACCGGTGGGGCAGGCATCAGGAACCGGAGTTGCTCTCGGCATCGATGAAGCTGCGCAGGTGATCGGAGCGGCTGGGGTGACGCAGTTTGCGCAGGGCTTTGGCCTCGATCTGACGAATACGTTCGCGAGTGACGTCGAACTGCTTGCCCACTTCTTCCAGCGTGTGGTCGGTATTCATATCGATGCCGAAACGCATGCGCAACACCTTGGCTTCACGCGCGGTGAGGCTGTCGAGCACCCCCAGGGTCGCCTCGCGCAAACCTTCGAAGGTGGCGGAGTTGACCGGCGAGAGGATGTTCTGGTCCTCGATGAAGTCGCCCAGACGCGAGTCCTCGTCATCGCCGATGGGGGTCTCCATGGAGATGGGTTCCTTGGCGATCTTCAGCACCTTGCGCACTTTCTCCTCAGGCATTTCCATGCGCTCGGCCAGTTCTTCCGGAGTGGCCTCGCGACCCATCTCCTGCAGCATCTGGCGCGAGATGCGGTTGAGCTTGTTGATGGTCTCGATCATGTGCACCGGAATGCGGATGGTGCGGGCCTGGTCGGCGATGGAGCGCGTAATAGCCTGCCGGATCCACCACGTAGCGTAGGTCGAGAACTTGTAGCCGCGGCGGTATTCGAACTTGTCGACGGCCTTCATCAAACCGATATTGCCCTCCTGGATCAGATCCAGGAACTGCAGGCCGCGGTTGGTGTATTTCTTGGCGATGGAAATCACCAGACGCAAGTTGGCCTCGACCATTTCCTTCTTGGCACGACGGGCCTTGGCCTCACCGATGGACATCTTGCGGTTGATCTCCTTGATCTCGCCGATGGAGATGCCGGCCGCCTTTTCAACCGCCATCAACTTGTTCTGCGCGCGCTGAATCTCGTCGGCGTATTCGGCCAGCACGGGCGAGTATTTGGCCCCGCGGTCGATGAGCTTCTGCAGCCACTCGGGATCGATCTCGTTGTCGGGAAAGGTGGTGATGAAATCCTTGCGCGGCATCTTGGCCTTGCTGACACAGATATCCATGATCACCCGCTCATGCGTGCGTACGCGATTGACCAGGCTGCGCAGGTCGTTGATCAGGCGCTCGGCGACCTTGGGCATCAGCTTCAACTGACCCAGATCGTCGGCCATCTCGTCGCTAAGCTTCTGCGTGCGATTGTCGCTGCGGCCATACTTGGCCGCGGTCTTTTCGTATTTTTCGTAGAGTTTGCGCAGGGCCTCAAAGCGCTCGCGAGCCTCTTCCGGATCGGGACCGGTGTCGACTTCTGCGTCGTCTTCGTCGTCGTCACCAGCCGCCGCTTGCGTGTTGGCCTTCGGCTGTGGCGCAGGCACCGGCGGCTCCTCGTCCTCGTGGGCAAAACCGCTGATGAGATCGGTGAGACGCATCTCGCCGGCCTCGACCTTGGCATAGTCGTCAAGCACGCTGCACAAAGTGCCAGGATAGTGGGAGAGAGCCTCCATCACCTGACCCAATCCATCTTCGATACGTTTGGCGATGACGATTTCGCCCTCGCGCGTGAGCAGTTCCACGGTGCCCATCTCGCGCATGTACATGCGCACGGGATCCGTGGTGCGGCCGAAATCACTGTCCACGTTGGCCAGCGCAGCCGCCGCCTCTTCGACGGCTTCTTCGTCGGGCGAGACGCCCTCTTCGGACAGCACCACCTGATCGGCTTCCGGCGCAACCTCGTGCACCGCGATGCCCATGTCGTTGATCATGCTAACGATATCTTCGATCTGTTCGGGATCGACGATATCGTTGGGCAGGTGATCATTGACCTCGCGGTAGGTCAGATATCCCTGCTCCTTGCCGCGGGCAATCAAAAGCTTCAACTGGGACTTCTGTTCTGCATTCATAGACATGTGCTTGTCGTATACCCATAAAAAATAGCCGCGCATTATAACCTAAGCAACAACGAAGGGCGACCATTGCGGCTGGCTGGTCTGCCCTCATTCCAGACTCCCGCCTCTGGCGGTGAGTATCTGTTTCAACGTCGCCTTTTCCTCGTCACTGAGGCCGTCCAGGCGGGACTTGGCGAGCAACCCTTCGAGGAGCTGCTCGCTGCGCTGTGCGGCGAGATGGCTCATCACGTCGGCGAATTCGGCCTCCACCCCTTCCTCGGGCAGGTCCAGCGGCTGCTGGGCAAGCCGGGCGAGGTGGCGTCCCTCTTGCGTGCCTCGCCAATGCTCCAACACTGCGCCCAGCTTGAGATGAGGGCGGGCGCGCAAGATTTCAATCAATGCCTGCAGAAGCGCAACTCCTGGCCGTTCGAACCCGGAAAGGTCCGGAAGTTCCCTTGATGATTCAATCAGTTGTAGCCTGTGCAGAAGCAAATGAATGGCCCGCCTTACAGGTGTCATGCCGCTGTCGGCGTGACGACGCGCCGGTACCGAGGCTCGCCGCAACACGGCAAGATCCCCCAGAGCCCCCGGATCGATCCGTGCCAACTCTGCCAGACGGGCGGCCATCATGTGGCGATAAACCCCTGCCGGCAACTGCTTCAGCAACGGCCGGGCGAGTTCCACCAGGCGCGCGCGGCCGTCGATGGACCCTAGATCGACCATACGACCCAAAGCTTCAAAGAAAAATTCCGAAAACGAGGCGGCCTTGGCCAAACGGGCCTCGAAGCCCGCCTGCCCCTCCCCGCGCACCAGACTGTCCGGGTCTTCGCCCTCGGGCAGGAACATAAAGCGAATCTGTCGCCCCTCATGCAGGCTTGGCAGGGCATTCTCCACTGCGCGCCAGGCGGCCTGACGGCCGGCCCGGTCGCCGTCGAAACAGAACACCACTTCGGGGACGACGCGGAACAGGTGTTCGAGGTGCTCGCGGGTGGTGGCCGTGCCCAGGGTGGCGACGACATTGCGCACACCGAACTGGGCCAGCGACACCACATCCATGTAGCCCTCCACCACCAGCAGACGCTCCAGCTTGCGTACCGACTTGCGCGCCTGAAACAGGCCGTAGAGTTCCCTGCCCTTGTGGAACAAGGAGGTCTCGGGGGAATTGAGATATTTGGGGCCGTCCGCCTCGCCCATCACCCGACCGCCAAAACCGATCACGCGACCGCGCTGGTCGCGGATGGGAAACATGATGCGGTCACGGAAGCGGTCGTAGTGGCCACCGCCGTCCTTGGCGATCGACAAGCCGCTGGCAATCAAGGTAGCGGGCGATACGCCGAGCGCAGAAGCAAGGTTGTCCCAGCCCGGCGGCGCGTAACCCAGCTCGAAGTCGGCAGCGATCTCGCCGCTGACGCCACGCCCCTTGAGATAGTCGCGCGCGTGATCGGCCTGCGGATGCCGACGCAGTTGCTGACGATAGTAGTCCGCGGCTCGTTCCAGCACGGCATACAGCGACTGCCGGCCATCGTCGCGCAGCGGCGCGGACCCCCCCTCGCGCGGCACCGTCAGGCCGAGCTGGCCGGCCAGATCCTCCACCGCCTCGACGAAACCCATATGCTCGTATTCCATCAGAAAGCCGATGGCCGAACCGTGCGCCCCGCAGCCGAAGCAGTGGTAGAACTGCTTTTCCCGGCTGACGGTGAAGGAGGGGGTCTTTTCGTTGTGGAAGGGGCAGCAGGCCTTGTATTCGCGGCCGGCTTGCTTCAGCGCGACGCGCGCATCGATGACGTCGACGATGTCGACACGGGCAAGCAGTTCATCGATGAATTGCGAGGGAATGCGACCGCTCACGGGGTCAGACCGTCAGCGCACGGAGGCGCGTCATCTAAGCAGGGGAAGGGCTGGTGGTGGCGGCGAAGGTTGTGGGGCATCGCCCCGCTCGTCAGGCGCCCAGACGCGCCTTGAGTTTGGCGCTCACCGCACCCATGTCGGCACGCCCCTGCACCTTGGGCTTGAGCAAACCCATGGCCTTGCCCATCTCCTTCATCGAGCTGGCGCCGCTTTCTGCAATGGCCGCGTCGATCATGGCATCGAGGGCGGCCTCGTCCAGGGGCTCGGGGAGGTATTCCTGCAGCACCTCGATCTCGTAGCGCTCTTGCTCCGCCAGATCATCGCGACCGGCGTCGGCATACTGTTGCAGGGAATCCCGACGCTGCTTGACCATTTTGTCCAGCACCGCGAGCACCTGGCTATCATCGAGCGAGATCCGCTCGTCCACCTCGCGCTGCTTGATGGCGGCCAGGGCCAGACGCAGCACACCGAGACGCGCCTTGTCCTTCTCGCGCAGTGCGCTCTTCATCTCGGCGCTGAGCCGTTGCTTGAGTTCGCTGTCGGCCATGGCAGTTCGGAAAGTAAAGGCGAACCACCCCTAACGGGGCGGTGAAAGAATCAGTACAGACGCTTGCGCCGAGTGACCTCGCGCGACACCTTCTTCAGGTGACGCTTGACGGCCGAAGCCATCTTGCGCTGACGGGCCTGGGTGGGTTTTTCGTAGAATTCGCGGCGGCGGACTTCGGTGAGAACACCCGCCTTCTCACAGGAACGTTTGAAACGGCGCAGGGCGACGTCGAAGGGCTCGTTTTCTCTGACTCGGACGCTAGGCATGTGTCGATTGATCCTTGCTACTTGATTCAAAATTTGGTGGTCGATCCCGCCCACAGCGCGCCGGCAAAGGCCGCCCATGGGCATTGAAGAACGCGAGATTCTATGCCCAAGCCGGGCGAATTGCAACGACCGGGACACAGCCGATCATTGCGGGCGACTGCGCCAGGGCCCACAATGACCACCCGCTCACGACGACCACACCGACCCGGAATCCGCCATGCGCGCACTCGGCATCGAAACCTCCTGCGACGAAACCGGCATCGCCCTCTACGACAGCCGCGCCGGTCTGCTGGCGCACGCCCTGCACAGCCAGGTGGGCCTGCACGCCGACTATGGCGGCGTAGTGCCGGAGCTGGCCTCGCGCGACCACGTGCGCAAAATACTACCGCTGGTGCAACGCGTGCTCGACGAGGCAGGCTGCGCCAAGGGTGATGTCGAAGGCGTGGCCTACACCGCCGGCCCCGGCCTGGTGGGCGCCCTGCTGGTGGGCGCCGCCATCGGCCGCAGCCTGGCCTGGGCCTGGGGAGTGCCGGCGGTGGAGGTACATCATATGGAGGGCCACCTGTTGGCCCCCCTGCTGGAGGAACCGGCACCCGCTTTTCCCTTCGTCGCCCTGCTGGTCTCCGGTGGACACACCCTGCTGGTGGAGGTGCGCAGAGTGGGCGACTACCACGTCCTCGGCGATACCCTGGACGACGCCGCCGGCGAGGCCTTCGACAAGACCTCCAAGCTACTCGGTCTCGATTATCCCGGTGGCCCGGCGCTCTCGGCCCTGGCCGAGAGTGGTGACCCGACGCGCTTCCGCTTCCCCCGCCCCATGACAAACCGCCCCGGCCTGGACTTCAGCTTCAGCGGTCTGAAGACCTTTGCCGTCACCACCCTGGCCGAAAACGATAACGAAGCCCAGACCCGCGCCGACATCGCCCGCGCCTTCGAGGACGCGGTGATCGACACCCTGCTCATCAAATGCCGCCGTGCCCTGGCGCAGACCGGCCTCGAGCGCCTGGTGATGGCCGGTGGAGTGAGCGCCAACCGCACCCTGCGCGCGCAGTTGCAGATGATGGCGGAGAAGGAGGGCTTCGCGGTCTTCTACCCACGGACGGAATTCTGCACCGACAACGACGCCATGATCGCCTTCGCCGGGGCCCTGCGCCTGGCAAGCGGCGAGAGCGTCGGCCCGGCCTTCACCGCACGTCCCCGCTGGACCATCGACAGTCTCTCGCCGCCGGGCTAATCGCCAGGCACGCGCCGGTGGCAACATCACCACGGCAATGACGATAAATCGGCAAACAAAAAAGAGGCGCCTTTACGGCGCCTCTCCCATAGGTACTGCATTAGGCGCTGCGCTGGCAGAAACAGCGTAGCGCCGCGGTGGTCAACCGACTACTTTTTCTTCTTCGCGCCGGCCATTTCCTTCAAACCCGTCAGCGGCAGCACCTTCACGGCGGTGCTAGCCGGCTTGGCCGCCACGTTCATGGTCTCACCCGGTCTGAAGGGATTGGGCACATTCTTGCGCGCCTTGCGGGCGGGCTTCTTCACCGTCTTCACCTTGAACAGGCCGGGCAGCGTAAACTCGCCCACGGCCCGCGGTTTGATGTGGCGCTCGATGAGCAAACCCAGCTCGTCCAGCACCTCCGCCACCTGCTTGCGCGTCAAGTCGACGCTCTCGGCGATCTCGTTGAGAATCTGCGTCTTGGTGTAACGCTCGGTCATCGCCGTGGTCTTGCGCGCTGCGGTCTTCTTTACCGTGGTCTTCTTTACCGCGGCCTTTTTCACTGCTGATTTCTTCACAACGGCTTTCTTCGCGACCGCCTTCTTCTTTGCCACCGCCTTCTTCGTGGCTAACTTCTTCTTAACAACTTTCTTCTTTGTTGCCATGAGCTGAAATCTCCCTGGAATGATGGATTCGAGTCTTCTATAACGGTCGTTTACGCTTACAATTCAGCCGATATCGCCGGTTTATAGTCTTTTTTTTCCGACCGTGCAATCGCGCATGCTTAAATAGCCGTGCGAAATCGCCACCAGCACGCTACTATTGAGGCCCCACATATCCGGGCCAGATGCCACATGGGCGCCGCCGCGCCGCTACGCCAATGCACAAGACACCCGAAGTTCTCAAATCCGAAATCATCGCCCAGACGCGTTTTTTCCGCGTCGAACAGCGCGATCTGCGTTTCGCCAACGGCACTGAGGTCTGCTATGAACGGCTCATCGGTTCCACCGGCGGCGCCGTGCTCATCGTCCCCATGCTGGACGACGACACAGTACTCCTGATTCGTGAATACGCGGCCGGTGTGCATCGCTACGAACTCGCCCTGCCCAAGGGAAAGATCGAGGCAGACGAACCGCCCCTGACCGCCGCCAACCGCGAAATCATGGAAGAAATCGGCTATGGTGCGCGACACCTGGAACAGCTCACTACCCTCACCATCGCCCCCGGCTATCAAAGCCACGCCACGCACATCGTGCTGGCCCGCGACCTGTACGAAGAGCGCCGCGAGGGTGACGAACCCGAGGAAATCGAGGTCGTCGCCTGGCCGCTCAGCCGCCTCGACGAATTGCTCCGACACCCGGAGTGTAGTGAGGCACGCAGCATCGCCGCCCTCTTCCTCGCCCGCGAACACCTCTTCAACCACCATAAAGCGCAGCCATGAAAGACACCACTCAAGCTCTCGTCGAAGCCCCCGGCAGCCTGCTGCCGCAGATCATCGACCTCGCCACCGACGCCGGCCATCGCATCCTCGAGATCTACCAAACCGACTTCGACGTGACCCACAAATCGGACGAATCACCCCTCACCGCGGCCGACATGGCAGCCCACAACGCCATCGTTGCCGGCCTTGCCGTTGTTACCCCGGACCTGCCGGTACTCTCCGAAGAGTCCGTCGACGTGCCTTTTGAGGAAAGGCGGCAGTGGACCACGTACTGGCTGGTCGACCCCCTCGACGGCACCCGCGAATTCATCAAGCGCAATGGCGAATTCACCGTCAACATCGCCCTGATTCATGAGCACGAGCCGATTCTCGGCGTCATTTACACTCCGGTCAGCGGCCTCACCTACTATGCCGCGCGTGGCACCGGCGCCTGGAAGCGCATCGGCGACGGCCGCGCCGAAGGCATCCACACACGCAAAAAGACAGCCGGCCGCACCGTGATCGCCGGCAGTCGCTCGCATCGCGGCGATTCACTCAACGCCTTTCTCGATAACCTCGGCGAGTACGACATTGTCAGCATGGGCAGCTCGTTGAAGTCCGGTTTGGTGGCCGAAGGTAAGGCCGATATCTACCCGCGCCTCGGTCCCACATCGGAATGGGACACCGCCGCCGCGCAGAGCATCGTCGAAGAGGCCGGCGGCCGTGTGATCAAATTGGACGGCACGCCACTACGCTACAACACCAAGGAATCGTTGCTCAATCCGCACTTCCTGGTCGTCGGCGACCCCGATTTCGATTAGCGGCGCTTCCTCTGAACCTTTGCCATCGACCCGGCTCAAAGGCACACATCCATTGGCAAAACGAATCCTCTCATCCACAACCCAAGGACACACCGTGAAAACAAAGCTAACCTCCCGCCAAGCACGCCTCGGCGCCCTGCTCCTCTGCACCAGCCTCGCCGCCGGCAACGTTCTCGCCGCCGATGCCGGCCTCAAGTCGGAGAAGCAGCAATTCAGTTATGCCATCGGTTTCCAGGTCGGCCAGAGCTTCAAGCGCGAAGGCCTGGACATCGACGCCGACGCCCTGGCTCAGGCCGTGAAGGACGTGCTCAGCGGCGGCAAGCTGAAAATGACCATGGATGAAATGCGTGCCAGCGTGGAGGCCTATCAGGCCAAGCAGGTTGCCGAACGCAAGGCACGCGCCGATAAAGCCGCTGCCGAAGGCAAGGCCTTCCTCGAGGCCAACGCCAAGAAGCCCGGCGTAAAGACGCTGCCCAGCGGCGTGCAGTACAAGGTGATCAAATCCGGTAACGGCAAACAACCCACCGCCAACGACACCATCACCGCCCACTATCGCGGCACCCTGCTCAACGGCACCGAGTTCGACAGCTCTTATCAACGCGGCGAACCCGCCACCTTCAGCGTCAACCAGGTCATCAAGGGTTGGCAGGAAATCCTGCCCATGATGCACGAGGGCGATAAGTGGCAGGTCTTCATCCCCGCCGAGATGGCCTATGGCGACAAGGGCGCCGGCGGCACCATCGGCCCCAACGAGACCCTGACCTTCGATATCGAACTGATCAAGGTCAAGTAAGGGGGGAATGCCGGCCGTGGGCGCGGACACCGTCATCGCCAGTGTGCTGCAGGTGCTCCGTGCCCATCCTGCCGGCATCGGCGAATATGATCTCATCCGCGCCCTCGCTGCCGAGGGTCAGCAAGACTTCGCCCGAGAACGCCTGCGCGACAACCTGTCGCTGTTTCAGACCCACTTCCTGCTCTTTCACACCCTCTATCTGCTGCGCGATGATCTCGCCCGGCGCGGCGAGGCGCGCCTCGACATCCATCCGCTGAAGATCCAACTCCTGCCCCTCGCCGACGCCTGCGGATATGCCGTCGATGCCCACGAGCCCCTGCGCGACTACTACCTCGACATGCACAATCTGGCCACCGGCCGCGATGAGGTGGAGCGCCTGCTCAACGATTTCTGGAACCGCTTCGCCAGCAACGACGAACGCGCCGAGGCCCTGGATGCATTAGGCCTGGTCGACCCCGTCGACTGGCCCACCATCAAGCACCGGCATCGTCGCCTGGCCATGCAACACCACCCCGACCGCGGCGGCGACACAGCCTCACTGCAGGCCATCAACGCCGCGCTCGACGTCCTCGCACGCCACCGGGAGTAGTCTGCCGGCTTCGGCCGCACGCCGATTTCGGAGTATCATGCTCGTTCATTGATCGCGAGGGGAGACCCGCCACATGGAATACCGCCGACTGGGATGCAGCGACATCGAGGTCAGCCTCATCTGCCTGGGCAGCATGACCTGGGGCAAGCAGAACACCGAGACCGAGGCCCATGCCCAGCTCGATGCCGCCCTCGACGCCGGCGTCAATTTCATTGACACCGCGGAGATGTACCCGATACCGCCGGAGGCCGAAACCTACACCCTCACCGAACAGTACATCGGTCGCTGGCTGCAGCAGCGCGGCCGGCGCGACGACGTCATCCTCGCCACCAAGGTGGCCGGGCCGGCCGATTGGCTGCCCTGGGTGCGTGGCGGCAAGAACCGTCTCGACCGCCCCAACATCGAGGCCGCGCTGGAAGCCAGCCTGCGACGCCTGCAGACCGATTACGTCGACCTTTACCAGCTGCACTGGCCCGACCGTCAGACCAATTTCTTTGGCCAGTTGGGCTACACCCCCGGCGACGACAGCAACGCCGTGGCCATCGAACAGACCCTGCGCGTGCTCGCCGATCTGGTGGCCAGCGGCAAGGTACGCCAGATCGGCCTGTCCAACGAGACGCCATGGGGGGCGATGAAGTTTCTCCAGCTCGCCGAGCAGCTCGGCCTGCCGCGCGTGGTCAGCATCCAGAATCCCTACAGCCTGCTCAACCGCAGCTACGAGATCGGCCTGGCCGAAATCTCCCATCGCGAGGAGTGCGGCCTGCTAGCCTATTCGCCGATGGCCTTCGGCGTACTCTCCGGTAAATACCTGGGCGGCGCCCAACCGGCCGACGCCCGCCTGACCCTGTTCGAACGTTTCAACCGCTATTCCAATCCGCGCGCCGAGCAGGCCACCGCCGATTACGTCGCGCTCGCCCGTGAATACGGCCTCGACCCGGCGCAGATGGCCCTGGCTTACGTCAACAGCCGGCCCTTTGTCACCAGCACCATCATCGGCGCCACCAGCCTGGCGCAGTTGCACAGCAACATCGACAGCGCCAAACTGCCACTCGAACCGTCGCTGCTGGAAGGCATCGAGGCCATCCACCGTGACAATCCCAATCCGGCACCATGAACAGCAGCATGACGCACGACACGCGAAGGCCGACACCCGGGAGGATGACATGATCCGCCGACGCCTGCCCGGCCTGCTCGGCCTCCTGTTGTTGCTCGGCGGCTGTGCCAGCATCAATGAGCGACATCCCGAGTTGGCAGCGGCGGCCGGACCCGATGTCGCCACGGTCTACTTCATCCGCCCCGTCCCCACCTTCACCCATCCCTATGCCGATGCCCCGGTGAGCGTCCAATATCAGGGCGAACTGCTGCTCACCCTGGACGAGGGGGTTTACACGCTGGTCTACCTCAAACCGGGTAATGGGGAAGTGCGCATATACAACAATACCCTCTACACCAACAACAGACAGAGCCAGCGAGTATGGCGCGAGCGCCGCTACCGTTTCGTCGCCGGTCGCACCTATTTCATCCACGTCAAACAGGTGGATGAGGAATTCCGCGGCATCTTCTACGAACCGGAACTGGTC
>Ga0114931_10010429_pt1 | contig 11064 bp, 11 predicted proteins | sample 2SBtaG_FD_89579 | JGI IMG/M metagenome (GOLD analysis project Ga0114931, IMG submission 89579) | Deep subsurface microbial communities from Kolumbo volcano to uncover new lineages of life (NeLLi) - 2SBTROV14_V59a metaG | ecosystem: Environmental > Aquatic > Marine > Volcanic | place: Kolumbo...
AGTGCCAATAACAAATATCCTATCAACAAAAATTAAGAAAGAATTCCTCAGAATCAAACCTGATGTTGTGCATGTTCATCATCCTTACTGGCTCGGATCAGTCGGTCTTAAATTAGCAAAGAAAAATAACATTCCAGTAGTTTATACCTATCACACTAGAATAGAGCAATATAATCATTACTTGCCTTTTTTTAAAAAACTTGCAGGTGGAAGAATACCACATATGTTAATTAAGAAATTTGCTAATTCATGTGATGCAATTATTACTCCCACCGAATCGACAAAAGAGTATATCAGAAACTTAGGGGTTGGAAAAATAATAAAAATTCTGCCAACAGGTGTCGATTTAGAATATTTTAATCTGGATAAAAATAAAATTAAAAAATTAAATTTGCTTAAGAAAAAATTCAAAAAAGATGATGAACTATTATTATTTTCTGTATTCAGACTATCAAAAGAAAAGAATCCCTATTTTATGCTTAAAGGCATAAAGAAAATTAAAGAAAGTACAAATATCAAATTTAAATGTTTGATTGCAGGAACAGGTCCAGAAGAAAAAAAGCTGAAGAAATTCATAGAGAAAAATAATTTAAGCGATGTTGTTTTTTTACTTGGGAAGATAGAACCTAAAAATATAGCTTTATATTATCAAATAGCAGATATCTTCATATTCTCATCAATGTCAGAAACACAAGGAATGGTCTTATTAGAAGCAATGGCAGGATATTGTCCAGTAGTAGCTGTTCAAGCAAGTGGAACTGATGATTTAATTATTGATGGTATGAATGGATTTAAGACTAAAGATGATATGAATGAATGGTGTGATAAAATAATTCATCTAATGCAAAATAAAGATTTATTCAATAAGATATCTAAAGAAGCACATGAATTTTCAAAGAAATATGCTATAGAAAACATTGCAAGTAAAGCTATTAAACTCTATGAACAAATATTATCAAAATGAATAAATAAACAACACTCTCCTAAGTGTTCTTTTCAGAAAAAACCAAAAAATAAGCCCCTCTCTCGTCCTTTGGACATGCTCAAAAATGGAACATTTTTAGCATCCTAGAAATCTTCGATTTTTATGATATTCACTTCATTCGGACGAAATTTATCAGTATCCAAAAACTCTAAAATTTCGCCTTCGGCATCGTTGCACTAAATTTTAGGTCTTCTCTTTGGTCAGATGAATATAACAAGGCCCGATGTTAATTGCAATTAAATTTTCACTAGTCTAAATCGCATTTTTCTTTTAAAAAAAGAAACAAAAGAGGGGGAGTCCAAGTGCTACGCACAGATTATCTATTACTTCGTAAAGGAGATTTATTTTAGAAATGTGCACATTCACTATCAAAGTACTGGTGAATATCTAACTGTCAAAAATCCCTGAATCTCTTAAGTTTGACCTTAACAACCTTATCCCTTTAAAGTACCTTTGTTTTACTTGCTCTCTTCTTATGTTTAATGCTGTTGCTATCTCATTAAAATTTTTATATTCATATAGTACCATTTCTAGAATTGTTTTATCTGCCTCATCAACAGCTAATTGACTTATTTGAGCACGTACTTTATCTACAATAGAGTTGCCTGCAATATTTTCCACCATATCTCTTCCATCATCGCCTGGGACAAAATCCATTTTCTCTGAATCTCCACCATCTCCAACAGGTCTATTCAATGAGCCTACTGAAATATTCTCATACATCTGAAGCAATTCCCATATATCGTTTCTATTATATTTTTTCTTACTTTGTTGTCTATTAAGTTCATCTGCAATATGCTGAGGAGTAGGTTCTTCACTGTTGGTAATAAAGTATTCATTACTTATATGATAAATCGTTCTCATTAGTGCCTTTTGTCCTGGTGACAGTCTAATCATCCTTTGTCGGTCTAGATATGACCAGATACGCCTCTCAATTCCTTTAGTTGCATAGGTGCTAAACTTTGCACCTCCTTCAGGATCATATTTTTCTGCTGAATCTATCAAAGCTATATTTCCTTCTCCAATCAAATCAGGTAAAATACCATCTCTTGAATATCTTTTCGCTATGCTTACAACCAATCTAAGATTAGAATTAATCAATAATTCCCTACTAGTAGGGTCGCCAGCTCTTGAAGCCCTAACTAGCTCGAGTTCTCTATCATGGGTCAGAAGAGGGTATTTTCCAATTTCTGCCAAATATTGATCTAATGCCATATTAATTAAGAGATTATGGGTATATTAAAAAGATTTCTATGTTTTGTGTGTCTCGTGTGTCTCTTTGATACTTATTTTTTTTGTAACGCTACACTCTTTTCAAAGAAAGGAACTCTTCCTAGTCCTTCGGACATATAGTATGCTACGCAGAATTTATTGGAACTTAAACACAACTATTCGGAATTTTTTGATTTCGTCAAAAACCGTCTTGCAGGCTATTCCTCGTTCCTAACAGAAGATTATAACAGGGCTTCCAATATTATATAAAAAACTGAAAATAGATTTTCTAAAAACTCAAGAGGCTCATTTTCAGAGGAATATTGTTAAGAATTAATTTTTAGTAAGTCTGACCTGAGAAATCCTGTTGTTTTCAACTTTTTCAATTTTAATGCTGAACTCATCCAGACTAATCTCTTCTCCTTGTTCTGGAATTTTTCCGAGTTCTTTCAAAATGTACCCTGATATGGTATCAAAATCATTAGAAAGGGTTATTTTGGTTTTCATAGTCTTGTTTATCTCTTCAATACTTGTTTCGCCTTTAATTTTAGCAGTTTTTTTGTCAAGTTTTACTATATTATCTTCAATAATATCTGTTTCATCATAGATTTACACCACAATTTCCTCGAGGATATCTTCAATTGTTACAAGACCACTAATAACACCATATTCATCAACAACAATTGCAATATGTTTGATTTTTTTTTGCATCTCTTTCAATAAATCGTCAACTTGTTTTGTTTCTGGAACAACAAATGGTTTTTTTGAGAGTTCTTTAATCTTGATGTTCAATTTATTATCCTTTATGTTTACAAGCGTGTCTCTAATATTTAAAATTCCAATAATCTTTTCAGGAGTTTCTTCAAATACAGGAATTCTTGAATGATTGCTATTAAGAATCTGTTTTAGTTGTGATTCAAGTGTTCTGTTACCATCAATAGTCTCCATATTTATCTTTGGAGTCATTATTTCTCTTGTTTCAAGGTCATTGAGGCGAAAAATATTATGTATCATTTCTTTTTCATCTTTTTCAATAGAACCTGTTTCTTCACTTATTTCAATAAAACTTTTTAGTTCTTCTTCTGTTATTAGTGGTTTATTTTTAGGTCCAATGCCCATTAATCTTCTTGTGATGAAATCAAAGAATAAAATAAGGGGATATAATATAATCTGCAGAAATTCAAGTGGTTTTGCAAACTTTAGACAGACCCATTCTGCATGTTGTATTGATTTGCTCTTTGGTATTATCTCGCCAAAAATCAGGATGAGGAAAGTCATAACACCTGTTGCGATTGCAATTCCAGAGTTACCAAACAAATCCAGCGCAATAGCAGTTGCAAAGGATGATGCAGCAATATTGACTAGATTGTTTCCAATAAGAAGTGTTATTATGAGTTTATGGGAATTGTCTTTTAGGTTTTTTACAACATCTGCATTTTTTTTATTGAGTTTTACGAGTCTTTTGGTCTTTATTCTTGAAAGAGACAGGAATGCAGCTTCTATACCACTAAAGATACCAGATAATATAATAAGAATTACAAGTACAAACATTCCAAAAGTTATATTCATAGTTTATCACTAATCAATTTTATTATATTAACGAACCTTTATAAATTTATCTAATGCCTGTAGAATATCCTGTGTTGTAATTCCTACAAATCTTAAGTTCTCTGTTGCTTTCAATAACTCTTTTGTCTGGGCATTAGTTCCTATTTCTGTGCCAAGCAATGCTTTTTCAATTTTTTCAATGCCTTCCTCTGGATGAATAAAAAAATCACCATGTAATTTGAGCTTCATGATGCGTTTTCCATCTAGTTTTGCATCAATTCTAAGAAGTTTTCCTGCTTTATAATTAATTCTGCGCATTTAACCAAGTCTTTGCTGCACTTGTATCCATTAATTTGCCTGCATCATCAGGAATTATCCTGATCTTTGCAATCCAGGAGTCATATGGTGCATTGTTTAGTTTTGTGGGGTCATCTTCAAGTTCTTTATTTACTTCAGTAATCTCACCATTTAATGGGGATATTATCTCACCTGCCCATTTTGCAGATTCAATTTGTCCGCATGCTTTCTCAGCAGTGACTCTTTTTCCTACTTCTGGCAGTTCAATGAAAGCAATATCATTAGCTCTTTTAACTCCTGCATGTGTTATTCCGAAAATTGCAATATCATCTTCAATCTTTACCCAATTATAATGCGTATCATACAATAAATCATCCCTTAGTTCATAATCTGTCATTTTATCACCCCAGTGAAAGCAAAGATGGTTTAATTAATAAAATTAACCCCAGTAGCAGCATGAAAATCCCACCAATAATTTTCAGTATCTTTCCTTGTTTATCTGTGAATTTTCTCTTACCCATGGTAACTGCAAAGATACCTACAATTGTAGCTAATGGAATTACATAGACAAGATTATAAAGTGCAATGTATGAATAATATGTAATGCTTGGGTAATCCTGCATTGTGAGAATCTTTGTAAATATTGCTGGAAATCCTGCTGTGCATAGAAGTTCTATCATATTTGCAAACACAGCCAAAAAAATTGTACCAAAAACAAGAGCTGTTGTTGCTTCCTCTTTAACTAAAGAGCGTATCCTTTTGAATAGTTTTGGTTTATGTTTGTCAGGTATTGTAAATGATATCCCTTTTTTGAACCAAAAAAAATCCTTGATATTTATGAGTCCTGCAATAACAGCTATGAGTGCAATTATAATTCTCATTATATCAACATATCCAATCAGTAAAAACAGGTTTAGCCAAGCTGTCATGAACAGGAAATATATAAGTCCTGAAGTTATAACAAATATTCCTCCAATAAGAATTATCTTTTTCCTGGATTTTGCATATATTATCAATGTCAAAAGGAATGTTAAGACCCACATAGCGCATGGGTTAAACCCGTCAAGCAGAGCAATTAAAAACGTAAAAATTGGTAAAGATAGGGTTTTTGTGTCAACTTCTCCTATGAATGGAAGATCAACTGTTGTATTTGTAAGCCTTGAATGTGTTTCTGTTGGGTGCTCACATGAAAGTTTATGAATAGGGTCAATACAACCATTCAAGAGGCAGTCTGTAATCTTTTGCTCTAACTGCTTTGGTGTTTTTTTTTCATTGAATCCAACAATTACATCTTCACCGATAAAAACAGTTGGCACACCCTGAACATTGGTTCCGCATGCTTTGCTTAAATTAACGAAAAGTTCTGCATTCTTTTTATTGTGCCAGGTTTCATAATAATTTATCTCGAGTTGCGGGTATTTTTCTTCAAGCTGTTTTAAAACTGGTTCAAGTGCTGCACAGTGCGGACAGCCATCTCCATAGAAAAAATCCATAATAACTTTTGTTTCTTTTGTATCATTAGCTACACTACCAGCTGCAAAAACAGTACTGCAGAGGAGCATTGCAAACATAAAATATAAGGCATATTTTTTCATTGAAATCAACAGACAAAAAAATTCTTATATAAACTTTATGGATTCCTATAGAGAGACAAAAAATAAATAACATTATCTGTATTTTGTTTGTATATGGCTTTTGGAGAAATATTTGTTCTTTCTGGTATAGAAACTCTTGGAATTACAATTGCTTTCTCGCCAATGTTACACATGTCTCCAATATCTGAATCAATGCAGATTAACGCCATTGGCTTAATAGTTACTGTGTTACCTATTGTTGTGCCTGGCTGAACATTAACTCTGTAACCAATATTGCATTCATCCCCAATTGTTGTGCAATTGCCAATAATAACGTATTCATCTATCTTTGTTCCATTACCAATTGATATATTGAGTCCATTCTGGCTGTTATTCAGTATATTTTTCCAGAAATATTTATCTTTCTTTGGCATATGTCTCCTGGCTCCATGCAACAACATATCGCTTTCTTCAGTCAATTGTATATCAGATTCAGTATCAAGATATGCCTTTCTTGGGATTACTGAATTATTATGTCGCCTTAACATATATTTTAGGCTGCTTTCTTTAATCTGTACATCTTTCCCAGCAGAAACACCGATTCTTGAAAGCAAAGAGTAACCTGTATCTGTCAAAAAGTCATAATCAAGCATATCTCTGACTCTTTTTTCATCAATATTTCCAAATAGACCTATAAGATTACTCATGATTAGTAAGGTAATGACTAAAGATATTTATGTTTTATTACTAAATTGTGGTAAATAGTATTGGACCAGCTTTGTGTAAAAATCAGTATCATTTAAACGTGATATTAACAAAATCCCCAGCTTTTATGCCATACTCTTCTGCAAGACCGCCATTTATCTCAAGAACATAATTTGCCTCAACTTCTGGGTCGATTGTTTCACAAATTCCTCTGCCACACGGCTGTGCATCATATGAAATATATACAATAGTGTCATTCGCTATCCAGATTATATCAAGAGGAATCAAGGTATTTTTCATCCAGAATTTGTATATATCATACTCATAGAACTCAAAAAGCATGCCTGATTTTTTTGCTAAAACATCTCTTCCCATTAGGCCGATAATATATTCTGCAGATTCATCAGCTATCTCAACATCGAAACAATGCTCTTCTATGCATGTGATACCTCCATATTTAGGAATCTCGAAAGGTGCTGTTGACTCAAGTTCAAGAGAAGTATTATGTGTACAGCTGACTAGTGTAATCAACAATATCAATAATATTATGTGTTTCATCTTTCAAATAATAGTTTTTTTGTACCAGAGTATAGTCCCATCTGGCTCATCTGCATATACTGCTCAGGTGTAAGAGATAGTGGCGAGACCAGAAAATCATATTTTTCCTTGATCCTCGCACAGACAGATTTTACTTTGCCAGGGTCAATTTCAGTTCCTATTAAAAGGATGTTTGCTTTGTCTTTTGTCTCTTTTCCATGGAGTATGACTGATTTTACAGATTCAATGGATTTTATCTCTTCAACAAATTTGTGGAGTATTTTTAAGTCTTCCTTGAATAATTTTGACAGGAACATGACTTTTTTGTTGTCATGAAGTCTATAGAGCTTAAATCTGCTAATCATGTGAATTTCTATTATTTCAAGTTTGTTTAGCTTTGCAAGGATTCTTGAGCATGTTGCCATAGATACATTTGAATTTTCACTTATCTCCTGAAGATAATATTCTTTTGTCTTGTCTGCAAACAAGAGCTTTAGAATACTTATTATCTTCTTATCAAAGAGTTCTTCTAGAACCTGAATCTCTTCCATTAATTAATTCAGATACATGCTTATATATATATCTTTTCATTTTTGGAATAAATTACTAAAAATGGAATCTAATTTCAAAAATGAATACAAGACCTGTAATATTAATTTATATGGAATAATCGAAAAGAATCTATCTGTGTTTCTGTGTTTTGTAAAGCTCTTCAATTGTTTTTAAAGTGTCAATATCTTCAGGTGTCCGATCTTCTCTCAGACGAATGAACCTGGGAAATCTTAAGGCATATCCGCTTGAATAACTCGGTGAGCTTTGAATCTCTTCATAGGATACTTCTATTACAATTTTTGGAGAAACCTTAACCATGTGTGCTTTTTGTCCTATGATAAATGGACGCAGAAGCTCTGTAAGCTCATCAAACGATGTTCCCTCGCTTTTTAGCTCTTTTATTCCAGTACCAACTTTTCCAATCTCTTTTAAGCCGTCTTCTGTTTTGCATGCAAGAGTAAAGCTTGTCAGCCAGTTTGCTCGTTTACCCTCACCCCATTCAGCAGCAACAATCACGAGTTCCAGACTTTTCATCACTGGTTTTATTTTAACACAGAAACCAACTCGTGAACCTGGTTTGTATGGGGAATCTATGTTTTTTGCAATTACACCCTCATTTCCAGTCTGCAAAGCTGATTTATAGAACTCTTCAGCTTCTTTACCCTTTTCTGTTACAATCTGAGTTGCAAGCACAAGGGCTTTTGGTTCTTGTCTGATTATCTTATTTAGTTTCTCTCTTCTCTTAAGAAAGGGTGTTTTAAGCATGTTTTCTCCATTTAAGTATAATAAATCAAATACATTTACCTCAACAGGAAGCTCATTTTTTATTTTTTCAATATCATGTTTCCTTCGAATTCTTTGGCTTATTGACTGAAAAGGCATGCATTTACCTGTATTTCTATTAATGCCAACAGCCTCTGAATCAAGAATCACATGCTCTGCACGTACCTTTTTAAGAATAATTTCAACAATATCAGAAAACTGGGTTGTTACATCTTCAAGACTTCTTGTGTAAAGCAATACTTTATTGTTTATTTTGTGAATCTGAAGCCTGAAACCATCGTATTTATACTCAAAGACAGCTGGCTTTCCTACTTTTTCAAATGCAGCCTCAATATTATCTGCTTTTTGGACAAGCATGGCTTTTATTGGTTTACCGATTTCAAGGGATATTTTCTTAAGTCCGCTATAGCCTTCATCTCTTAAAATCCCTGCAATTCTGCTAAAATCACTTGTAATATCATATGCTTCCTGTACAGCTTCAATATATTTATTGTACTCTTCTCGTGATTCAATTATCCATTCTTTAGATGTATTCTTTATACCAAGATTTTTGCCAGCATAAGCCCACACAATTGCATCCCTAATAGAACTGTTTCCTGCTCCAACTCTTAAGTCTTCAAGCACTGTACGTACAATATACTGGGCTTCTGAGGCTTTCGCACTTGTGAGGAGTTCAGCAACAAGTGCAATTTTTCTGTCTGCTGAGCCATTTCCTTCAATCTCTGCAAGCTTTGCAAGATTCAAGATTACCTTAGAGAGTTCAAGGTCCACACTTATAAGTGTAGATTGCTTTTTTTTCTCAACAAGTTTTTTTGCAGTTATACCAAGGTCTCCTGTCTTTCGCCATGACTCTTCAATCTTTTCTGTAGAAAACCCTGTCGCCAGATGGATTGCCTTAAGAATAAGTTTTGCAGCAATTCCAAGCTTTCTTCTGTCCCATAAAGGGAAAACACGCCCCTGAAGGAGTAATATTACACCTGGAATGTCTTTTTCTGGTGTTTTTTTGAGTAGCTCTGCAATAATGCCTGTTTTATTAAGTCTTTTTGAGGTTTCTTCAATCTTAATGTAAGTATCAACAAGTTCTTTGTATTTCATCTTTGAAATAAGGAAATTGCTGTGTTTTTATAACTTTTGGGAGAATCCTATCTTAGGACTTATAAATCCATGGGAAACAATTTTCTTTTTTTTGACCTTTTTGATAATTATTACAATTAACTTGACTTAACTGTAGCACAACAAATTATATAAACTACTTCTTACAGTAATGAAAGTAATGGAAACATTTGAATGTATGCTGACAAGGCGCTCAATAAGAAAATTCAAGGATGTTGAGGTAGAATGGTATTTGATAGGAAAAGTGCTCAATGCAGGGTTTTTAGCACCATCAGCAGGTAATCTTCAGGATTTTCGGTTCATGGTTGTTACAGATCCCAATCTTAAGAAAGGAGTTGCACAGGCAGCTCTTGATCAGTTGTGGATTGAAAAAGCACCTGTAATAATAGTAATATTCAGTGAATTTACAAAAGCCAAAAGGTTTTATGGGATAAGGGGTGAGAGACTCTATACAATACAAGACTGTGCAGCAGCAGCTCAAAACATTCTTCTTGAAGCCAATGACCTTGGTCTTGCAGCATGCTGGGTTGGTGCTTTTGATGAAGACCGTCTATGCTCTGTTCTTGGAATACCTGATTATGCAAGACCTAAGGCAATAATACCTCTTGGATATTCTGATGAACAGCCACCTGTTCCTGCAAAATTTAAACTTACAGACCTTGTATTCATAAATCGTTGGGGGGATAATGGGGGTAAGGTTCTTGATATCTCTGCTGAAGTAATCAAAGATTGGGCACCGCATGTTCAAAAAGTAATTGATGGAACAATAAAAGCTGTTTCTGGTGCAGGCACCAAATTTGGTGATGCTATTACAAATGGTGCAAAGAATTTGACAGGTAAGCTTAAGTCCAGGAAAAAAAACAAATAGTTTCTAATATGTATTTTTACAAATAGATATTCTTTTTACATAAAGTTTAAATACTATTGAGTACTTAATAGAAAGATATATAAAGAGTTTTTTGGCGGGAACTCTTAATTTTGTTGAATTCACGTGTTTAACACGTTTTACTGATGATTTGGCGTCATCAGAAACAAACCTTTTTTTGGCGAAAAAGGTAAAATCGATGTTCTAAAAAGAAGATATAGTTTAACTCATATTTAAGCATTTATGTACTTGAATCTATATTTAACAGTACGGGTCGGATTGGAGTGCGCTTAAGTGCCTTAAAAGTTTCCTTTATCCACCTTTATGTGAAAGGTGGTTCAAATGGGAAACTATCAACTGCAAGTTTGCAGTTGATTAAACATGAATTAAATAAAATACCTGGAGGGGTCGAAAAAATGGATTTTGTGGTTGAAAAAGCAATGAAAAGCGAAGAAAGTACATTTGATGGAGTAGATGTAAAACCGGCGTGCATCAAAGTAATTGGCTGCGGTGGAGCAGGCAATAACATGGTCAACTGGTTATATAAAAAAGGAATAGAAGGTGCTGAGATAATTGCAACAAATACAGATCAGCAGCACTTGAATGTAACTGAAGCAGATAGAAAGTTTCTGATTGGTCGGGATATTACACGTGGTCTTGGCTGTGGTGGATTTCCACAAAAAGGTGCTGAAGCTGCTCAGGAATCTATGATGGAGATAAAAGAGTCCATAAAAGGCAGTGATATGGTTTTTGTCTGCGCTGGAATGGGAGGTGGCACAGGTACAGGTTCTGCTCCAATTATTGCAAATATAGCAAGAGATATAGGTGCAATAGTTATTGGAAAAGTAACAATGCCTTTTAAGATTGAGCGTGCACGGGTTGATAAGGCAGAA
>Ga0114931_10010430_pt1 | contig 11063 bp, 8 predicted proteins | sample 2SBtaG_FD_89579 | JGI IMG/M metagenome (GOLD analysis project Ga0114931, IMG submission 89579) | Deep subsurface microbial communities from Kolumbo volcano to uncover new lineages of life (NeLLi) - 2SBTROV14_V59a metaG | ecosystem: Environmental > Aquatic > Marine > Volcanic | place: Kolumbo...
ACAGGCGGTGACATAGCCGTAAAAGGGCACGTTTTCGACGAAGGCATCGAAGGCCGCCCGTTCGGCGTCGAAATCGCCGTAAAAATCGAGATGTTCGGGGTCGATATTGGTCACCACGGCGATGGTCGCCCGCAATTTCACGAAAGTGCCATCGGATTCGTCGGCCTCGACCACCATCCAGTCGCCGCCGCCCATATGGGCGTTGGTGCCGTAGGCGTTGATGATGCCGCCATTGATCACCGTCGGGTCGAAGCCGCCGGCATCGAGAACCGCCGCAACCAGCGAGGTGGTGGTCGTCTTGCCATGGGTGCCGGCGACCGAGACACACCATTTCAGGCGCATCAGTTCGGCCAGCATTTCGGCCCGCCGGACCACCGGCAACAAGCGTCGGCGGGCTTCCGCCACCTCGATGTTATCGGCCTTGACCGCCGACGAGACGACAATCACCTGGGCTTCCCCCAGATTGGCCGCGTCGTGACCGATAGTCACCACGATGCCCAGCGTCCGCAGGCGAACGATATTGGCATTTTCGTTCAGATCGCTGCCCTGAACCCGGTAGCCCAGATTATGCAAAAGCTCGGCAATGCCGCTCATCCCGATGCCGCCAATGCCGACCAGATGGATCATTCCAATGTCAAGCGGCAGCGATCTCATGACGCCACCTTCCGCCGCCCGGAGCCGGATGGCGACTCGAGGTGAGGCTCGCGACGTTCGACCGGCGCATCCGCATCAAGGCCCCGTTGGCGACGCAGGCTGACCCGGCCCAGCCATTCAACCAGATCGGCCAGACTGCGGGCGGCTTCGGGGCGGGCGACGCAACGCACGCCAGTCGCCAACTGTTGCAATTCCGCCGGACGGCGGGCCCAGCGCTGGAGCAGCTTGGCCAGCGCCGGGGGCTTGAAGCGGGACTGGGGCATCAGCCGCGCCCCGCCGGCTTTCTCCAGCACCCGGGCATTGGCGGTCTGGTGATCGTCCATGGCGCCGGGCAGGGGGACCAGAACCGCCGGCCTGCCGGCCACCGCTATTTCGCACAGGGTCGAGGCCCCGGCGCGGGCAATCACCATATGGGCCTGACGGAGCTGGGACGCCACGTCATCCAGGAAGGTCGCCAGTTCGGCCCGCACTTCCATATCGCGGTATTTTGCCTTCACCGCGTCAAGGTTCCTGTCCCGGCATTGTTGAACGATGTGAATTCGACGGCGCAGGGAACGGGGCAGCACACTGATCGCCGCCGGTACCACATCGTCCATCACCGCCGCCCCCTGGCTGCCGCCGAGGACAACAATTCTGAATTCACCATCCGCCTCCGGGGGGCTGTAGGGGTTGTCGTAAAGATCGGCCACTTCGGCCCGAATGGGGTTACCGGTCACCACCTTGAGGGCCCGCATCCGGCGCGGCACACCGACCGTCGTCCGATAGGAAACCGCCAGCGCCCGCACGGTCCACAGCATCAGCCGGTTGACCCGCCCCAAATGGGCGTTCTGTTCATGCAGGCAGGCCGGAGTCCGGGTCAGCACCGCCGCCAGCAGCACCGGCAGGGCCGGATAACCGCCAAAGCCGACCACCACATGGGCGGAAAAACGGCGCAGGATACGGATCGAGGCCACGGTCCCGGCAACAATCGCCGGCAAGGCTTTCAGGGCGCCGATAATCCGCCCCCCGGCCAGCCGTCCGGCGGAAATTATGTCGGTCGCGATTTCCGGCCCGACATCGGCGTAGCGGCTGCCCCGCCGGTCGGTCACCAGGCGCAAGAGATGGCCGAGCGCGGCCAGTTCCTCGGCCACCGCCAGGGCGGGAATGACGTGACCGCCGGTCCCCCCGGCGGCAAGAACGATTCTGTAAGGCGCCCCGCTCATGTCCCGACCCCTGGCCGGCGTAACAGCGGACGGCTGCGGTGGCGGGCGGCGCCACGACCCAGCGACAGCAACATGCCCATGGTGATGGCCATGGCGAATAGCGACGAGCCGCCATAACTGATAAAGGGCAGGGTCATCCCCTTGCTGGGCAAAAGGTTGAGGTTAACCCCCAGATTGGTCAGCACCTGAAGGCCGAACAGCGCCACCAGCCCGGCGGAAGCCAGGAAGACAAAGTGATCCCGTTCCCGCGACAACAGCGCCAGACTGCGGATGACGATTACCGCGAACAGGGCAACCAGGGCCAGCGAGGCGATCAGGCCGTATTCCTCACCGAGAACGGCGAATACATAATCTGCATGGGCGTCGGGCAGCACCATCTTGACTGTCCCCTCGCCGGGGCCGGTGCCGAACAGGCCACCCCGCTGGAAGGCATTGATGGCGGTATCGATCTGATAGGTATCGCCCCCCGCAGGCGTCACGAAACGGTCGATGCGGCTGGCGAAATAGGGCACCGTCAGGTAGGCGGTGACCGCGCCGCTGGCCGCCAGGGCGCCAAGGGCAACAAACCAGATCATCGGCAGGCCGGAAAGAAAAAGCTGCAACCCCCAGGCCCCGGTGATCAGATAGGTCTGGCCGAAGTCCGGCTGCAGGACCAGCAGGGTAATCACCACAGCCATCATCGCGCCGGCGATTTTGTAGCCCGGAAAGCTGGGCGATTTCATTTGCTCGGACATCATCCAGGCCGAGGTGACAATGAAGGCGGGCTTGAGAAATTCCGACGGCTGGAGGGCAAAGCCGGCCACCGACAGCCAGCGCCGGGCCCCGTTATATTCCGCCCCGACGAAAAAGGTGGCGGCGGTCAGAATGATAAAGCCGACGAAAAGCACGGTCGCCGCACGCCGCACATCACGCACCGACAACAACGAAAATCCGAAAAGAATAAGCGCCGCCAGAATCAGGAAGGCGGCTTCCCGCCTGACAAAATAAAAACTGTCGAGGCCGATGCGCGAAGCCACCGCCGGGCTTGCCGCCAGCGCCATCAGGGCCCCCATGGTGCCCAGCAGCAGCAGCGAAATCAGCACCCAGCGGTCGATGGTCCACCACCATCGGCTGACCACGCTGGTATCGGTGCGCCGCAGGATGCTCATGCCGCACCGTCCAGACGACCGGTTGCCCGGTTCTTGTCCATCATCGCCGCCACCCGCCGGCGAAAAGCCTCGCCACGGGCTTCGAAGTCGCTGAATTGATCGAACGACGCACAGGCCGGCGACAACAGAACGGTGCCGCCGCCGTCCGCCGCCGCGTCGGCCGCCGCCTGCTCAACGGCGCTCGCCAGATCGCCGGCAATCCGGTAAGGCACTTTTCCGTCGAGCGTCGGGCTGAACAGGGAAGCGGCCTCGCCGATCAGATAGGCCCGCCGGAGACGTTCAAACAGGGGGGCAAGGGTGGCGATGCCGTCGGCCTTGGGACGGCCCCCGGCGATCCAGTAAATATTGTCGAAGGCGGCCAGCGCATTGGCCGTCGCCTCGGCATTGGTGGCTTTCGAATCGTTGACAAAACGCACCGCCCCGATTTGCCCGACGATTTCCAGCCGGTGGGCAAGACCGGGGAAGCTGGCAAAAGCGGCAATGATATCGGTCGCCGACACCCCCAGAGCCCGGGTCGCGGCGAAAGCTGCGGCGGCATTCTGGGCGTTGTGGCGCCCGCGCAGGGTTTCAATGGCGCCGATATCGCCGCACTGGCGCGGCGGCCCGTCGCTGCCGTCATAAACAACGCCGTCGACAACCGCCACCGCCGCTTCCTGCGGCTGCGCCGTGGTGACCGGCAGCACCCGCAGGCCGGTCTTTTGCCGCAGCCGTTCATAAAGGGCGCGGGACTGGGCATCGTCGATGCCGATAATGGCCAGACTGTGGGGCCCCCGTTGCAGCCCGAACAGCCGTTCCTTGGCCGCCACATATCCCGCCATGCCGCCGTGACGATCAAGATGATCGGGGGCAAGATTGAGCAGGATGGCAATTTGCGGGTTGAGATTTTCGGTCAGGTCGATCTGATAGGAGGACATCTCCAGCACATAGACGCCGCCCGCCGCCAGCGCCGGCAGGTCAAGCGCCGGAGCGCCGATATTGCCGCCCAGCGCCACCGCATGGCCGCTTTCCCCCAGCACATGGGCGATCAGGCTGGCGGTGGTCGATTTGCCATTGGTCCCGGTGACCGCGACGATAGCGGTCCTGGGCCGTTCGCCAAGCGCCCGGGCAAACAGTTCGATGTCGCCGATCACCGGCACCTGATTGTCGTTGGCGAGGGTAACCAGCGGGTGCGGCGCCGGATGGGTCAGGGGAATGCCGGGGCTGAGGACCAGGGCGGCGATATCGCGCCAGTTCTGGCGATAGAGGTCGACAACCCCGATTCCGGCCTGATAGGCCGCCTGCCGGCGGGCCGGGCTGTCGTCCCAGGCCCTGACCCGGGCGCCGCCTTTTTCAAGCGCCCGGGCGGCGGCGACACCGCTTCGGGCGAGGCCGACAACAGCCACGTTCCTGCCCTTGAAATGTTGCGGGACCAGCATCGCTCAGCGCACCTTCAGGGTTGCCAGACCGATCAGGGCGAGGATCAGGGCAATAATCCAGAAGCGGATCACGATGGTCGGTTCGGCCCAGCCTTTTTCCTCGTAATGATGATGCAGCGGGGCCATGCGAAAAACCCGGCGCCCGGTCAGCTTGAAGGAAAAAACCTGGACAATGACCGACACTGTCTCAAGGACAAACAGCCCGCCGACGACGGCCAGGACGATCTCGTGCTTGGTAATGACGCTGACCATCCCCAGCGCCGCGCCAAGGGCCAGGCTGCCGGTGTCGCCCATGAAAACCATGGCGGGCGGGGCGTTGTACCACAGGAAACCCAGTCCGGCGCCGATGATCGCGCCGCAGAAGACAGCCAGCTCCCCCGCCCCCGGCACCGCGTGAACCTGAAGATAGGACGACCAGATGGCATTGCCGACGGTATAGGCAATAACCGCGAAGGTGCCGGTGGCGATAATCACCGGCATGATAGCCAGACCGTCAAGCCCGTCGGTCAGGTTGACCGCGTTCGAGGCCCCAATAATAACCACCATGGCAAAGGGGATGAAGAAATAGCCGAGATCAACCAGCACCCCCTTGAAGAAGGGAACCGCCAGCTGCCCGCCAAGTTCGGGGCCCGACATGGTCATTACCCAATAGGCGGCGGCGGCGGCGATTACCGCTTCCATTACCAGCTTCAGCCGACCCGGTACGCCGTGACTGCTGGCCCGGGTAATTTTCAGATAATCGTCCATGAAGCCGACCGCGCCGAAGCCCAGGGTGACCAGCAGGGCCAGCCACACATAATGATTGGACAGGTCGGCCCACAGCAGGGTCGCCGTGGTCAGACCAAGCAGCATCAGAAAGCCGCCCATGGTCGGCGTTCCCTGCTTGCGGACGATGTGACCGGCGGGACCGTCATCGCGGATCGGCTGGCCGCCGGCCTGTCTGGCTTTCAGCCAGCGGATCAACGGCGGCCCCAGCAGGAAGCAGACCGCCAGCGCCGTCAGAATCGCCCCGCCGGCCCGGAAACTGAGATAACGGAACAGGTTGAAAATGCTGTATTGGTCGGCCAGCGGCAGCAGCAGGGCATGGAACATCGGCTAGCCCCTTCCGCCGGCGACAGCGCGCTGAGGAGACGACCCGGCGGTAGTCGGCGCATTATCCGCCACCAGTTTTTCGATAATTCGCGACAGGCCGAGCGCGTTCGAGCCCTTGACCAGCACGATATCGCCGGGACGGACGATCCGTTCGATCAGGCTCAGCGCCTGCAGGGCATCTTCCGCGTGACCGGCATGGCAGGCCGGCGGAAGGACATCGTCAAGCGCCGTGCCAAGGCCGCCGACGGTGATCACCATATCGATGGCGGCGGCTTCAATCGGCGCGCTCAGCGCCTTGTGGGCTTCAACGGCGCCGGCGCCCAGTTCCAGCATCTCGCCAAGCACCGCGATGCGCCGCCCATGGGGGCCCGGCTCCAGCCCGCCAAGAACCCCCAGCGCCGCCGTCATTGAGGCCGGATTGGCGTTATAGGTTTCATCGATCAGGGTAATCGTACCGCCGGCCCAGCCGACCCGATGGCGGTTGCCCCGCCTGGGCGGTGCGCTCAGGTTGGCAAGGGCCAGCCCGGCCAGTCCGATATCCGCGCCCAAAGCCTCGACCACCGCCAGAACGGCCAGACTGTTAAGCACCCAGTGATAGCCGGCAAGGCCGCTCTTATAAGTCAGGGCGTGGCCAGAGACCCGGGCCTGAACACAACTGAGATGGGGGTGAAGATGGAAACGCTCGGCCCTGACATCGGCCTCTTCATGGGTGCCGAAACTGATTATCCGCCCGACCCCTGCGTCAATGGCAAGGCGTTCCAGAAGCCCGAAACTGCCGTCGTCGCGGTTCAGAACCGCCGTTCCGCCCAGCGCCATGCCGGTAAAAATTTCGGCCTTGGCGCGGGCGATATCTTCAAGCGAGTCGAAAAAGCCGGCATGGGCCGGGGCAATATTGGTAATCAGCGCGCAATCGGGGCGGACCAGCGCCGCCAGCGGGGCAATCTCGCCGGCATGGCTCATGCCGAGCTCGAAAATCCCGAAATCGGCATCGACCGGCAGGCGGGCCAGCGACAACGGCGCCCCGACATGATTGTTGAAACTGCGAATATTGGCGTGGGCCCGGCCCTGTGCCGAAAGCACCGAACGCAGGCCTTCCTTGACCCCGGTCTTGCCGACACTGCCGGTGACCGCGACAATCGCCCCGCGACAACGCTTGCGGGCCGCCCGGGCCAGCCCCCGCAGGCCGGTCAGCGTATCGCCGACCCTGAGACAGCCGACCGCCGGTGGCCAGTCGGCGACTTCACGCGACACCATGGCCGCCGCCGCCTCCCGGGCAAAAACATCGCCCAGATAGGCATGGCCGTCCGAGTGTTCCCCTTTAAGAGCGACAAACAGGTCGCCCGGGGCGCATTCGCGACTGTCGATGGCGATATCGGCGCATTGCCAGTCGCCGCCGGCGGTACCGCCGGTTGCCGCCGCCGCGTCCGCCGCCTTCCACAGGGCCGCCGCCATCAGACCGCCTCCGCCAGGGCGCCGACTGCCAGACGAATCTGGTCAGCATCGTCGAACGGCAGCACCCGGTCGCCGATGGTCTGGCCGCGCTCATGGCCCTTGCCGGCGACCAGCAGCCGGTCGCCGGGCCGCAGCATCGCCACGGCGCGGCGGATTGCCGTGATACGGTCGCCGATTTCCAGGCCGCCGGGGCAGCCGGCCATCACCTGACGGCGAATCCCGGCCGGCTTCTCGCTGCGCGGGTTGTCGTCGGTGACAATCGCCACATCCGCCAGTTCGGCGGCAATCGCCCCCATCGGCAGGCGTTTCCCGGCGTCGCGGTCACCGCCGCAGCCGAAGACCACAATCACCCTGCCCTGGGTATGGTGTCGCACCGCCACCAGGGCTGCCCGCAGAGCATCCGGCGTATGGGCGAAATCAACAAAGATTGACGCGCCGGACGGATGGCTGGAAACGAACTGCATCCGTCCGGGCGCGCCAATAAGTTGAGGGAGTGCGGCAAAAACCCGAACCGGGTCTTCACCGCTGGCGATAACAAGCGCGGCGGCCACCAGGGCGTTCGAAGCCTGGAAGTCGCCGATAAGATCAAGACGCGCCTCATAGCGCCGGCCTTCGTGAGACAGAACAATGTCCTGCCCGTTGCCCGCCGGCTGCCGGCTTACAAGGCGGATATCGACATCGTCGCCACTGCCAACGCGGATAATCCGGTGACCCCGGGCCCAGCACAGGGCCTCGACATCCGCCGCATGGCCGCCATCCATATTAATGGCAACCGCACTGCCGGGGGGCATCACTTCACCGAACAGACGCAACTTGGCATAGAGATAATTTTCAAAACTTCCGTGATAATCAAGATGATCGCGGCTCAGATTGGTAAACCCTCCAAGGGTGATGCGCAGACCGTCGAGGCGATGCTGCAACAGGCCGTGGCTCGACGCTTCAAGCACCAGCCGGTCAATGCCGGCATGCCTGATATCGGCCAGCGCCCGGTGAAGGGTTACCGCATCGGGGGTAGTCAGCTTAGGCTTATAGTCGACCTCGCCACCGCCAATACCAAGGGTGCCGAGCGACGCCGCCGACCGCCCCAGAACCTGCCACAGCCGGGCCGCGAAAATGGCCACCGAAGTCTTGCCGTTGGTCCCGGTTACGGCGGCGGTCAGGGCCGGCTGATCGCCGTAAAAGCGGGCCGCCATAAGGGCCAGACGACGGCGCGGGTTATCGTCGTAAAGAATATGAACATGGTCTTTCGGGGCGACCGTTCCGGGGGCCGCCAGAACGGCCACCGCGCCGCGCGCTATCGCCTCGTCGACAAAGGCCGTGCCGTCGGCTTTCTCGCCCTTCAGGGCGGCGAACAGAAAACCGGGGCGCACCTCGCGGCTGTCGGCGGTCAGCCCCTTGATGGCGATCGCCGGCGGCACCGGGCCCGACGACAGAAGATGAGACAATGCGACCGCCATACCTGCCCCCCTAGCGCGCTGCCGCGCTGAAGCTGGCACGCCGCGCGCCGGTCGGCATTTGGCCGGGGCGCACACCGACAATCGGGGCGATCCGCCGGACAATCTCGCGAAAGCCCGGGGCCGCTGTCCAGCCGCCACCGGAAAAGCCGCTGGTGGCGGCGTCGCCTTGCGGCTCGTCATAGGCAACGAAGACCGCGTAGCGCGGCGCCTCCATCGGGAAGGCACCGACGAACGAGGAAAAATCGGCGCTGTCGCTATAGCCGCCGTTGACGCTTTTTTCCGCCGTCCCGGTTTTGCCGCCGACCCGGTAGCCGATAGCCCGCGCCTGATGGCCGGTCCCCTCAAGCACCGCCGAACGCATCAACTGGCGGATGCTGTCGCTGGTCCGGGGCGAAATAACCCGCTGCCCGGGGACCGTCGCTCCCCCCCTGACCAGCAGGCTGGCCGGGCGCCAGATGCCGCCGTTGACCATCGCCGATATGGCGCTGATCAGTTGCACCGGGCTGACCGCCAGCCCGTGACCGTAGGAAATGGTCATCAAGCGGATATCGCGCCAGCGGGCCGGCAACAGGGGACGGCCAACCTCGGGCAGTTCTATCGCCGCCGGACGCAACAGGCCAATCTTGTCAAGAAATTCACGCTGCGCCGGCGCCCCGACATCGAGCGCCATCCGGGCCGAGCCGATATTCGACGAATGGATATAAATCTCGGGCACCGTCAGCACCCGCCCCAGCGGATGGTCGTCGCGAATTGTGAAGCGCGCCACATGCAGCGGCCGGGAAGCGTCATAGCGGCTCGACAGGCTGGCGACACCGTCTTCCAGGGCCATCGCGACGGTAAAGGTCTTGAAGGTGGAGCCCATCTCGTAGACCCCCAGGCTGGCGTGATTGAAGAGCGCCGCCCGGCTGGCCTGACCGGCCTTTGCCGGATCGAAATCAGGGAGGGAGACGATGGCCAGAATCGCGCCGCTGTCGACATCGGCGACCAGACCGATTGCCGCCCGGGCGTGGAACCGTTGCAGCCCGGCCGAGAGCACATCATGAACCGCGTGCTGAACGCGGATATCGAGCGCGGTAACAAAGCCGGGGCCCGACGCCTCCGCCGACAGCGGCCCATCGAAGCGCCGCTCCAGACCGGCCAGACCGCGATTATCGAGATCGACAAAGCCGACCGCATGGGCGGCCAGCCGCCCCTGGGGGTAAACCCGCCGGTTTTCGCTGATGAATTCGATGCCCGGAATGCCCAGGTCGTTGACCGCCTTGTAAAGGCCGGGGTCAAGCTTTCGCCGGACCCAGACAAAATGTTTTTTCGAGGCCAGCCGGCGGGCCATCGCCGCGACATCGATATCGGTCATAACCGCGGCCAGCCGGCGCGCCGCATCGGGCGCATCGAGAATACGGCGGGGGTCGGCATAGGCCGACATCACGGTCAGGTCGGTGGCCAGAATTATGCCGTTGCGGTCGACAATATCGGCCCGGGTCTGGCCGCGGGCGGCGCCGGCGACCGGAAGGCCGCTGTCGACCGAGGCCTGACGCCCGCCCACCGGGCCGGAAAAAGCGGCAAGGCCGACCAGCCGCGCCCCGATCAGGACAAACGCCACGGCAAACAGGCTAAGGACCGCCAGCAGCCGCCCCCGCGACAGCTCGAAGGTTTGTTTGTGCTGGCCGTCCATGCGGAGTATCGAACGCGAGGACCAGCCCCCGGCAACCGTGCTTTCCCAGGCGGGCGCGGGCATTAGTGCCCCCTTCCCGTCCGGCGGGCCGCCAGACGCCGGTTTGCCGGCACCAGCGGACGACCGTCGGGACCGACGAACTGATCGGCGCGGGGCGGGGCGAAACCAAGATAGCGCCGGTTCAGCGCCTCCAGCCGGTCGGGGCGCGACAGATAGGCCCATTCGGCCCGCAAAACCTTGAGCGACCGCCGGTACTGGTGAATATCCCGGGCAAGGGCGGCAGCCTGGCCTTGCAGTCCCTCGACCTCGTATTTAAGCCGGTAAAGGCCATAGGACATGACCATCGCCAGGGCAATCAGCAGGGTTGCGGCAATCCGGCTCATGGGCCCGCCTTTGCCGGCCAGGCCGGGGCATCGTTGCGTATGGCGGCCCTCAGGCGGGCCGAGCGGGCGCGCGGGTTGGCGGCAATTTCCGCCGCCGTCGGTCGCCGGGCCTTGCGACGGGGAAGACTGAAGGTCGGCGCCAACACGGCGCCCGGGCCGGCCACCGCTATTGGCTGATGGCGCGAGGGGCGCGGCACATCGCCGCTGCGCTGGCGCAGGAAGGCCTTGACGATACGGTCTTCCAGCGAATGGAAAGCAACCACGCAAAGCCGCCCGCCGGGCAGCAGAACCCGTTCCGCCGCCGCCAGCCCGCGGCGGATTTCGCCCAGTTCGTCATTAACCCAGATGCGGATCGCCTGAAAGGTCCGGGTCTCCGGATTGATCTTTGAATAGCCCCGATGGCCAACCGTATCGCGGACCAGGGCCGCCAGTTCACCGGTTGTCGCCAATGGCGCCGCCTGACGCCGGGCGACAATCGCCCGGGCAATGGCGCGGGCCCGGCGTTCTTCGCCATATTCCCGCAAGACCCGGATCAGGGTTTCCTCGCTGGCCGCGTTGATCAGGTCGGCGGCGAGGAAACCCTGATCC
>Ga0114931_10010431_pt1 | contig 11062 bp, 8 predicted proteins | sample 2SBtaG_FD_89579 | JGI IMG/M metagenome (GOLD analysis project Ga0114931, IMG submission 89579) | Deep subsurface microbial communities from Kolumbo volcano to uncover new lineages of life (NeLLi) - 2SBTROV14_V59a metaG | ecosystem: Environmental > Aquatic > Marine > Volcanic | place: Kolumbo...
ATTCAATACCGCCACTGACTATATCGACGACCCACGGTACCACGATCTTTTGAAGCGATTCATGCGGGGCGCACGACGAGTCTGGATGAGGGAGCCGTACTCGGCGATGACAGTAAGTGCGATGCGAGGCGAACCTGGACGGGTGGACCTCGGCGTCGATTGTTCGCTCCTTCTGCGCCAAGAGGACATCGAACGTCTCCCCGGTAAACTCCAACGTTCGACTCCGTCAGATTCGGAATCCTGTGTGGGTGTTTTCTTCGGGCGATCCTCGTGTGATGCCAGGATTTTCGGCAGGTTCACGCGTGAGCTGTGTCACAAACTGCAACGACCGGCGATGTGGATTCCGTGGGGTGATGGCGCAGCCTTCGACGCGATGGAAGCTCGGACCCGCAAAGGGTTTCGGCAACTGCAAAAGGCGCCGATCCCCCGAACGGCGCTCGTGGGGGATCTCTATCGTCTGCTTCAGAGCTTCAGCCTCATCGTCAGCGACACGTACCATGTATGCGTCAACGCCTGGCGAATGGGGGTTCCGGCCGTGTGTATCGCGGACATCCACCCGGAAACGGCCGAGAGCGTCAGCAGTGGCCATGCCTATGCCTGGCGCGACAAGAGGCAGTGCTTCTACGCCATGTACGACGCCATGCCGTACTTCACGTACTTCTCCGAACTGACCGATCGCAAGTGGCGACCCAGACGCGTCTATCAGCTCACGCAATTGTTCAATCGGCCGCAGGTCTGACGGCATGTCGTTCAGCGCATTCATGCGCATCGCGACCACGTGGAGCGCGAACTCGTCGAGGAGATAACAAACATGTGCCGGCATACCTGCCCATCACCCTGATGTTTCAATGTGACCGGTTGAGCGGGCGTGTGTTACGACTCAAAAAGGTATTGCCGGGATGACAGACCGCCGTATGCTGGTGTTGATTCAATGATCCGCGCCTACTGGTTCAATCTCAATCGCAACTTCGGGGATCAGCTCACACCGCGGCTGACCGAGGCGCTGTCCGGGCGGCGGGTCGGCTACTGTGACGATTTCGCCCGCTGCCAATTGGTCGCGGTGGGCAGCATTCTGCATCTCGTGCCGTCCGAAACATTTCGGGGGAGAATCTGGGGGGCGGGCTTCATTCAGAGGCCGGACAAACCCCGCGTGTTTCCGCACGCGCGGATATGCGCCCTGCGGGGCGAACTGACGCGCGAGCTGCTCGGGGCGGGCCCGGACGTGGCGCTGGGTGACCCGGGGCTGCTGGCCGACCGGTTCGCCAAGCCGACAGCCAAGCGGTACCCGCTGGGGATCGTACCCCACTTCGTGGATGTCGAAAACGACAGGGTGCAAGCCATCGTGTCAAAACCTGGCGTGCACAGGATCGACGTGTTCAACGACGTGGAGCGGGTGGTCCATGAAATCGCACAGTGCGAGGCGATTATTTCGTCGAGCCTTCACGGGTTGATCGTGGCCGACGCGCTGGGCGTGGCGAACCGGTGGGTCCGGCTGTCGGACGGGGTGATCGGCGGGGACTTCAAGTTCCGGGATTATTACTCGATCTATGGAATCGAGGACCCCTCGCCGATGGAACTGACCCCCGAGGACACCGCCGAGACGATCCGCGCGAAGATCGGCCCCTGCGAGCGCCGGGGGATCGAACAGATCAAACGCCGGCTGCTTGAATCCTTCCCCTTCCCGCGCCGGTGGTGGTTCGGGCGGCGGCGCAAGTAGGCATCGCGGTGCGAGGCTTTTATTCTTTTCTTGACCGAGTGCGATGGGGACGGTTCTTCCGCGGCTTGAGAAGATATCAGCCCGGGCAGGGCTCCGCGGGGATCAACCGTCTTTACTCAGCGTGGCGGAAGCGACGCGGATGTAGCGTGATCGCAGCTCGTAGACGGTGCCAGCCAGCATCCGTGTCTGCTCGTCGGTGAGGTTGCCCCTGGTTATTTCTTCGAGCACACCGAGCATGTCGATGTGATGGCGGGCGAGGTCGAGGTGGGCGACGGTTTGGCCGGTGCGGGGGTCGGGAAACGCGCCCAGAGCGTAAAGCGCCTGCGTGGCAAGGGTGCTGACGAGTGTCTCGAAGCTCGCGGGGGGCAGGCCTTGCGCATCGGTCGCGCCGGGGGCGGCGCCTGCGGAGGTGGCGGAGGAGGCTGCTGACTTGCGCTGCGCTTCCTGTTGGACGAGGCGTTCTTTTTCCGCTTGCGCTTCGGCTTTCCAGTCCGAGTCGATGTGGATCTTCGGGCCGGTGTCATCCTGGGACATGGATCGATCCTTTCAGGGCTTGTATCGTACGATGATGTCGCTGGGAGTATAGGAGGTTGAGCACTGGGCGGCGAGCCTCGAGCGTGTTCGAGTGGTCCTACGATGTGGCGGTTTGACGCAGGGAATCCCATGCGTCGCTGATCGCGGCGGGGGGCACATCGCTGGTCATGGTGACCTCGCCCATCGCCACGGGCAGGACGAGACGGATATGGTCGCAGAGGACTTTCTTGTCAAGCCTCATGGTCTCGAGTAATTCACCGGTTGGGGGCAGGCAGGATGAACGGGTGGGCAGACCGATGCGGTCGAGCAGCCCTTCGATGCGTCGGGGGATGTCGCGATCGCACCGGCCGAGGTTTGCCGCGAGGCGTGAGGCGGCGACCATGCCCAAGGCGACGGCTTCGCCGTGGTGATAGGTGTGTGTGGTTTGGGTGTCTGCGGTTGGTCGGCCGTAGGCCTGTCGCGTCTCGATGGCGTGTGCGAAGGTGTGTCCGAGGTTGAGGTGGGCGCGCTCGCCGGTTTCTTTTTCGTCCGCCATGACGACCTTGGCCTTGATCTGGACGTTTCGTTTGACGAGTTGGACGAGTGTGGACATATCGAGATTGAGGATTGCGTCGATATTGGTTTCGAGCCAGTCGAAGAGTGAGGCGTCGCGGATGACGGCGTGTTTGACGCACTCGGCCAGTCCACATCGCAATTCGCGTGTAGGGAGCGTTTTGAGTGTGGCGGGGTCGATGACCACGAGCACGGGCTGATGGAACGCGCCGACGAGGTTCTTGCCTTGGGGGAGGTTGACGCCGACCTTGCCGCCGACCGAGGCGTCGACCATGGCCAGCAGGGTGGTGGGGCACTGGATGAAGGGGATTCCACGAAGGTAGGTGGCTGCGACGAACCCCGCGGTATCGCCGGTGACCCCCCCGCCCAGGGCGATGAGGGGGCTTTTTCGTTCGAGACGGGCTTCGATGAGGGCGTTGTAGAGATTTCGGACAGTGTCGAGGTTTTTGTTTGCCTCGCCGGTGGGAATACGCGTGACGAGCACGTCGTAACCGACATCGAGCAGGGCGCTGCGGGCGGGTTCTCCGTAGTGGCGGTAGACCAGTTCGTCGGCGAGTAGCGCGGCACGGGCGTGGGCGGCGCGAACGTTGACAAGTTGGCCGAGGCGTTGGAGCAGGTCGATGTCAATATGGATTTCGTATTGGTGGTGAGGCATCTTGAGCTCGACGGTGGGCATGGCGTGCATCCTGGCGTGGGATAGGGCCGGCCATCGTAGTCAAAGCGTCGGTTGAGGGCGAGGCGGTGCTTATTGGGCGCAGGGAGGTCGCACGACCAAAGCGGACCGGTGATCGGCATTCATCCCGATCCCCGCCCCGCGTTCCTCGGTGATCCGAACCGATGGGGAACACGCTATGCTCATAGTCGATCGACCTTCCGGGTCGAATGCGCCGGCGATGGAGTGTGGCGTGTGGCGCTTGACATGTGGGGCGGTTTACCTAAGCTTTTAGGTCCGGCTGGTTTGGCGTATTGCGCGGAAGCGTGAAATGTGGAGTCGGCCGCTTGAGGCACGCTGCGTGAGCGTGAAGGTAGAAAGGACGACCGGATGCACGTGATAGTCGTACACGGCGGCCTGGGGATACGGCGATAAGATGGGCCGCCCTGCGACCCATCCTGATCGCGCCTCATGGACTTGGCCGCGCATCGCGTCGGGCGTAACCGCCGCATCACCGCGAAAGGGGGTGGCGAAGATGCGGTAGGCCGTGATGACGCCATTCGGTGTCCGCCATCCTTCCCTCGGTTTTTTGGGCATGTGGCCCCGACCGACGGTGAGGGAAGGCGGTTCATGTTCTTGAGACCACGACCGCGCGGACCGCGATGCGTGGTCTTGTTGTTTTGCCGGGTCGGCGCGTATGGGAAGCCACATCGTGCCGGGGCATGGAGCCTGAAAAGTGATCAGGCTGCGGGACCGACAACCGAACAGCACCACAGGAAGCAGACAGACGATGAACACACAAGAGATGCTGAGGCTGATAGACAATATTTCCCGCGAACGCAATGTCAGCAAAGAGGCGTTGCTGACCGACATTGAGCAGGCGATGGTTTCGGCCGCGCGCAAGCATTTCAACGCGGTCGACACGGAGGACTTTCGCTGTGAGGTGGACCGGATGACGGGACAGATCCGGTTGTGGCGGGACGATGCGGAGCTGGATCTGGACTCGCTGGGGCGTATTCCCGCGCAGACCGCCAAGCAGGTGATGATTCAGCGGTTTCGCGAGGACGAACGTGCGAGCATCTACAACGAATACATTGACCGGGTGGGGGAACTGGTCACCGGGATGGCGCAACGGTACGAAGGGGGCGCGTTGGTGATTTCGATCGGCCGCGCCGAGGGCTTCATGCCCCGAAGCGAACAGATTCCCGGGGAACAGCACCAGCCGGGCGAGCGTGTGCGTTGTCTGATTCTGGATGTTCGGGATACGGGCAACCAGGTGAAGATCGTGCTCAGCCGCGCGCACCAGGACTTCATCCGCCGGCTGTTTGAGGTGGAGGTTCCGGAAGTGACCGAGCGGGTGATTGAGATCAAGGCGATGGCGCGAGAGCCGGGTCATCGAACGAAGATCGCGGTGGCGTCGATCGACTCGAAGGTGGACGCGGTGGGTGCGTGCGTGGGAGTTCGAGGCAGCCGCATCAAGAACATCGTGGATGAACTGGGCGGTGAGAAAATCGACATCGTGAGGTGGAATGAATCGAGCCAGATTCTCATTCAGAACTCGCTGAAGCCGGCGGAGGTGGTGGAGATCAGCCTGTGTTTCGAGCTAGGCAGGGCGACGGTGGTGGTGAACGACGACCAGCTTTCGCTGGCGATCGGTAAGCGGGGCCAGAATGTCCGTCTGGCGGCACGTCTGACCAACTGGGACATCGACATCCTGACGCCGCCGGAATACACGCACAGCCTCGACATCATGGAAGAGTGCCTCAAACAGGTGCAAGGGGTGACGCAGGAGCAGATCGACCGACTGGCGGCGTTGGGTGTGATCAGTGTGTTCGACGTGGAGGAGGTGGGGCCGGAGTACCTGGTGGAAACGATCGAGTGCGACCACGCCACGGCGATGCGGATCATGGAGGCCACATCGGAGCGCGCCAAGACGTTGGCTGAGGAACAACAGCGCCAGCGTGAAGAAGCTGAACGTCTGGCGCGAGAGGAACGCGAAGCCGAGCCGGCGACCCCGGGTGAACAGCAGGCGGCGGCGATTCTTGAGGGGATTCTGGGAGGCGATGCCTCCGAGACTCCCTCCGCGGAGGCGTCGAAGACGCCACCGGCTGTTGAAGAGGGCGAAGGCGAACCCGCTGCCCAAGCCGGGACGGTGGAGGGCGAGCAGGCAGCGGCGGAGGCGGTGGAGGGCGAGGCCGAACAGCCGGATGAGCCACAAGAGGAAGGGGGCAAGGCGCTGGAGAGCGAACCACCCGCGGGTGGGGCGCAAGATTCGGAGGCGACCAAGATCCAACAGCCCGCGGAATCGGGCGCGGCGCCGCGGCCGGTCGGTGAGTGAGTGGTAACAGCGACACCGTGTGTCATAGGGATTGTGATGTGATGTTCGCCGGTGAAACCCGGGCAGACGTGAGGAGCAGACATTGGCCAAGGCGAAGGCTAAACGCGTATTTGAGATTGCCAGAGAGCTGAATGTCGCCAGCAAGGCGGTGGTTGAGAAGTGTCAGGCGGAGGGCCTGGACGGAATCACCAACCACATGTCGACAGTGAAGCTCGGCCTGGAAATGACCATTCGCGAGTGGTTCAGTGAAAGCCACCAGACGGAGACGGCGGTGGAAACAGCCGAACAGGTTGATCTGGAAGGCGCGCGTAAGGCCCGACGGCGTCGATCCGCGAAAAAGAAAGAGGAGTCGAACGTGGAGGTAGGTGAGAGAGAAAGCGGGGCGACGGCGACGGCGACGCAGGAGCCGCCGGTGACATCGGAACCGGCGGTGCAGGAGTCGGCCGAGGTCGCCACACCGGGCGCGTCGCCGGCGGAGAATATCGAGTTGAAAGAGCAGGCGGAGCCGGATGCGGATTCGCCGGTGGAAACCGAAACATTGGCTGAGCAGACGAACGCTGATTCACATGGGACGGGGAGTGTGTCGGAGCCGAAACCGATCGTTCCGGTGGGTCAGATCAACGTGCCGGATCGACCGAAGATCGTCAAGCCGGTGGGTGAACAGTTGGAGAAGCCGCGGGAGATGAAGCTGAAAGGTCCGAGAATTGTACGGATCGAGCAGCCGGACCCGGTGTCGCCACCGCGACCCCGTCGCAGCGTGGGTGGCGGCGGAACAGTGGGCAGTCCGCCACGCGTTCCGGGCGAAGTACCGGGGATCGCGCGGTCGCGCGGCCCGGCGCGGGGTCGAGGGGCCGGAGGGCCGGGAGATGGCGGGGAGCGCGAGGGCGCGGGCCGGGGAGGTTCCAAGCGACGTGCGCTCAGCAGTCGTCGAGGGCGCAGTGGCGATGCGCATTTGCTTGGCCCGACGAAGTTTTCAGAAGCGGACATGGCGGAGTTGGACGCGCGACTCGGCCGCGCCAAGGGATTCGTGAAGCGTCGTCGCCAGGACATGAAAAAGCGTGAGAGTGGCGGCCAGGTGTCGGCGGCGGCGGTGGTGACGGGCGGCGAGGTGGAGATTCACGAACCGATCACGATCAAATCCCTGTCCGCGGCGACGGGTATCAAGACGAACGACATTATCCGTTATCTGTTCAAGAAGAAGGTCAAGGCGACCGTCAACTCCGCGATTGAGACGGACATGGCGATGGAGGTGGCGCTGGAATATGACATCGAGTTGACCGTCCGTGAGCAGCAGAGCGCCGAGCAGTTGATGCTCAAGGAGTTTGAGGAGCGGGAATTGATCGACGAGCGGGCACGTCCCGCGGTGGTCACCGTGCTGGGACACGTGGACCATGGCAAGACGAGCCTGCTCGACCGCATTCGCCGGGCGGATGTGGCGTCCCACGAGGCGGGCGGCATCACACAACACGTGGGCGCCTATCGCGTGACGATCCGCGGTTCGGATGGGAAAGACAAGACGGTGGTGTTTCTGGACACACCCGGCCACGAGGCTTTCACGAGCATGCGTGCCCGCGGCGCGGGGATGACCGACCTGGTGGTGCTGGTGGGCGCGGCGGATGACGGTGTGATGCCTCAGACGATCGAGTCGATCAACCACGCGAAAGCGGCGGACGTGCCGATCGTGGTGGCGTTGAACAAGATCGACACCCCACAGGCGACGGAAGAGAACATCCATAAAATTTATGGCCAGTTGGCGGAACACGGATTGAACCCGACGGAGTGGGGCGGAGAGACCGAGGTGATCCGTGTCAGCGCGACGGAGGGGACCGGGGTGACGGACCTGCTGGAGGTCATCGATTACCAGGCGGAACTGCTGGAGCTGAAGGCGGATTACGACGGGCCCGCGCGTGGCACGGTGATCGAGACGGAGATGCAGATGGGTCGGGGCCCGGTGGCGCGGGTGCTGGTGCAACAGGGTCGATTGAGGGTGGGTGATTTCGTGGTGATCGGCAGAGCGTTCGGACGTGTACGCGATATGACCGACGACCGCGGGCGTTCGATCGCGGAAGCGGGGCCGGCGACACCGGTGGAGTTGTCGGGAATTGATCAGATTCCCGACGCGGGCGACCATTTTTATGCGACGGCCTCGCTTCAGAAATCCGAGACGATCGCGATGGCGCGCCGGGATATGGAACGCCAGCGCGACTTGACGACCAAGAACAAGGTGACGCTGGACAACCTGGCGGAACAGTTCGCCGCCGGGGCCATGAAAGAACTGCGCGTGGTGCTGAAAGCGGACGTGCAGGGGTCGATCGACGTGCTTCGTAAAAGCCTGGAAGAGTTGGGCAACGACGAAGTGGGCGTCCGTGTGCTGCACGCGGCAGTCGGAGGGATTACCGAGAGCGATGTGGTGCTGGCGGACGCTTCGGAGGCGGTCGTGGTGGGTTTCCACGTCACGGCGTTGCCGGCGGTGCGGGAGCTCGCGGAAGAGCGCGGTGTGGACATCCGGCTGTACCGGGTGATTTACGACGTGGTCGATGACGTGAAGAAGGCGCTCGAGGGCATGCTCGAACCGGAGACAAGGGAAGAACTGCTTGGCGAAGCGGAAGTGCGCGAAGTGTTCAAGATCTCAAAGCTTGGCAAGGTCGCCGGTTGCCTGGTTGCCGAGGGTACGATTGAGCGAAGCGGCAGGATGCGCGTGGTGCGCGACGGGGTGACGGTGACGGATAATCGGCCACTCGATTCGCTGCGTCGTGTGAAGGAAGATGTCAACCAGGTGCGCCAGGGCACGGAATGCGGCATTCGGATTCATGGGTTTGACGACGTGAAAGCCGGTGATCGGCTGATGTGTTACAAAGTGGTGCAGGTGAAGCGGACGCTGGAATGATCGGTGGCGGGGTGAAGCACGGCCAGCGCGGGCGGGAAAACCCGGTACACGAGAACGGTCGGACCATGCCCGGATCGTGGTGATACGGTTGTGGCTGCCAAAGATGAATACACGGAATGGTCATGGTGGTAGGCCTGTTACAGGTTGAGCTTTCCATTGACGGGTCGCGATCGCTCAAGGACAAGCGGCGGGTGGTGATGAGCCTCAAGGACCGCCTTCACCGTCAGCACCAGGTGTCGGTGGCGGAAGTGAGCCTGCTGGATGACCATCGACTGGCGGTGCTGGGGCTGGCGGTGGTGTCGAACGAAACCCGTCACTGCCAGAGTGTGTTGGACAGGATTGTGGACAAGATCCGCGGCGCGCGGGGATGCGTGTTGCGCAAACACCAGGTTGAGATTCTGTGTGGTTAACCCACGCCGGGAAAGACAGGGATTTCATGGCGCATCGCAAGGAACAGGTCGAGTCGACGCTGCGGCGGATGATCAGCCAGGTGCTGGCGCGCAAGATCTCCGATCCGCGGATCGCGGGGATGGTGAGTGTGACGCACGTGGAGGTGAGCGCGGACCGTCGACACGCGACGGTGTATGTCTCGGTGTTACCGCAGCGTTATGAAAAGCGAACGATTCAAGGACTGACGCACGCCGCGGCGCGTATTTACACGCTGGTATGCAAGGAAGTGGCGATGCGCACGGTGCCGCACCTGGATTTCCGACTGGACCGGTCTCTGAAGAAACAGGCGGAGGTGTTGGAGGCGATCGATCGTGCCCGCGCCACGGATGAGGCGCATCGGCCGGACCACGACGCGGAACAGGCGTCACCCGGGGAGGCCGTGTCCGACTGAGCCTTCGAGCGGTGGATGCACCGGCAGACAGACAGAGAAAGGAACCGAGCCATTGAAGAACGAAAGCACATACGCGAAAAAGTTCAAATCGCTGTTCAACCGGTTGAAGAAGAAATATTCAGCCGAACCTCACGAACCGTTTGAGCCGGTCACACACCTGGTGGTGTCGATGTTGCAATGGAACAGCACGCGTGAGGCGGCCTTGGCGGCGCATGATCGGTTGATGCAGGAGCTGGTCGACAACAACGACCTGCGCGTCTGCCATCCCCACGAGATCGTGGAGATGATCGGGCGGGATTACCCCCAGGTCGAGGAGCGTGCGGCGCGTCTGCGTGAGATTTTGCAGGAGATTTTCCTGCGTGAACACGCCACGTCGCTGCAATCGCTGGAGGACAAGCCCAAGAAAGAGGTGCGGGCGTACCTGGAATCGCTGCCGGGGATGCCGTCCTGCGTCGCGGCGGAGGTGACACTGTTGTGCTTCGGTGGACACGCGTTTCCGGTGGAGGAGCGGCTGTTGGCGTTGCTCCGGGAGGAGAAGGTGGTGGACCCGGAGGCGACGCTGTCGGTGGTGCAGTCGTTTTTGGAGCGTCAGATCAAGGCCGGCACGGCCGTCCATGCCCATGCTGTTCTGTGTCGCTGGGTGGAGGCAAGCTTTGCCCTCAGGCGCTCGCGCAAGAAGAGGAGTAAAACTTCGGGCAGCGGCGGACGGGCGGCCAAAAAGGCCGTCGCCGGCAAAAAAGCCTGACTCCGGCGGATGAGGATTCCAACGTTTCAGGTGGCCATCGTTTGGTCAACGGCACGGCATGAAGGCCCACGGGTGTGCGGCCCGGCCGTTGCCGACCGATGTGTAAAGGTATTGAACGATCATGGAAACCAGTGAGAACACAGTGCTTCGGATCGGTCTGCCCAAGGGCAGCCTTCAGGCTTCGACGGTCGATCTTTTCGCCAGGGCGGGATACAAGATCGGTGTGGAATCGCGATCGTATCACCCGTCGATCGACGATCCGTGGATGCAGGTATGGATGTTTCGCGCCCAGGAGATGAGTCGTTACGTGGAAGACGGCGTCATTCATGTGGGCATCACAGGCAGAGACTGGGTGGATGAGAACGATTCGCAGGTGCGGGAGGTGTGTGAGCTGAGCTACTCGAAGGCGACCGTGCGACCGGCACGCTGGGTGCTGGCGGTGCCGGAAGAATCGGACATCCACCGGATCGACCAGCTTGCCGATGGGATCATCGTGACGGAGCTGGTGAACACGACCAGCAGATATTTTCAATCCCAGGGCGTATCGGTCGAGAAAGTGGAGTTCAGCTGGGGCGCGACGGAAGTCAAGGCGCGGTTGCCGAAAGTCAGCGCGATCGTGGATATCACGGAGACGGGATCTAGCCTGCGTGCGAACAAACTGCGTGAGATCGCGGAGATCAAACGGAGCACAACAAGACTGATCGCCAACAATCAGGCGTGGCAAAACCCGGATTTGAGGCGTAGGATTGAAGACCTGTCGCTGTTATTGCGTGGTGCGATCGCGGCGCGGGCGAAA
>Ga0114931_10010432_pt1 | contig 11060 bp, 9 predicted proteins | sample 2SBtaG_FD_89579 | JGI IMG/M metagenome (GOLD analysis project Ga0114931, IMG submission 89579) | Deep subsurface microbial communities from Kolumbo volcano to uncover new lineages of life (NeLLi) - 2SBTROV14_V59a metaG | ecosystem: Environmental > Aquatic > Marine > Volcanic | place: Kolumbo...
CGGCGCGAATGACCTCGTCGACGTCGCCGGGAAGCTCCGGGTCATCGGCGCGGGCGCTGGCCAACACGTCGCGGGCCGCGTCGCGCAAGCCGAGGGCAGCGAGCTCGACGATCAGCGCGCGCCGGGCGCGCACGGCCGTGTCCGCGTGCTTGCTCGCCAGCTGCAGGTAGCGCACGGCGTCTTCGTGTTGCAGCCGCCGCGCCAGCAGCAGGCCCAGGCGGAGTCGGGCCTCGCGCACCGCCGGCGAGTCGTCATCGGTGTCGACGATGCGCTCGAGCAGACGCCCGGCCTCGCGGTCACGGCCGACGTCTTCGAGCAGGCGGGCCGCGTCCAGGTCCAGGTGCCCGGCCTGGTAGTAGTTGATAGCGGCGTCTTTATCGCCGAGTTGTTCGGCACATTGGCCGGCGCGACTGAGCACGCGTTTTTGCGCGAACACCTGCATGGCCGCGCGGACACCGTCGTCACCGCCGGCACACAACTCGTCGGCGAGCTCGGCGATCAGCTCGGGGGCGTTGGCGTCGATGGCATTGGCCAGCGCCCGCTGGATATCGTTGGCCGCGCGAAAGCAACGAGCCGCCGCCTCAAACTCCCAGATTCGCTCGTACAGCTCGCCGGCCCGGGAGTGCTCTCCGGTTTTTTCGGCGAGGGATGCCGCGCCGGCGTAGTGGCCTTCCCGGACCAGGGCATCCAGTTTTCCCGGTTTGATCGTCACCGGTAGAAATGGTACACCGCGCGGGCTGAAAAGCGGGGTAACCATGGCAGAACGCGTGATTGGAGTCATTGGCGGCAGCGGCATCTACGAGCTCGACGGCCTCGAAGCCGTCGAAGAAGTGTCAGTGTCCACACCATTTGGCGAGCCGTCCGATGCCTACGTCACCGGCAAGCTGGGAGATGCCCGCCTGGTGTTTTTGGCCCGGCACGGCCGTGGCCACCGGGTGCTGCCCCACGAAATCAACTACCGCGCCAACATCTTCGGCTTCAAGAAGCTCGGCTGCCAGTGGTTGTTCTCGCTCACCGCGGTCGGCTCCATGAGAGAAGAGATTCGCCCGGGCGACATGGTCGTGGTCGATCAGTACTTCGATCGCACCAACGGTCGGCCGAGCACGTTCTTCGGCCAGGGCATCGCCGCACACGTGGGCTTCGGCGACCCGACCAGCCCGGTGCTGTCCAAGGTGCTGTACGAAGCAGCTACCGAGGTCATCGCTGAGCTCGGCGTCGACGTGCGCATTCAAAACGGAGGCACGTACATGTGCATTAACGGCCCGCAGTTTTCGACCCGGGCCGAGTCGAACATTTATCGCCAGTGGGGCGTGGACGTCATCGGCATGACCAACATGCCCGAGGTCAAGCTCGCTCGTGAAGCCGAGATCAGCTACGCGTCGTTGGCCCTGGCCACCGACTACGACTGCTGGCACGAAGAAGAAGAAGACGTCTCGGTAGACGCCGTGATCGAAGTGCTCAAGAAGAACTCCGAGCGGGCGAAGGAAATCCTGGCGCGAGCGGCGTCCAAGGTACCGGCTGAGCACAACTGCATTGCCACCGACGCGCTGAAGTTTGCCATCATGACGGACCCGTCGACGATCCCGGACAACATCAAACGCGATCTCGAACCGATCATCGGAAAGTACATCAAATGAGCTCAAATCACTCCCTGCTGGTCGTCGGCTCGGTTGCCCTCGACGACATCGATGGCCCCTACGGAATGCAGCGCGATCTTTTGGGCGGCTCCGCGTCGTTCTTCGCCACCGCCGCGTCCTACTTCACCAATTCGGTCTCGATCATCGCGGTCATCGGCGAGGACATGCCGCAGGATCACATCGAGTTCTTCAACAGCCGCGGCATCGACACGTCCGGTATCGAGCGCAAGTCCGGGGAGTGTTTCCACTGGGTCGGCAAATACGCCAGCGACCTGGTGACGCGCGAGACCATCGACACCAAGCTGGGCGTGTTCGCCGACTTCAAGCCGAGCCTCCGCGACGCCCACAAGGATGTGGGGCTGGTGTTTCTCGGCAACATCGACCCGAGCTTGCAGCTCGATGTGGTCGATCAGGCCAACAACCCCGATCTCATCGCGGCCGACACCATGAACTTCTGGATCGCCGGCAACGGCGGTGACCTGGCCAAGACCCTGGCCACGGTCGACGTGCTGGTGATCAACGACGAGGAAGCGCGGGAGCTCGCCGACGAGCACAACCTGGTGCGCGCGGCGGAAAAGATCCGCAACCTGGGTCCCCACACCCTGGTGATCAAGCGCGGCGACGCCGGCGCCTTGCTGTTTACCGACGACGGTATCTTCGCCGCGCCGGCCCTGCCGCTGGAGGACGTGCGCGATCCCACCGGTGCCGGCGACAGCTTCGCGGGCGGTTTCATGGGCTACCTGGCGTACGCGGGCAATCTCGAGCCGCAGACCATCCGCATGGCCATGATCACCGGCAGCGTGATGGCGTCGTTCTGCGTCGAGCAGTTCTCCATCGACGGATTGCGCAACCTCACGCCCGAGATGATCAAACAGCGCGTCACCGCGTTCGATCATCTCACCGCGTACGACGACATTCGCCTCGAGTTCTAAACAATGACGCATTGAAAATGCGTCATTGTGAAAAAGCAACAGTAATCAGGAACAAGCGCAGACGTCGCCAGATGAGCCGAATGTCGTCCGCCCTCACAGGAACCGGGCGGCGAAATTTGGCTCCCGACTAAGGCGTTTGTGTATAGCGCCGCCGGCGCGCCGTCGCACGGATAGGGCTCGCTCGTCAGCCCACTTCGGTCGTTTTCACGCTTGCGCCCGCGCCCGGGCGGAAGTGTTTGTAGATGACGACTGCGCTGAACACCGCCCACAGCACGAACACGGCGGTGACCAGCACCATGCGCGTGCGCGTGATCATGATCGCATTCGAGAAGTTGGACACCTGCTTGGCCGCGCGAAAGCCGCTGCCCTTCGGTGCGGTCCAGCCGGTGATGTTGAACACCAGCACCGCCTTTTGCATCGGCCAGTAGAGCACCACCGCCCAGGTCACGGGGCGGACCACGAAGCTGGTCTTGTCCCAGACGCCGCCGGGCACGGGCCACGCCGCCGCGGACGCGCCGGCAAACAGCACCATGACCAGCATGGTGTACAGGCCAATCAGGCGCACCATCATGTCCTCATCGAAGCTGTCCGAGGCGAGGCCCAGCAGCGACGCGTCCTTGAGCGCGCCGCCGTGGAACACGCTGAATTCGAACGGCATGACTTCGCCGGCTTTGGCCATGGGCAGCGCCAGGCCGACGATGGTCACCGCCGTGGCCACGATGATGGCGATCCGCGGCGGTCTTTCCAGAGGAAAGTAGACGCGTAGAGTCATCGCGCAGGCCGCCGCCACCAGGCCCAGGGCGAATAGCGGCATCATCTGGCGGTACCCGCCGCCGGCTGCGGCCAGGCGTGGCATCAAAAACAGAATGCCGAACAGGCTCATCGCCGCCAGGATGATGGCGCGGATCCACCGGTCCGGTTTGGGCAGGAACGCCAGGGCGACACCGGCCGCGCCGAACAGCAGCGGGAACCAGAACGCCCATTTGGCAAACGGCTTGCCCACGCTCCACGCCATCCACCACTTGCTCTGGTACGGGTCTTTGGGAATGGGAATGAGGAACGCGAGGATCAGCGCGATGCCGCCGACCAGAGAGACGATGCGCAACGCGCCGCCCTCCAGCAGCGTTTCGCGCGACACGCCGAGAAACTTGTCGCTGGACAGCTGTCCCAGGTCGCCCAGGCCCGACGCGGGCATCGGCACCGGCTCGGCGGCTGCCATCGCCAATACGTCGGGATCGGTCAGATCGGCGCCGCACTTGAGGCAGCGCAAGTCCCCGGGGGGGTTGCGATTGGAGCAGATGGGGCAGGTGATGGGGGGCATGGTGGCCTCGCTTCGCGGACGAGCCCGAGTAGTAACCGACTCTGCAAAAAATTTCGAGAGTCGTGTGGTAACAACGATGAATGAGCGAGCTGAGCTTCTGGGGTTGGGGGTACGCCGACAAATTTCCCAATGCGGAAGCGCGGAAAAACCTGGCAGGGTTCGCCGGCGCGATGTTGAAGGCGCAGTTCGAGCCGCAACCGCCGCCTCGCCTCGACGCGCTCGAGTTGTCACCGTCCCGCCTGCAAGTGTCCGACAGCCTCGCGGCGATGTGCGCGACCAGCGTTGCCGATCGCGCGTCGCACACCTACGGCAAGAGCTATCGCGATCTGGTGCGTGGTTTCCACGGTGACTTCGCGCCGGCACCGGACATCGTGGCGCGGCCGAAACACGAGCGCGATGTCGCTGCGTTCATGGATTGGTGCACCGACAACAACGCGGCGCTGATACCTTTCGGTGGCGGCACCAGCGTGGTCGGCGGCGTCGAGGCCGACGTGAGCGACCGTTTCGCCGGCGTCGTGTCGCTGGACCTGCGCGGGCTCGATCGCGTGCTCGAGGTCGATCCGATTTCGCGGGCGGCGCGGATACAGGCGGGCGCCACCGGTCCGGTGCTCGAACAACAGCTCGCCGAGCACGGGTTCACGCTGCGTCACTTCCCGCAGTCGTTCGAGTTCTCCACGCTGGGTGGTTGGATTGCCACGCGGGCCGGCGGGCACTTCGCTACCGTCTATACCCACATCGACGATCTCGTCGAGTCCACTCGCATGCTCACCTCGGTGGGGCCGTTCGAGTCGCGCCGGTTGCCCGGCTCGGGTGCCGGGCCGAGCCCCGACCGGTTGGTGCTCGGTTCCGAGGGTACCCTGGGCATCATCACCGAGGCGTGGATGCGCGTGCACGAGCGGCCGCGCTGGCGCAGCTCGGCCAGCGTCAAGTTCACCGACTTCGACGCCGCGGTGACCGCCACCCGAACCATCGCCCAGGCCAAGCTGTTTCCCAGCAACTGCCGGCTGCTGGACGCGCGCGAAGCCATGCTGCACCAGATCGCCGGTGACGGCAGCAACGTGCTTCTGCTCGGCTTCGAGTCCGCGGATCATCCCGTGGAAGACTGGCTCGAGCGCGCCCTGGCGATCGCCACATCCCACGGCGGAAAATGTCCCAAGGGCCCCGTGCACAAAGACGACGACGCCGCCAGCGGCGGGGCCGCCGGCGAGACCGGCGCGTGGCGCAACGCGTTTTTGCAGGCGCCGTACATGTTCAACGCGCTGGTGAGCATGGGCGTGGTCGTCGACACGTTCGAGACCGCGTGCACGTGGGATCGTTTCGACGAGTTGCACGCGGCGGTGATCGCCAACGTGCGCGCCGCGATGAAACGCGAGTGTGGCGGCGGCATCGTGTCGTGTCGGTTCACTCATGTGTATCCCGACGGTCCCGCGCCGTACTACACGTTCATCGCGCCGGGAAAATCCGGTGGTGAGCTGCAACAATGGCAGGCGATCAAACACGCCGCGAACGACACGTTGATCGAGCACGGCGCGACCATCACCCATCATCACGCGGTGGGTCGCATGCATCGTCCGTGGTACGAACGGCAGCGCCCGGCGATGTTCGGTGACGTGCTCGCCGCGGCCAAGCGCGTCCTCGATCCACGAGGGATTCTCAATCCTGGTGTACTAATTCAATCGAGCTAAAGGAAAGTGGGATGTGGGCGTGCATGTAACGACATGCTCGCACCCGAAAAACGCGGCATAGCGCGGTCCATCTAGTCTTGGTCACTGGCATAATTGTGAGATGCATTCCGAGATTGAATCCCTACAGTTGCCCGAGTTGGTCGAACGTTTGGATGATCTCGAGGGACGACGCACCCCCGTGGGCTGGACGCCGGACGATGCGGCGAAGCGGGTCGCCATCGAGCGCCGGATCATGGCGCTGGTCGGTGGCCGGCCACCCTCGGAGGAGCGTCGGGAAACCTTGCGGTTGCCGTGTGAGCTGAGCGTCAAGATGCGCTCGAAAGAGCAGTCGGTGAAAGCCACCGTGCGCGACATCGGAGCCGGCGGAGTGTTCGTGGAGTCGGCGGGGGATTGGATCGAGGGCACGGTCGTGGAGCTCGAGGTCCGTGGTGGTGGGACCGACGAGCACGGCCTGCGCGTACGCGGCGAGATCGCGTGGCACAGTGACGTCGGCGTCGGTATTTCGTTCACCCATCGGCCCAGCGACGCTCATGAACGCCGGCTGCGCCGCTTCGTCCTCGAGCTGCTTCGGCACCGCTTGAACTAGAACCAGGGCGCTCCTCCGGTCGACCGCGCTCGAACTGGTTGACCCCGCTGCGCCGCCGGGCTAAATAGCGGGCCTATGGCAGACGTTGTGAAAAGCGCGGACCCCGCGGACACCGGACGCCTGGCAGCCGCCCTCGGCGGCTGCGTTCAGGCGGGTGACGTGGTTGCGCTGATCGGCGACCTGGGTGCCGGCAAGACGCTGTTCGTTCAGCGCCTGGCCGAGGCGCTGCAGGTGCCCGCCGAGGTGCGCGTCACCAGCCCCACATTCACGCTGATCAACGAATATCACGGCGGACGCCTGCCCGTGTATCACGCGGATCTGTACCGCCTGGAGCGCGAGCTCGAGCTGGACGAGCTGGGTCTGGACGATCTGTGCCGGCGTGGCGACGGCGTCGTCATCGTCGAATGGGCGGACCGGTTTCGCGCGCTGCCGCCCGATCAGCTCGAGATTCGCATCGACATTACCAGCGCTACGGAGCGCACGCTCAAGGTCGAAGCCAGAGGCAAGCGCAGCGCTGAGCTGCGCGACGCGTGGCTGAGTCACTTGTAGTTGATGGTCAGCCGGGGACCGAGCGTGACGCCGTCTACGCTCACGCTCAGCACGGTCACCCGCGGGCTGCCCGGATGGGGCAGGGCGGCCGTGTAGCTGCCGTCGCCGTGGTCCACCACCGTGGTGCTCAGTCCGTCCGAGCGACTCACCGTGACCGTCTTGCCCGCGCCCGCGGCACCCAGCGGCGCGCCGGTTTGGTCCACGACGTCGTAGCGAAAGCTGACAGTCGGATCGGTCGCCGTCGCGACGCGCGCGGACAGCTGCAGCCAGCTGGGCTCGACAACGGTCAGCTCCGTGTCGATCGCGAATCCGGCCAGATTGTCGATGCGCTGGTTGTAGCCGCTGGGCCAGTGCAGGTCGACCCGCGCCACCGCGGTGGCGTCGCCCATGCCGACCTCGACGACCCGGTCACTCTGGCTGTAGGTGTCACCACCGCCGTAGAAACGCCGGCGCAGCACGGTGCCGCCGGCGAGCTCGACCTCCAGCACCAGGCCCACCGGGTCGGGGGCGCTCACCCGGCCGCGGGGACGCACGCGCACGAAGTGGTGGGTCGTGACGGTGTTGTTGCGGTAGAACCGGTAGGCCTCATTGAACGGCGTGACCAGAATGTCGTCGTCGCCGTCGCCGTCGAAATCGGCCATGACCACGCCGCGCGAGCTGATCGGAATGTCCGCGGGCTCGGGGCAGTTGAACGCCGCCGGCAGGCCGACGTCACCGCTGATGTTGGCGAAGCGGTCGGTGCCGTCGATGCGACGCAAGAACAGGTTCAGCTGGGTAATGGCCGTGCAGTTGACCAGGGGCTGGACGTGGCCGTTGGCGACGAACAGCTCGGCGCCACCATCGCGATCGAGGTCGACGAAGTGCGCGCCCCAGGACACGAAGTTGATGTCCCACGGATTGGTACGCCAGCCCAGGTTCCACCACTGCTGCTGGTCGAGATATTTGTCGAGCGTGTTGTTCCAGATCTGGATGTGATTGGTGCCCCAGTCGCTGACGAAGATGTCGTCGCGGCCGTCGCCATTCAGATCGGCCAGCGCGATGCCCATGGACGACCGCGGCCCGTCGGTGCCGTAGTCGGCGGAGCAGTCGAAGTAGCTCGGCACGCCCTGGCTGTCGAACGCGATCGGGTCCAACCACGCGTCGGCCTGCAGGTATGGGTTGGCGCTCTGACCGTCCACCGCGAAGCGATCGTTGGCGACGTAGATCTCGAGCTCGCCGTCGTTGTCCAGATCGCTGATCAATGCGACCTGGCTGGAGCCGTCCCCGGCGGCACCCGAGCTGGCGCCGACGTCCCGAAACGATCCATCTGCCATGTTGAGGTACAGCCGGTTGGCGTTGAGTGGATCGGACGTCGGTGGCACCGCGATGGTATGGGCCAGCACGTACAGATCGAGCAGGCCGTCGCGGTTGACGTCGGCCCACACCGCGCCGGTGGAGATGTCGCCGTTCGGTCCGGCCACCCCGGCCGCGGCGGTCACGTCCGTGAACGTGCCACCGCCTTCGTTGCGCAGCAGCCGGTCGGGGCCGTCCAGGGCGATGAAGATGTCCAGGTCGCCGTCGCCGTCCATGTCGCCGAGCGCCACGGCGTGGGCGCAGCTGCCGGCGAACTGCGAGGCAAACCCTGCATTGGGGATCAACGTGCCGAAGCTGGGCGGGTTGCCGGCCTGGATCAGCAGGATCGTCGGGCCGCCGCTGCCCTGGTCGCAGCGGGCCAGGACCACGTCGAGGTCGCCGTCGCCGTCGATGTCGCCCACGGCCGCGCCGCTGCCGGCGCCCCACGGGTTGGCCGCCACACTGCCACCGGCATAGGTTCCGGCCACGGAGGTGACGTCTTCGAGCTGGATGGCGTACGGGTTGAGCTGTGCATCCACCGCCGCGTCGGCGATCGCCGCGTCGGCGACCGCCGCATCGGCGACCGCTGCATCGGCGACCGCTGCATCGGCGACCGCTGCGTCCACGGAGCCGTCCACAGGCGCCGCGTCCGGAACGACGGCGGCGTCGTTGGCACTGGTCGGCACTCCCTGGCAGGCGCCGAGCCAGAGGACGCCGACGACGATTGTCAGTCGGCGCCGAATTCTGTGCGTAGCTTGTCGTCCCACTCGTCGGACACGGTCGCGATGGTGTGCAGCAGGCCCTCGAACTCGTCGTAGTCCAGCCCCTGCAGGTTGCGGAAGCAACGCAGAAAAATCTCGTTGGTGTCGTCGTTGATGGCAAACGCCGCGTCGCCCGTTGCCACAAACGACAGACCGAGCAACCGGCGGTAGAGCTCGCTTGCGTCACCGTCGGGCGCGTCCATGACTTTGGACAGAAACAGCAGCACGCCGCGGTCGGCGAACACATGGATCGACACGGTGGCAGAGCCGCGTTGCACGGTGGTGATACCGTCGGAGGACAGCGGATCGACGCTGATGTCGCGGTCGGCGGCGAACCGTTCGATGTAGCCGTTGACGAGCGCGAGGTGGTCGGCGGTTTCGTTGGTCATGGCGTACCTGGAGGTTAGCGGGATTGTTTCAGCTGAGCCCGCGCCGGGGACAGCGGATCCCGCGCACGGCTGGCCAACAGGATAGCCGCGATGGCGACGCCGAGGTGAATACAGCGGGCAAAAACGTGTTGGCTCGCCAGCGCAGCCACCTCGGGGCTCGATTCGAGCGGTGCGCGCAGCTCCAGAAGCGCATTGGTCCCTTCACAAACAGGAGTGCGCAGGTTTCTACCAGACCTCCACCCTCCTGTTTAGTCTACACTCTGGCTGTCCCAATGCGATCACTGTTTCGAATCGGTCCCGCTGTCGCGCTGTTGTTGCTGCTGTCGCCCGCTACCGTCGCTTACGCGCAACGGGCGGGCTTCGACGTGGAGTCCACGTACGTTGTGCCCCTGGCTGACGCGCCGAGTCGCGGCCCCGCCGATGCGCTCGTCACCATCGTCGAATTCTCGGATTTTCGCTGCCGCTACTGCCAGCGCGCCCAGGCCACGTTGCGGCAGTTGTCACAGCTGTTTGGCAACCAGCTGCGGTTCGTGTTCCGCCACAACCCTCTCGATGTGGAAGACGCATCGCTGGCTGCCGAGGCCAGCTACGCCGCCCGCGCCCAGGGGCAATTTTGGCCCATGCACGACCGGCTGTTCGGCAGCCACGGCACCGTCACCCGCGATCTCGTCGAGGGCTTCGCCGCCGAGCTCGGCCTCAACATGGCGCGGTTCCGCCGCGACCTCGACGACCGCACCTATCTGCCCGCGGTGAAGCGAGACGCGGCGGTGGCTCACTCGCTCAAGGCCACCAGCACGCCCATGTTCTTCATCAACGGTCGGCCGGTGCGCGGGTCGCAGCACCTGAGCGTGTTCGCCAAGATCATCCGGCAGGAGCTGGCCAATGCCCGGGGCATGGTCAAGCAGGGGGTCGCCGCGGCGGATGTGTACCAGCGCACGATTGCCAGGGGGCGCGTGTCGGCCACACCCGGGCTCAAAGATACGTTCTACGCTCGCACGCGCCTCGAGGCACTGCAGCTGTACCGGCCGCGGTTGGCGTCGCGCTCACGGCGCCGAGGCGGCGACGACGCGCTGGTCACGCTGGTCGAGTTCTCGGACTTCCAGTGCATCTTCTGCGCCCGCGCCGAGCCGGTGTTGCGCAAGCTGGCGGCGCGCTACGGCAAGCAGCTGCGCATCGTCTACCGCCATATGCCGTTGCACTTTCACCGCTACGCCATGCTCGCCGCCGAAGCGTCCATGGCGGCCGCGGCTCAGGGCAAGTTCTGGCCGTTCCACGACGCGGTGTTCGCCATCGGCGGCCGCGCCGTCAACCGGCTGTCCATCGATCGCATCGCACGCAAGCTGGGCCTGGACATGAAGCGCTTCGACCGCGCCCTTGACAGCCACCACTACGCGGCGGCGGTGCGCGCCGACATCATCGCGGCGAACCTGCTCGGCGTCGACGGTACTCCCGCGTTCTTCGCCAACGGCACGCCGATCTCGGGCGCCAAGCCCCTGTCGGTGTTCGTCCAGGCCATCGACGCCAAGCTCGCCGAGGCCAAAACCCTGGCCGCCGGCGGTCTCAGCGCAAAGCAGGTCTACGACCAGGTGCTCAAGGACGCGATGGTCGTCGAGCCGGTCGTTCCCGTGGCACCGGAACGCTAGCAGCAATGCCGGTCAGTTAAGCGAATAACGTGGGAAACTCGAACGCTTGGCGACGGCGTCATGGTCGCGGCGCCGGGCACCAATGGTGAGACGCGGTGGTATCGCGGCTCCCGCCCGCCCCCAATGTCGTGGTGCCAACGGGCCCCACCACCTTTGTGGGCTGGGGACGAAGGTGCCGCAGAGGCCCGCGGCTCGAATCGTGGCCGTGCTGTCCGCTGTGGTGGA
>Ga0114931_10010433_pt1 | contig 11060 bp, 11 predicted proteins | sample 2SBtaG_FD_89579 | JGI IMG/M metagenome (GOLD analysis project Ga0114931, IMG submission 89579) | Deep subsurface microbial communities from Kolumbo volcano to uncover new lineages of life (NeLLi) - 2SBTROV14_V59a metaG | ecosystem: Environmental > Aquatic > Marine > Volcanic | place: Kolumbo...
CAAAATCGCTCCCGGCGATTTTGTCGTTGCGTAGTCCCACTATGCGCCTCGAAATCGTGAATATTTTGCCTCCTTCTCCCACCTTGCTCGCTACGATCGCCTAAATCCGACACACTCCTAGAGCAGATCGGTATTGATGGTCTTGAGCTGACTCGACAGGCGTCTGAGGCCCCGATCCATGCCCAGGCCCAGGCCTCGATCCATGTAGCGGAGCAGCGGCAGCAAGCGGGCCGCCAGGGGCTTGAGCTGGCTGCGGACGCGTTCGGCCTGGCCGGCCTTGACCAGGGCCACCGCCTCCTCCAGGGAGAGCATCGACTTGGGGAGCGATTCGGCCCGGATGTGCACCGGCTCCATCTCGAAACCCTCATCGCGTTCTATCAGGCGCGCACCGCCATCTCCCGCGGCGCGGGCCAGACGTGCCTCGGCCAGCCTGACCATGTCCTCGAAACGATTGGTGTGGTGTCGCTCGGTCCACACCAGGCCCGCGCTCGCGGTCATCCGGAAGCGATATTTCCCGACACGGCAGCTCACCTTATTGGTCAGATGGTGGATGCGGTTGGCTAGCCCGCGGGCACGTTGTTCGTCGGCGCCCGGCATGATCACCGCGAACCGCGCCTCACCGAGCCGTGCCACAGCGTCTTCCTTGCGGGCGCAGGCGGCAATGATCCTGCTGATATTGACCAGCACCTTGTCGCCGGCACGACGCCCCAGCTTGCGCACCAGGACGTCGAAACGATCCAGATCCAGCCGCAGCACGGCCACATCGGCCTTCTGGCGGGCCGCGAAGGCCTGCAGGCTGGTACCGTGCCTCACAAAATAGCGGGAATTACCGAGACCGGTCAGGGGATCGATGGTGCTCTGCTCCGCGAGCCGGCGCGCGGTATCGCCATGCTTGGCGTAGGAGCGTGCCCGCACCTTGATCTGGAGCGCATCGAAGGGCTTGGTGATAAAGTCGCTGGCCCCCAGAGACATCGCCCGCCGACGCATCTTCTCGTCATCCTCGTGGCCGGTCACGATGATCACGGGCAGCTGATTCAGGCGAGCGTGGACCGACTCCCGGATCAGACGAAGCAGTTGAAACCCATTCCTGTTGGGCATCATCAGGTCCGAGATGACCACCTGAATGGAGTGATCCTCACGGAGCATCTCCCACGCCTCGGTCCCGTCCCTGGCCGGACGCACCTCGAAATCCTCTTTGAGGATCCCGGTCATGGTGATCCGCGCCAGCCGCGAATCGTCCACGACCAGCACGACCGGCCTCGCATCGGGCTCAGCTGAGCCATCGTCCAGGCGTTCAGAACGCATCGCATGCATGGCAGTATGTCCTTTGCTGCTCAAGTGGGGCACGGCAGACCGGTTCGGCGCGACCGATCACCGGAACCCGGGCGTCTCTCGGTCAGGTCTATCCGTCGCGCAGCATAGTCCCATGGTGGGAGCCGAATCCCGAGAGCCGCCTGGACCGTCACAAAAGGACGACCAATCACCGTACCGCCGGCGCCGGGACACTGCCACCTCCCGCCCGGGCGACTCAGGCCCCGCGACTGGCGCGCCGACGGTCGGACTCCATCAGGTGCCGCTTGCGCAAGCGGATGGCCTTGGGCGTGACCTCCACCAGCTCATCGCCCTCGATGAACTCCAGGGCCTGCTCGAGGGAGAGCTTTATGGGGGGAGTGAGGAGGATGTTCTCGTCGGTCCCCGCCGCCCGGATGTTGGTCAGCTGCTTGGCCTTGAGCGGGTTGACGACCAGGTCGTTGCCCCGGGCATGGATCCCGATGATCATCCCCTCGTAGACCTCCGTTCCCGGCCCGATGAACAGCTTTCCCCGTTCCTGCAGATTGAACAGGGCATAGCCCAGCGCCTTCCCCGTGGCGTTGGAGATCATCACCCCGTTCTGGCGGCCGGCCAGGGCCTCCTCCCTGTAGGGGCCATAGTGGTCGAAGACGTGATGGAGCACACCGGTCCCCGAGGTGATGGTCTGGAACTCGGTCTGGAACCCGATCAGTCCCCGGGAGGGGACCAGGTAGTCGAGCCGTACCCGGCCCTTGCCATCCGGCAACATATCCAGGAGCTCTCCGCGCCGGCTCCCGAGCTGCTCCATCACGGCACCCTGATACCGCTCGTCCACGTCGATGGTCACCATCTCATAGGGCTCCTGCCTGCCCTCCTCCGTCTCACGGACGATGACCTCGGGTCCGGAGACACCCAGTTCATAACCCTCGCGGCGCATGTTTTCGATCAGGATGGAGAGGTGGAGCTCACCGCGCCCGGAGACCTTGAACCGGTCAGGATCGTCGGTATCCTCGACCCGCAGCGCGACGTTGTGGAGCAACTCCTCCTGCAGGCGCTCGCGGATCTTGCGGCTGGTCACGAACTTCCCGGCCCGGCCGGCAAAGGGCGAGGTGTTCACCTGGAACACCATGCTCACCGTGGGCTCATCCACCGAGAGCCCCGGGAGGGAATCCACGTGGTTCGGGTCACACACGGTATCGGAGATGTAGAGTTCATCCATACCGGTGAAGGCAATGATGTCACCCGCCTGCGCCTCCGGCACCTCGACCCGCTCCAGCCCCTCGAAACCCAGCACCTGGAGGACCCTGCCGTTGCGCACCCGGCCCTCGGTATCGACGACCTTCACCGCGGTGTTGGTGCCGATCCGTCCGCGATTGATACGGCCGATCCCGATCAGGCCGACATAGGAATTGTAGTCCAGCGAACTGACCTGCATCTGGAAGGGGCCATCGAGGTCCACCCTGGGCGCCGGGACGTGCTCGACGATGGTCCCGAACAGCACCTTCATGTCGTTCGTGCGCCGGGCCGCGTCCAGTGTCGCATAGCCCTCGAGGGCCGAGGTATACACGACCGTGAAGTCCAGCTGCTCGTCGGTGGCCCCCAGGCGGTCGAAGAGGTCGAAGGTCTGGTCGAGCACCCAGTCCGGACGGCTCCCCGGACGATCGATCTTGTTGATCACCACGATGGGCCTGAACCCCATCGCGAAGGCCTTCATGGTGACGAACCGAGTCTGCGGCATGGGTCCATCCACGGCGTCCACCAGGAGCAGGACCGAGTCCACCATGGACAGGACCCGCTCAACTTCGCCGCCAAAGTCGGCATGCCCGGGGGTATCCACGATATTGATGTGGTATCCCTGCCACCTCAGGGCCGTGTTCTTCGCCAGGATGGTGATACCCCGCTCCCGCTCGAGATCGCTGGAATCCATCACCCGCTCGGGTGGCGCGCTCCGTTCACCCAGTGTGCCCGACTGCTCGAGCAGCTTGTCGACCAGGGTCGTCTTGCCATGATCGACATGGGCGATGATGGCGATGTTACGTAGATTGTCCATGAATTCCTGTCCAGCAAATATTGGATACGGGGTCTGTCGTTCCTGGATATTCGGCCCGAGGGCTGCGAATCGAGCAGAGCCACCCGCCCCGCGGGCATTCTGCGGTCAGGGAGCTGATCGGGGAGATGGCCGGCCGCGGACCGAAACCTGGTCGCGACGGCCCTCAATACGAGTCCGGATTGAGCGCGAAGTTCCCCGCCATCCAGGACCTGCAGGCAGGGTGGCACGGGAGGGAGAGAGTATATCAGTTATCGCCCGGACGGGCCCTTACGATCCTGGTCTGTGGTTGACGGTGGGATCGTCCGGCGCCGGGACCGCAGATCGCCCGCCCGAGCATAGACCTCCACCTGCGCGATGCGCGATCGATCATAGCCGTAGGCGGCCTCGCCCCCACGAAAGGGGATCTCTACGAAGACCTGTCCGGCCTCCGCCTGGGTCAGGCGCCCCGCCGTGACCCGCCCTTCGGAGGTCGTCAGCCGCACGGGCCGGCCCACGAACGAGGCCAGGGCGTCCAGCGGAACCGGCCGATAGCGGTAGTGGCCGCCGGGGCTGCGAGGGGCAGGGGCCCGCCGGTCCCCGCTGGGTGACAAGGGATCGATGCTCAGATAGAGGTCATCGCTCCCCAAAAGCAGGTCTTCATCCTGAGGCGGCTGCACGCCAAGGCCCGGGCCTACCGGCCCGGGCGTGTTGGACAGAGGTCCATACGCCGGCCCGGCTACGGGCAAACGGTCGACCATCCACTGCAGCTCCTCCTGAACTACCGAGGGCGGGGCCTCGCTCACCAGGGCGCTGAGATCCCTGCGTGCACCCCCGTAGAGCCCGCTGGCCGCCAGGGCCAGGCCCACCAGTGAGAGCAGGGTACCATTGCGCACCCGAGCCTCGGACCAGTGCCGATGGGCGTACAACGGGTAGAACACTGGCACGAGGAGCAGGGCCCATCCCCACAGGGAGCGGGCCCGAAGGGCGGGGATCACCGCGGTGATCAGGCCGCCCACGAACAGCAACACGCCGAGGCTGAATAGATAGATCATAGGGCACTCCCGCCCACTCGTCCGACAACGGACTCACTCCATCATGGACCCTGCGAGGCCCGCCTTAGGCCCGCCGCCCGACGAAGTGCCCGATCGACCGCCCCGAGCGCCTCAGCCCCGGCCACAGAGCTAGGTGAGGCGATCCAGGCGCAGCCGTTCGCGGTGATCGAAGAGGTGCCGCCCACCCAGCCAGACAGCGGCCAGGATACCGAAGCCACTCCCGGAGGCAATCAAAAACATGATCAGGATCTGATACTTGACCGCCTCCATGGGGGGATTGCCGGCCAGTATCTGCCCGGTCATCATGCCGGGAAGGCTGACGATCCCGGCCGCAGCCATGGCATTGATCACCGGGATGAGACCGATGTGGACACACTGACGACGGATCTCCTGGATCGCCAGCCAGCTGTCCCGTCCGAGCATGAGGCGTGCCTCTATGGCCGGGCGCTGCTCCCGGGCGAGCCGACCGAGGCTGTCCAGGGCGAGCGCGACGCCGGTCATGGTATTGCCCAGGATCATGCCCAGCAGCGGCACGGCGTAGCGGGGGGCATACCAGGGCTCAGGCCCTATGATCACGGTGAGGGTCACGAGGGTGACCGTAACGAGGAGAGGAACATGGTCAGGGTCCCGAGCCCGTAGCCCCACCACCCCCTGAAGCGGTTGCTCTGGCGTGCCATCACCTCACGGCCGGCCACGAGCAGCATGACCAGGGCCATGATCATGACCCATCCCGGGCCCGTGTGGGCGAACACCAGCCTCAGGACCATGCCCACCAGGGTCAGCTGCACGGCCGTCCGCAGAGAGGCGATCAGGAGCGACCGGGCCAGCCTCATGCCCTGCAGGTAGGTGATCCACGCCAGTGCCCCGACCAGGGCCGCCGCAATCAGCAGATCCCGGGTGGTAATGGCAATGGTATCCATCTAGGAGTCTGTCCGAGCCGTGTGAGCCATAGAGAGAAAGTGGTACACCGAGATCACCCTCGGGGCGCGTGAGAAGCCTGGTGGGTCCCATGCGACGAACAGGACCGGGACAAGGGACGGCTGCGGTGCCATCACAGCAGGTTGATCATGATTCGGACAGAGCATCAGGACGCATACACCGGGTGATCCTGCCCGCCTCAAACAGGCACAGGCGGGCGCCGAGGCGCCGGCCCTGACCCGTGTCGTGGGTCACCCACAAGGTCCCGCACCGCGAATCCTCACAGTAGCGCAGCAGCAGGCCCTCGACGCGTTCCCGGCTCCGCGCGTCGAGATTCGCCGTGGGCTCGTCCAGGAGCAGGACGTCGGGCCCGTTGGCCAGGAGCCGCAGCAGGGCCAGGCGCTGCCGTTCCCCCGTAGAGAGCCGTGGGACCGTCCACGACAAGGCATCGCCAGGCAGGCCCAGAGCCTCCAGGGGGGGCTCGGCGTGGGGCGGGAAGTGCTCGCCGACGGTAGGCGCCCACCAGGCCGGCTCAGCGGGCAGAAGCCCCACGCGGCGGCGCCATACCGCCGGCGGTATGGCCTCCCGCTTCACGCCGTTCAGGAGGACTCGGCCCTCATTGGGATCAAGATCCGCCACGGCCCGCAGAAACAGGGTCTTGCCAGAGCCGGAGGGACCCGAGACGATCACGGTCTCGCCCCGTCCCAGACTCAGGCTGACAGGGCCGAAATGCGCCCCCCGCAGCGCCTCGATGCGCAATAGTTCAGACGGCAAACCGGATCACTCCAACGGCTCAGGCCGGGCGGTGCCCACCGCCTCGAAATCGACCATCAAGGATAAAGCAAAAACGGGGCTCGCGTGTGACACCTGCTGTTCCCCCTTTTTTTCGCTGCGTGGACCTGAAGACCGAAAACCCAGGTGCGCCGGGTATACCAACGCACCGGCGGACGAGGACGCCCGGCAGTCTTGGCACCGAAAAAAAGGGCGCCCGAAGGCGCCCCATGAACGGCATATTGCCTGTTTATTGTGAGTTGGCCCGGGGCCTATTTGCCGGAGCCCTGCGGCCCGACGAACTCGGGATAGGCCTCCATGCCGCACTCGGCCTGATCGACACCCTCGAATTCCTCCTCTTCGCTGACGCGCAGGCCCATGATGAGCTTGATGACCAGCCAGGTGACGAAACTGGTCACGAAGACCCAGCTGAAGATGACGCCCAGGCCGATCAGCTGTGCGACGAAGGTGCCATCCGGATTGGACAAGGGCACCGCCAGGAGTCCCCACATACCGATCACCCCGTGCACCGAGATCGCACCCACCGGGTCGTCGATCTTCATCTTGTCGATGGTGACGATGGACAGCACCACCAGCACGCCACCCACGGCCCCGATGATGCTCGCCAGCAAGGGCGTCGGCGTCAGCGGCTCGGCGGTAATGGCGACCAGACCCGCCAGGGCCCCGTTCAGGACCATGGACAGATCGGCCTTGCCGAAGGCCAGCTTGGAGGTCAACAAGGCCGCGATCACCCCCCCGGCGGCGGCCGCGTTGGTGTTCACGAAGACCATGGCCACGGCGTTCGCCTCGCCCACGTTGGAGACCTTGAGTTCAGACCCCCCATTGAAGCCGAACCAGCCCAGCCACAGGATAAATGTCCCCAGGGTGGCCAGGGGCAGATTGGCACCGGGAATCGGATTGATGCTGCCATCGGCCCGGTACTTGCCTTTGCGTGGACCCAGCAGGAGGACACCGGCCAGCGCCGCGGTCGCTCCGGCCAGGTGCACCACACCGGAACCGGCGAAGTCCAGGAAACCCAGTTGATCCAGAAAACCCCCGCCCCACTTCCAATAGCCCTCAATGGGATAGATAAACCCGGTCATCACGATGGCAAACAGGAAGAAGGACCACAGCTTCATGCGCTCGGCCACGGCCCCGGAGACCACCGACATGGCCGTGGCCACGAACACGACCTGGAAAAAGAAGTCGGCCAGGTTGGAATAGTACGGAGCGTCCTCACCACCGGCGGTTACCGCCGCTACCGAGTTGTCCCCGCCGAGAAGGAAGCTGATTCCCGGCCACCACGAGTTCACGGCCGAGTCCCCGGGATACATCAGGTTGTAGCCTATGATCATGTACATGATCGAGGCGATGGCGTAGAGCACGATATTCTTGGTCAGGATCTCGACCGTGCTCTTGGCCCGGACCAGGCCGGCCTCGAGCATGGCGAATCCTGCCGCCATCCACATGACCAGTGCCCCCATGATCAGGAAATAAAAGGTATCCAGGGCATAGCTGAGCTGCAGCAACGAGGCCTGTGCCGCAGGGGCAGCCGTCGTCACCGCTTCAACGATTGTTTCTTCCACTTCAGTATTCCTCCTTTATAGGGTTTTTTCCCTTCTAGGGCCTCAGCGCCCGCCTGGAAGCCTGTCGCATTCGGGCGATCGGAGCGAGCCAGGTGGGAGAAGGAGACAAAATACCCACGATTTCGAGGCGCGCAGTAGCGGCTACGCAACGAAAAAGCGGAGATATTCGGACCCTTCTCCGACCGGCGCAGTAGATTGGCCCTGAGTCCGACAGGCTCCTAGAGGGCCTCCGGGCCAGTCTCTCCCGTCCGGATCCGCACGACCTCCTCCAAGGGCATCACAAAGATCTTGCCATCTCCGATCTTGCCCGTGTTGGCCGCCTTGGTGATGGCCTCGATGGTCTGTTCCATCAGGCTGTCATCGACCGCAATCTCGAGCTTGACCTTGGGGAGAAAATCGACCACATACTCCGCCCCGCGATAGAGCTCGGTATGCCCCTTCTGACGGCCGAAGCCCTTGACCTCCGTGGCCGTAATCCCCTGCACCCCGATCTCCGAGAGCGCCTCGCGCACATCGTCGAGCTTGAATGGCTTGATTATCGCTATGATCAGTTTCATGACTTACTCCTTATATCTCCGGGATCTGTGGCCTGCCGTGTTCAGAAGTCGACCGCCATGGTCCAGGAGGCCGTGAAGCGCGGGTTGTCGGCATCGCTGTCCAGGCCGCTGTCTTCGTCGGTCTGGTCATAGGCAATCGCGAAGTCGCCATAGTCGGTGCTCTTGCCGACGCTCGCCCCCCAGTGGACATAGCTGTCGGCAAAGCTGCTGTTGTCGAAGTCGTAGCGACCGATGTAGACGCTGGTATCGATACCGTTGAAGATCGGCAGCGCATAGTCGAGGTTGGCGGAGTAGTACCAGTTGTCGTCCCCGTCGTTGGCACGCGCCCAATAGGTATAGGCGACGTTCGCGCCGATGCTCAGGGCGTCACTCAGGGCGTAGCTGCCGCCGACATAGACCTCGGAGAAGTTGAGCTGATCGTCACTGGAGTCCTGGGTGGGGTAGGCGTAGAGGATCACGCCCACGTCGTAACCCAGCTTGTCCCACTCGCCCGCATAGCCCCCATAGAGGTCCATCTCATAGCCCTTGTCGTCCCCCTTGGCGGTCACGACATTGCCATCGACGTCTCGGACCTGGCTGGTGCCGCTGAAATCCACGTTGGAGATCCAGGTGCCGAGGTAGATGCCCATATCGGTGCTCAGATCCAGCCCACCGTAGATCGCCGCCTGGTCGTCGGTCTGGCTCACACCACGCCAGATGTAGTTGCTGGCCACACCCACGTTGCCGGACAGCCCGAGCGCCTGGGCCTGGGCACCGATCAGGGTCGTACCGGCCACTGCCACGCCGATCAGGGTCTTTTGGAAACTGCTGTGCATGTCGTCCTCCTAGGTTTAGTGAGAGCAGTCAAACAGGTGGGCAGCTCCCAAGCACAATCTGTGCCATACATTGTTTTTCGTTAATCATCAATAGCTTACCGACACACCCAGACGCTTTACAGGGCCTTGGCGGAGACCTTAGATGACCATCCGGGTGCACCACCGCACCAAGACGGTGCACTGCACCCTATTGAAACGATGCCGCCTCTCTGCCCACAATGGCCGCGAGCGATCCACAGCCGGAGGAAGACGTGATCGATACCAAGACACTCGACGAGATGGCGCGCAAACTGGCGGAGGCCATGCCAACCGGCATGGCCTCCCTGCAGGAGGATATCCAAAAGACCCTGAGGGCTGGCCTGGAGGGGATCTTTCAGCGGCTGGACCTGGTAACCCGGGAGGAATTCGACGTACAGCTCGCCGTGCTGGCGCGGACCCGTGAGAAGCTCATGGATCTGGAACGACGCGTGGCCAGACTGGAGGAGATCGGGACTGGAGACGCTCCGTCCACCGAACAGGCGAGCACGTCCGGGCCCGGCGGGGAATAGCAGACCCATGCCCTATATTGCGGCGAGTCCTTCCCTGCGCCGGAGCCTAGATCTTGGGACTCGCCACCGTCTTCACCCGCGCCCTCGCCGGCATAGACGCCCCACAGGTCAGTGTGGAGGTCCATCTCGCCAATGGCCTCCCGGGCCTGTCCATCGTGGGACTCGGAGACGGCGGTGAAGGAGAGCAAAGACCGTGTCCGCTCTGCCATTCAGAACGCCTGCTTCGAGTTTCCCGCCCGGCGCATCACCGTCAACCTGGCGCCCGCTGACCTGCCCAAAGAGGGGGGGCGCTTCGACTTGCCCATTGCACTCGGTATCCTGAGTGCGGCGGGCCAGGTGGCCGAAGAGGGCCTGTCCCGCCACGAGTTTGTCGGAGAGCTCGGATTGGGCGGGGAGTTGCGGGCGGTGCGCGGCGTGCTGCCCACCGCCCTCGCCAGCACGCGGGCGGGTCGGGCATTGGTGGTCCCCGCCATGGGGGCCGAGGAGGCCACCCTGATCTCCGGGGCCACCATCCTTCCCGCCCGCCACCTCCTGGAGGTCTGCGCCCACCTGAATGGCCAGCAGCCACTGTGCCCACATCCGCCGACCTTCACCGAGCACACCACTGCCGCCAGTTCACACGGACTGGATCTGGCAGACGTCCGCGGACAGCGCCAAGCCAAACGCGCCCTGATCGTGGCGGCGGCCGGGCGCCATAACCTGCTCATGGTCGGCCCGCCGGGGACCGGCAAGACCATGCTGGCGAGCCGTCTGCCGGGCCTCCTGCCGCCCATGGACCAGCAGGAGGCCATAGAGACCGCAGCGATTGCGTCGGTGAGCGGGACGGGCCTGGAGGCAGCGCAGTGGTGCAGGCGGCCCTTTCGGGCCCCCCATCACACGGCCTCGGGGGTGGCCCTGGTCGGGGGTGGCTCGCACCCGAGGCCCGGGGAGATCTCCCTGGCACACAACGGGGTGCTGTTTCTGGATGAGTTGGCCGAGTTCGACCGAAGGGTCCTGGAGGTCCTGCGTGAGCCACTGGAGACCGGCCGGATCACGATCTCCCGAGCGGCCCGTCAGGCCGAATATCCCGCCCGCTTTCAGCTCATCGCCGCCATGAATCCCGCCCCCAGGGCTACGACTGTGACTTCGCCGACCACTGCAGGTGCAGCCCAGAACAGCAACGGCGCTACATGGCCCGTATCTCCGCACCGCTCCTGGATCGTATCGATCTCCATGTCCACGTCCCGCGGGTCTCCCGGGAGGCACTACGCGCCGACTCGGCCCCAGACCGGCTGACCAGTGCACGGGCCAGGGACCAGGTCCAGGAGGCACACCGGGTGCAGATCGAACGCCAGGGAAAGATCAATGCCTTGCTCAATGGGCGTGAGCTCGGCCAGTTCTGCCATCTGCATCCGGCGCAGGAGACACTGCTGGACCAGGCCATCGAACGCCTGCACCTCTCGGCCCGGGCCTACCACCGCATCCTCAGGGTGGCCCGCACCATCGCCGATCTGG
>Ga0114931_10010434_pt1 | contig 11060 bp, 13 predicted proteins | sample 2SBtaG_FD_89579 | JGI IMG/M metagenome (GOLD analysis project Ga0114931, IMG submission 89579) | Deep subsurface microbial communities from Kolumbo volcano to uncover new lineages of life (NeLLi) - 2SBTROV14_V59a metaG | ecosystem: Environmental > Aquatic > Marine > Volcanic | place: Kolumbo...
GTGGGGCAGATCATCCTGGACTATATCGTCAACACGCCGTCGGCCCGATCTCAACTGGGCCGCGACCTGAGCATACCGGGAGGCGGCAATACGGGCCGTCCAAGTACACCGGCCGGGTGGGATCAGCTGGCCACATGCGGGCTGGCGCTGCGCAACCTTGAAGCGACCTACGGCGGTCAAATGGCCGTGCGGGCTGTGATGCGGCGTTGGGTGGCGTGGAGTGAGCTACAGAGCATCGAGGAGCGCATCAAGGCGGCTGAGAAGGATGTGGCCTGGTGTACTCGGGACCGGCGGGCTTCGCCACGCCAGAGACATGAAGCGAAGCGGGCGCTGCACAAACTGCACGCCGAGCGGCGCGTCGTTGGGCGCCGCGTGACTGAGATCGGCCGGGACCGCGCATACAACCGGGGCATGGAGACGCTGTCACGAGAGCTCTACATGCTGGGGGCTCGATGATGAATGACTGCGGAAGCACTTTTCCGGTCGACGACGACAACGTGCTTGGGGGCACGAAGAACGACACCGGGAAGCCTCGCGTTGACCTGGTACCGCCCGGCGCGATTCTGGCGGCGGCGCGCGTGTTCACGTTTGGGGCTGACAAGTACGGGGCGCACAACTGGAATAAGGGCATTCTGACCTCGCGCTTGTACGCCGCCGTGCAGCGTCACCTTCTGGCGTGGTGGAACGGTGAGGATCTCGACCTGGAAAGCGGGCTGAGTCACCTGGACCACGCATTGACCGGGCTCATGATGTTGGAGTGGACGGCGCGACAGCGGCCGGACATGGACGACCGGCCGGCGTGGCTCCCATGAATACCGTAACAGAGCTGTTCTGGCGGATGCTGGCGCGGGCTCGCACCGTGGCAGACAAGGCGCGGTTCGGGGTGGTGGACGAGACCCTGGACCCGGAGCTACAGCGGGCCGTCCAGGAGCTACAGAAGGCGGAGAATAAGGTGATTGCCCGGATTATCAACCTGCACCGTGTCAAGCGGCCGCTATCGCCTACCGAAAAGGGGAACGTCAATTGAAATTCTTTCTCTGGAAAACCGTAAAAACTGAGCCCGAGCGCATCGTCAATGTTCTGGTGATCGGCTGCTTCACGCTGTTAGCGGTTACCGTTGACAGAAGGCCGGCCGAGGATCTTACCGTTGACGTTACGGTGGGCAGCTGGCGGGGAAGGCGCGTGAGCTTCTCACTGGCCGGGGCGCGGCTCTGGTACCTACTGGCGGATGAAGAGTACGAGTTCTCCGATCATATCGAGCTGACCACGACGGGGCCGTGGGTATTGGTCGACCGCGGTGCCTGACGGGCGGGGCCAGAGTGGGATACCTGCGCTCACCGATAGTGTGGTTTGGCGGGAAGGGACACATGGTGAAGACGATTGTCCCACTACTTGAAGAAATCCCGCACGAGCACTATTGTGAACCGTTCGGCGGCGGAGCGTCGGTACTGCTCGCGAAGAGGCCGCCGGGCGGCGTGGAGACGTACAACGATCTGGACGGTGCGCTCTTCGACCTCTTTTCGGTCCTGAGTGACCCGGAGCTGTTCGCGGCGTTCTATGAGCGGGTTCGTGTTCTGCCTCACCATAGGCGCTTCTACAACGAATACCGGGAGACCTGGCGGCAGGAGCCGGATCGAGTCGCGCGGGTGGCGAAATGGTTTCTTGTGGCGCGCCAGTCTTTTAGTGGAGCGTTTGGGGCAAGCTGGGGTTCGGCGGTGGGTTATACCAGCCGCGGCATGGCCGGGACGACATCAATGTGGCTGGGCGCAATCGAGATGCTCCCGGCTATTCACGCACGGCTCCAGCGGGTGCAGATTGAGAACGCGGACTGGCGTACGATCTTGGAGCGGTACGACACGCCGGACACGTTGTTTTACCTCGATCCACCGTACGTGGCAAGCACGAGACGGAGCGGAGGGTACGATCATGAGATGACCGACGCCGACCACGCCGAGATGGTGGGCGCGCTCCTGGAGCTGCAAGGTAAGGCGGTGGTGTCCGGGTACCCTAACCTGCTATACGCGCCACTGGAAGGTGCCGGGTGGCGTGTAGAACACACGCAAACCGTATGTTCTGCGGCGGCACGTACAAGAAACACCGGCATACAGGGCAAGGGCAGTGCAACAGCCAAGCAACCGCGGACGGAGTGCCTCTGGTTGAGTCCTGGCGCGATCATAGAACCGCGGCTGTTCTAGGTGGAGGATGTATCGGTGGTAAATAGGGGGTGGCGGAACCGCATTGTCGGACACGGGGTGGAAGCCCCTGACCAGCTTCTGGCACATCCTCAGAACTGGCGGGTTCATCCCGTGGCGCAACAGGAGGCCATGGCGGGCGTGCTCGATGATGTGGGCTGGGTTCAAGACATCATTGTCAATCAGCGGACCGGGCACGTACTGGACGGTCACTTGCGCGTCCAGGTGGCAATGAGGCAGGAGGAGACCGAGGTACCGGTTAAGTACGTCGACGTGAGCGAAGCGGAAGAGGCGCTGATTCTGGCAACTCTGGACCCGCTGGGTGCCCTGGCCGTGGCTGACAAGGCGAAGCTCGATGAGGTGCTCCGGGACGCGCCGTCGTGCAACCCGGCTGTTCATGCGATGCTATCGCAGCTCGCCGAGGACAACGGGTTGATTCCCCACGACGAAGTGGGTGGCGGCCAAGAGGGTTGGGTTTCGGGCGCGGCCCACCAGGTCAATCTGTCCTTCGACAATGAGGGGCAGCAGTCCGCGTGGTTCCGGTTCTTGCGGTGGCTCAAGGACCGCTACGACGGCAAGACGCACGGGGCGCGGCTGGCGGCGTTTATAGATGACGTCATGGCGTCCGGGGGCGGCGTCGACTGGTAACGGCGGCCAAGATTTGCGCAACTTGCGCGCGTTCAGGCGGTTGACCGTTAAGCAAGAAGTGTGCCATTTAGGAACATGATATTTAGGGGAGGTGGTGACCGTGGCAAAGCGTGGGCCAAAGGTGGGCGGCAAGAGGTTGCGTCGACAGCGCCTGGCGACCGTGGCGCGTATGTACCTTCAAGGTCACACCTACCGGGATATTGCCGAGGCCACGGGGGTGAGCACGGCGCAGGTGGGTTACGACCTGAAGAAGATTCACGAGGAATGGAAGCGGGCGCAGATCTTCGACATGGACAAGGCCAAGCGGCTGCACCTGGCAAGGGTCGACCATCTGGAGGTGACGTACTGGGAGGCGTGGGAACGATCCATGCAGCCGGCGGAAACCACGCGCAGCCGGCAGAAGACCGGTAAGAGCGGGCAGGAAACCGAGGCCAGTCTCCAGAAGAAGGGTCAGGTGGGCGACCCGCGGTACCTCGAGGGTGTGCGCTGGTGTATCCAGGAACGGGCCAAGATCCTCGGCCTATACACCGAAGGCGCGGCCGCGCCGGGCGACAGCAAAGACGCAAAAGTGATTCGGAGGATATCGGATGAACTGCTCGATAGCCTCATTGGAGCGCTTGCCGGAACCGGCAAGGCAGAGGATTCTACAGAGGCTGGAGAGGGAGGCACTGCGTCGAAGGGCGTCTAGTTCGCTCATAGACTGGCTGCAATACCACGACCCCACGTACCAGGTGGAGCCGTTTCACCGGCACCTGGCAGGCGAGCTTGACAAGGTCATTACCGGCGACGTGCGTCGGCTGATCATTCAAGCGCCACCTCAGCACGGAAAGAGCCGCCTGGCGTCCGTCGGTCTACCGACCGTATGGATGGGCCGCCACCCGGACGCGCCGGCCATCATGTGCTCGTACGGCGCAACGCTGGCCACGAAACACAGCCGGGAGGTACAAGAGGCGGTCGCCAGCCGGGAATTCTCCGAGGTGTTCGGGGCCGGCATCGGGCTCCATCCCAAGCAGCGGTCCGTGTATGACTGGCGGCTCCAGGGACGCCGCGGCGGGCTGGTGGCTAGCGGCGTCGGCGGTGCCATCACGGGCCGCGGGGCTCTACTGGGGATTGTTGACGACCCGTTCAAGAACTGGCAAGAGGCGTACTCGAAGCGCATCCGGGACAGCGTGTGGTCCTGGTGGGAGAGCACATTCCTTACCCGGATCTGGGAGCGCGGCCGTATCGTCATCATGACGACCCGGTGGCATGAGGATGACCTGGTGGGCCGCCTACTGGCGCGCGAGCCTGACCGGTGGCATGTACTCAACTACCCGGCGATCAACGAGGACGACCAGGTTTACCAGCTCAAGGGCGCGCAACCGGATTCCCTGGGGCGATCCCCTGGGGAGGCGTTAGCGCCGTCCAGGTTCTCACGCGAGTACCTGGAGGAACGTCGGCGCACCCTGGGACATCTGGTGTGGGCTGCCCTATACCAGCAACGGCCGACGGCTGACACCGGAGGCGTGTTCAAGACCGAGATGCTGGGCGTGGTCGAGGGCATTGACGAGCGCTTCCTGGGGCGGCGCGTGCGGGCCTGGGACCTGGCCACGACTCCCGAGGGGGCAGCGCCTGACCCGGACTACACCGTGGGCGTGTACCTGGCGGAGCTGATCGGACATCAATACGCGTGGGCCATCGTGGACGTGAGGCGAGGACAGTGGTCCTCAGCGGGCGTTGATGCGCAGGTCCTGGGGACTGCGAAGCTGGACGGGCATGGCGTACACATTCGGTTTGAGGAAGAGCCCGGCTCGGCGGGCCGTGGGCGGGTGGACGCGTTAACGCGCCAGCTTGCCGGCTACGTGGTGGCGCGCAACCGTCCCACGGGCTCGAAGCTGACGCGGGCTCTCCCGTTTGCCGCACAGGTGGAGGCGGGGGCCGTGTGTATGGTGCGGGGGCCGTGGAATCACGAGTTAGTGGCTGAGCTTGACGCCTTCAGGGGTGACGACACGGGGCACGACGATCAGGTTGACGCCACGTGCTCGGGGTTCGAGTACCTGACCGCCAACGCTACACCGGCGGCAGCTGGCGGCAAGAAGGCCGACCCAAGCGTGGTAGGGGGGTAACGAGTGAATAGTTTGCTGGGGACAATTCGAGACATGATTGCGCCGCCACCAAGAGCTGCGGGGCGCGCGTCGGTATCAGAGGCGGGCACACCGGCCACGGAACGGATGTATACCAGAGTGGACCTGATGGCGCTCACAAAGCAGTCTCAAGCGGCGTCCGTGGCGCACCCGCTGGGCAAGCGCATCCTGGACATTGACGTGGACTACACGGCGGGCACGAGCCCGACGGTATCACCTGTGATCTCGAATAACCCGAGAGCACAGAACGCACTGAAGACGGAGATTGAGCGCTGGGGGCGGGGCTCTGGCGTAACGGCTGCGAAGCTGCGGGAGTGGTGGCGGCAGTACCTCGAGGACGGCGAGCTGCTGATTGCCTTCCGGGGCATGCGTCCGTACACCGTACCGGCTCGTCCGATGACTCTTGACGTGGACAAGGAAACCCGTGACCCGCTCTCCATCACGCGTGAGCTGTCGGGCGGCGGTTCCATCACCTATGAGATCATCAACGGCGTGGCCGGGTGGACCGGTCAAGCGCCAACGCGACTACAGGGCACGGAGTACCCGGCGCTATGGTTCCGACATGGCAAGTACCACGACCGGGGCGTGCCTGAGATGGCCGCAATTCTGCGCCGTCTGGAGTGGGAGACGCAATCCGCTGAGCTGTCCATGCGCCGATTCCGGTCGATTTTGCGCTGGTTCTGGCACGCGGTCGCGAAGAACGCCAGCGATAACGACTTGACGAACCTGCGGGAAGCCTATGAGACCGCGCCGGAGACTGGGGGCGTGTTCTGGTCGAACGAAGCGGTTGAGTGGAAACCGGTCAGCGTTAACCTGGCCGCAGGCGACATTTCCACGATGATCCGAGGGCTTCGGGGCTCCATCGTCGGCGCGGCCGGACAACCGCTGCACTGGCATGGTACTGGTGAAGACGCCAACCTGGCCACGGCGTCGAGCATGGGGCAACCCACGTTTAAGCACATGGAGGCGCTACAGGGGGAGCTGAAGGGCATCCTAACGGACCTCTACACGCTTATTACCGTCATGCTCGTGGAGGAGGGCCGTGTGCGTGGCGTTGATCCGCTGCTGGTGAGCTGGGATATCACGCTCCCGGTAGTGGACGCAAAGGACTACGGCGAGGGCACGCGCGCGTTGCTGCAAGCGGTCACGGCGGCCGATACCGCCGCCGCGCAGGGGTACATCACCGAGGACGAGGGACGCCGCATTGTGATCGAGGTAGGCCAGAAGGTGCTCGGGATGAAGCTGTCCGGCGACGCGCCGGCCAAGCCCAAGGGGTAGGGCCATGCCGGTCCAGCCGGTAGCTCACTCGAAAATGAGGGCGCTCCTGGAAAAGATCAGGAAACGCCAAAGCACGCAAACCGAGAGCGACACGAAGGCCATTGCCGCGATCCTGGGGCGTACCTACAGGGACGTAATAGTAGAGGTTGCCGAATGGGAAGGCACCGACACGCCGACGGCGGCCATGATGCTGGGGCAGTTGAACGCGTTGCGTGACAGGCTACAGGGCGACCTCAAGGCGGCGACGCAAGCGATTCTGACGCAGTGGGACGGCTCCTGGAAGGCACACTGGGAAAGCGGCGCCGAGGCGGGCATGGCGGGCTTAGAGGGTGCAGACGTGAGCCTGCTGCTGTACCAGGTGGCGTCCGATACCTCTGTCATCACGGCTACCGCTCAATACGTGCCGCATCTGATCGCAGACGTAACCCCGGAGGCGCTGGGGCGCATCACGCGGGCCGTGCGCAACGGGATCATCCTACAGCAACCCAAGATGATGGTCTATACGGGCATCAAGTCCGCACTGTTGGGCTCGCCTACACGCCTGGCGCGGCGTAGGTTCGGGGGCCTGGCGTATCAGGTTGAGCGCATCTATCGAACAGAAGCGCATCAACTGTACAACCAAGGGTGTGATGCTGCGGGCCGGGCGGCCGAGGCTCACCTACACGTCAAGCTCGTCAAGGTTTGGCGTCACGGGCCACCTAACAAGCTGTCGCGCCCCGACCATGTCGCTCTCGACGGCGAGGTGCGTAAGCTGACCGAGAAGTTTTCAAACGGGCTCGCCTATCCGGGTGACCCAAGCGGCGCACCGGAAGACGTCATCAACTGCACATGCTGGATGGACGTGGTACCGGCCGACTCGGTGTAACGAGCAACGGGTCTAGCCGCCCCTCTCTCGCCGTTTCTGGATGAGGGTAGGGGTTGCATAGGGTAGTAACAGAAACGCGGCGAGAGCGCCGGGAAAGGGGTTATTATGGGTACGAAGGCGGAGCCGCCCGTTAAGGGGGCCAAAGGTGGCGCACAGGGGCGGCGTGGACCGCGCAAGCGGCGGGCACGACCGAAGGAGGTCTACAGGCACGGCAAGACCGTGGTCCTGGAGGACGAGAATGGCGGACGCCGGTTACAGCGTCCGGTAACCGGGTAGCGCTATGGGCGACGAGAAAAAACGCGACGAGGTGCTGGAGGGCATGAGCCTGGCGGTTCCCATCGAGCTGGAGCTGGTGTCGGCATCCGAGGATCGGCCGTATCTATGGTTTGCGGTCCTGCTGCGCGCGGGGGTGGACAAGAACGGAACCAACTGGTTACCGGGGGCGCTCATGAAGGCGGCGCCGATGTTCGCGGAACGCCCGATCAAGGTGTACGACCTTGGGGGGGCAAGCGGTTCCTACTTTGACCACCTACCACAGAAGATTCAGAACGAGGTGCGCGGCGGGTTGCTCAAGGCGACCGCTGGCGTCATCACGAAGTCGTGGTGGGATGCTGACCGGAACGCCGTCGTTGGGAACATTCACGTCTTCAACGGGTGGCTACAGCGCATCCTGGCGCAACTCCGGGGAGCGCTCAAGGGCAAGCCCATCCGCACGTTCGGCTTGAGCATCAACGGCCTTGCCAAGGGTGTCAAGACCGCTGCGGGTATGACCGTACAGGCGATTTCCGAGGTTACCAGCGTGGACCTCGTGACTCGGCCAGCGGCCGGGGGAGAGTTCGTGAGGGCGCTTGCCAGTCTAGCGAGCGCACAAGAGGAGAGGAATACCGTGGGCGACAAAGACAAGACCGTTACCGTTGACAACGCAGAGGAGATCAATCGGCGCGTGACTGCGGCCGAGGAGGCGGCTGCTGCGGCCGCGCGTCGGGCGGAGGAGCTGGAGCAGCGCTTGCAGACGCGCATGCGGGACAGCCGGGTGAGGGCGGCCGTGGAGGATCTCGGCCGCGACCTGACCGCCGCCGTGCGCGGTACCGCAATCCGGGCGCTCGTGGCCAGCGTGCCGGTGGACGCCGACGAGGACGCGGTGCTTGAAGCCGTCAAGACGGAGCTGGAGCCGCACATCGAGGCGGCCAAGGCCTCCCGGCAGCACAACGTCGAGACCGTGACCGAACCGGTGGACAAGCTGCGTTCGGGCATCCTGCAGATGCTCGACGTTGCCGAGACCGACGAAGAGCGCGTCGCTCCGGCGTTCCATTCGCTGCGGGCGTCCTATCAGGAGTTCACCGGTGACACCGGGATGACGCAGGACATCGCCGTTCGAGCGGCTGCCGGGCCGATTCTGCCGACCACGTGGGGTACCATCCTGGGCGAGGCGCTGCACCGTCGCGTTCGCAAGGAGTACAACGCCATCGACTACGGTGAGCAGCGCCTCGTCTCGACGAACCAGCCGGTTTCCGACTTCAAGGCACATCACATCTCGGCTGTCGGCGGGTTCGGTGACCTGGCCAGGGTCGTCGTCAACGGCACCTACCCCGAGTTCGCGGCCCTGCCTCCCGAGGAGAGCGCCACACTGTCCGTCTCGAAGAGAGGCGTGATTCTCAAGGTGGCGTGGGAGACGGTGGTCAACGACGACCTGGGGGCGGTGAACCGCGCCACGCGCAAGCTCGGCCGGGCGGCCCGGCGCACGTTCGCAAAGGCCGTCTATAGCCTCCTGTCGGATAACGGCACCATCTACGACGCTATGCCGCTCTTCGACGCCACCCACGGGAACCTCGGCGCCGCCGCCCTCGACTACGCGTCCCTGATCGCGGGCCGCCTGGCCATGCTGGCGCAGACGGAGCCGGGCTCGGGTGACAAGCTCGGCATCGACGTTCGGCACGGCGGGCTCCTGGTGATTCCGTCTGAGCTGTATACCACGGTGTACGAGCTCCTCCAGGCGAAGGGCAAGCCTGGCGGTACCACGAACGACGGCAACGCCGTCTCCGGGTGGTTCGGTCAGAACCTCGAGAACGTCATCGAGAACCCGTTCACGGCGGACGCGAACGACTGGTTCCTCGTCGGCAACCCGGCGCAGTTCGAGGGCATCGTGGCCGGTTGGCTCAACGGGCAGCAACAGCCGGACATCCGGACCCAGCAAGACCCGACCGCGTTCGCGCAGTGGAACAACGACGTGATCGAGTACAAGGTTCGGCACGTCTGGGGCCTGACCGTGGCCGACTACCGGCCGTTCTACGGCGCTATCGTCGTGTAGACAACCCCTGGCAATGGGAGCCCCTAGCGGGCTCCCGTTGCTTCTTTTTCGTGGAGGTGACCCATGAGCCTAAAACAAGCGAGACAACGCGTGCTCGACCTATGCCAGCCGGTGGCTGACCCGGACCCTGCCGGAATCGACCGTGCTCTGGTCCGGGCCGCGAGCGAGCTCACAGAGCGGCTACCGGAAGTAATTGTGGGTGGCATCTCCACGGTCGACGGGATAGCGACACTGGCCAACCTGGGCTCGTGGGTGTCGGGCGTCTCGCGCGTGATGCGCGTATGGGACGCGACCACAAGAGATCCCCTGGCGGCCCACCTGTGGAGACAGTACACCGAGGCAGACGGGACCGAAGAGCTGGTGCTTGACGCCACAGTTAGCGGTGAGTCCAACCTGATGGTGAAGTATTCGGGGGCGCTGACCTACGACACAACGGCTGGAACCACGAACCTGACGGGGAGGAAACTGGAGGCGGCCGCGCTGTTGGCTGCTGCTGAGATTCTGGAGTCTTGGGTGGCGCGGTGGGCGCAGTCCAAAGCGCTCAACGTCGCTTCAGAGAGCTTCGAGGCTGACCATACAAGCGAGGCCAGCTCACTGGCCGGCAAGTACCGCAAGACGGCGGAAACCATCATGAGGCGGCCCGTGATCGGCTTTTCCGCCACGCCTGGGGTGTGACCATGCCCGTGGAGGTTGACGGCCTCAGACGCTTTGCTGAGGCGTTACACAAGGCGCCGAGGCGTATTCGCATGGAGGGGGCACGGGCGGCTGACGACATGGGCCGGGTGCTCGGCATGAAGCTGGCCGCGCTTGCGCCCCACTTCGAGGGGCATCTGAAAAACAGCATTGCGCATCAGGTGCTTTCCGAGAGCGGAACGCGGGCACAGGTCTTCGCACAGGTGCCGTATGCCAAGGTTGTCGATCAAGGCCGACGGCCGGGCAAGTTTCCGCCCGTCGCTCCGATCCGTCGCTGGGTGGAGCTGAAGCTCCACCAGCGCAGTGGTTCCATTCGCTCCAACGAGCTTGACAGCGTGACCTACCTGGTACGCCGGAAGATCGCACGCAAGGGCACCAAAGCGACTCACTACGTGGATCGTGGCATGAGTGCGGCGAAAGGATACGTGGCGGGACGCATCGAGCGCTTGGCTAATCTGTTAGAGGGGATCATTCAATGAGCGCGACGACGATCCGCGCCAATCTCGCGGAGATTGTGGGGCTGGCGTCTGGGGCACAACACGTATACTCGACCGCGCCGCTTCTAAAAACCGAGGCAGACGTTTCCGACCTACTCGGTGAGGGACGGGACCGCAACGGCCAGACCCTCATACGGGGGTGGCTGGTGATGAGCCCGGAGGTGGACGCGTCATGCGAGGTGTGGGCCACTGTCAACGAGTACCGGGTGCCCGTACTGGGCTACTGGAGCATGAGCGACGACGGTGAGAGTACGGCGCAACTGGAAACTGAGACCGTGGTTTCTGAATTGATGCATGCGGGTGTCATCACCGACCTGGCCGTTCCGGGCGATCCGGCCGAGGTGGTCAGTGTGGCAACTGAGCTAACACCGGCGCAACTGGCCGGGTTCAGCGTCTGGGAGACAAAGCTCACCGTCACGGTGAGGGAATATGTTGGGAGGTAAAGCGTGTCTGGCA
>Ga0114931_10010435_pt1 | contig 11060 bp, 11 predicted proteins | sample 2SBtaG_FD_89579 | JGI IMG/M metagenome (GOLD analysis project Ga0114931, IMG submission 89579) | Deep subsurface microbial communities from Kolumbo volcano to uncover new lineages of life (NeLLi) - 2SBTROV14_V59a metaG | ecosystem: Environmental > Aquatic > Marine > Volcanic | place: Kolumbo...
GCAGATTTACGCGGCACCCTCGTCGAGTCCGTTTTGCCTTTCTCGACCGGCGTTATCGGCGAACCTCTGCCTGTCGAGCGTTTGACCGCCGCCTTGCCGGCGGCTTGTGAGACTTTGAGCGAATCCGGCTGGGAGCAGGCCGCGCGCCATCATGACGACGGATACCGTGGCCAAGGTGGCCTCGGCCCGTATCCATATCGACGGTCAAGCGATCCGGATCACCGGCATGGCCAAGGGTTCAGGCATGATCCACCCGGACATGGCGACCATGTTGGCCTATGTGGCTACCGATGCCGTGATCCCACAGGAGGCGCTCGACGCCCTGATTCCGGAGCTCGTTGCGGATTCCTTCAACTGTATCACAGTGGACGGCGATACCTCGACCAATGATGCTTGCGTACTCATGGCGACCGGGCGCGGTTCTGCCACGGCGATGCAGGAAGACGGGGTGCACCCCACGTTACGGGAAGGGCTGCAGGCCGTCTTCAATTCGCTGGCTCAGCAGATTATCCGCGACGGTGAGGGTGCGACCAAATTCATCACCATCGAGGTAGAGGGCGGCGAGAGCGTGGATGCCTGTCGCCAAGTCGCCTTCACGATCGCCCATTCGCCCCTTGTAAAGACGGCCTTCTTCGCCAGCGATCCCAACTGGGGGCGAATCCTGGCCGCGATCGGGCGGGCTGGCCTACCCAATCTGGACATCGCACGCATCGTGATTAGCCTGGATGACGTTACCATCGTGCGCGAGGGTGGCCGCAACCCCGGCTATACCGAGGAAGCCGGCGCCAGAGTCATGGCGCAGGGCGACATCACGATCGGGGTGCGTCTGGGCCGGGGAGAATGCAGCTGCCGCATATGGACCACCGATCTCTCCTATGACTACGTCAAGATCAATGCCGAATACCGGACCTGATCGGGACACGGGATATCAATCGGGGTGACCAATCTCATGGAGCGCGCCCGCCGCATACTCAGCGAGACCTTCGGCTATTCGGCCTTTCGTCACGCGCAGTCCGAGATCATCGAAGACCTGGTCGCGGGACGGGATGCCTTCGTTCTGATGCCGACCGGCGGCGGCAAGTCGCTTTGTTATCAAATTCCCGCCCTGATACGGCCCGGCACCGGGATCGTGATCTCGCCGCTGATCGCCTTGATGAAGGATCAGGTCGATGCCCTGCGTCAGGTCGGCATTCGGGCCGCGACCCTGAATGCCTCCGAGGACCCGGCCAGCCTCCGTCAAACCGAGCAGGCGCTGTTGAACGGCGAGCTCGATCTGCTCTATCTCGCACCCGAGCGGTTGCTCAACGAGCGCATGCTGGTCCTGTTGGAAAGGGCGGACATCGCCCTGTTCGCCATCGACGAGGCCCATTGCGTTTCGCAATGGGGCCATGACTTCCGTCCCGAGTACCGCCAGCTCGACTGCCTGAAGGCGCGTTTTCCCGGGGTGCCCAGGATCGCCTTAACGGCGACGGCCGATCACCGTACCCGGAACGAAATAGTCAGTCAGCTTTCGCTTGAGGAGGCCGAGTGCTACGTCAGCAGTTTCGACCGCCCCAACATCCGCTATCACATCGAATCCGAGGGCGGCAGCCGCGAGGCCATGCTGCGTTTCATCGAGCGTGTCCATCCCGGAGACTCCGGGATCGTCTACTGTTTGTCGCGGCGCAAGGTCGAGGATACCGCTGACTGGCTCAGTGCGCGCGGCTGGTCGGCGCTCCCCTACCACGCCGGGCTGTCCGATGCGGTCCGGCGCGACAATCAAGAACGCTTCCTGCGCGAGGACGGCCTGATCATGGTCGCGACCATCGCCTTCGGCATGGGCATCGACAAGCCTGACGTCCGTTTCGTGGCCCACCTGAACCTGCCGCGCAGCATAGAGGCCTATTATCAGGAGACCGGCCGCGCCGGACGGGACGGTCTGCCGGCCAGCGCCTGGATGAGCTATAGCCTGCAGGACATCATGACCCTGAGGAAGATGATGGGGGAGGGCGAGGGCACCGAAATGTTCAAGCGCGTCTCCAATCACCGCCTAGAGGCCATGCTCGGGCTCTGCGAGTCGACGGCGTGCCGGCGTCACACCCTCTTGGAATATTTCGGCGAGACCGGCGACAAGTCCTGCGGCAACTGCGATAACTGCCTCGACTCGATTCGCACCTGGGATGGCACCGACGCCGCCCGCAAGGCCCTGTCTTGCGTGTTCAGGACCGGTCAGCGTTTCGGCGTGGCCTACGTTGTCTCGGTCCTGCGCGGCGAGAGCAACGAGCGTATTGAGGCCAACGGTCATGATCGTCAATCGACTTTCGGGATTGGCGCAGAGTTCGGCGCGAAGGAGTGGCGTTCGATTTTCCGTCAGTTGATCGCGCGCGGCTATCTTGAAAACGACCTGGACGGTTATGGCTCGGTGCGCCTGACTGAACGGTGCCGAGGGCTGCTGCGCGGCGAGGAGATCATTACGTTCAGAGAGGAGCGGCGGCGTCAGGTGCAGAAGGTGGCGTCGAGTCGCGTTTGGGAAGGCGGCGAATATGACGAGCGCTTGTTCGAGGACCTGCGCGCTATGCGAAGCCGGCTGGCCCGCGAGCAGGGCGTGCCGCCCTATGTGATTTTTCACGACACGACCTTGAAGGAATTGGCCGCCCGCTCACCCGAGTCGGTGACCGAAATGGCCGGTATTCAGGGTGTCGGAAAACGCAAATTGGAGCTCTACGGCACCGTTGTGCTCGAGACCATTCGCAAGCGCGAGATCGAGCCGGTGGTATCCTGACGGGCTTATTTGCATCCAATTTTGGTCCAATGACCGTCTTTTCCGGTTGTTGAACGCGTTTTTCCCCGCAGGGGGACTGGAAGGATTCGGTCCGAAAGTCCATAATTTTCGCCAAGTACTGCGGTACGCTCCCCACGTCGATACTAAATGATGTTCCGCGTTGGCGCGGAAAGGCGGGCATGCGGCCAACAACACCACATCACACGGGAACACTATGACGACTCAAAAACGAACCCTGGCCCTGATCATCCTGGATGGCTGGGGGGTTAGTGAAGAGACCCAGGACAACGCCATTGCGCTGGCCCAGACCCCGGTTTGGGATCGACTCTGGCAGGAATGCCCCCATACCTTGATCCAGGGTTCGGGCGAGTACGTCGGCTTGCCCGACGGGCAGATGGGCAATTCCGAGGTCGGGCACTTGAATCTGGGCGCAGGCCGAGTGGTCTATCAGGAATTTACCCGTATCGAGAAGGCCGTAATGGAGACCGGGCTTGCCGACAATCAGGTGCTTACGGATGCATTGGCGCGGGCCAAGGCGGACGGCAAGGCGGTGCATGTGCTGGGCTTACTCTCGCCGGGCGGTGTGCATAGCCACGAGGAGCAGATCTTCGCGATGCTCAAGCTGGCGGCCGTCAACGGTGTCCCCGAGCTTTATATGCATGCCTTTCTTGACGGCAGGGATACGCCGCCGCGCAGCGCAAAGGCCTCTTTGGAACGCCTGGACGCCGTATTCGCCGAGCTCGGCCATGGGCGCACGGCCAGTATCTGTGGCCGCTACTACGCTATGGATCGCGACAAGCGCTGGGATCGTACGGAGCGCGCCTATCGGCTGTTGCGTGACGGCAATGGGGCGTATCGCTCCGACAACGCTGTCGAGGCTTTGAATATGGCCTACCAACGCGACGAGAACGACGAGTTCGTTGCCCCGACCTCGATCTGTCGCGACGGCGAGGCGCCTGTTTGCATCAAAGACGGTGACGTCGTGATCTTCATGAACTTCCATGCGGACCGCGCCCGTCAGATCACTCAGGTGTTGATCGACCCCGATTTCTCCGAGTTTGCGCGCGGCCCGGCGCCCAAGTTGGGTCGTTTCGTTTGCCTGACCGAATACAAGAAAGACTTCGGTCTGCCCGTTGCCTTTCCGCCCGCGACCCTTAAGAACAGCTTCGGGGAGTTCGTTTCCAATCACGGCATGAAGCAGCTGCGTATCGCCGAGACCGAGAAATACGCCCACGTCACCTTCTTCTTCAACGGTGGCGAGGAACGAAGTTTCGAGGGTGAGGACCGCATACTGATCCCGTCGCCCAAGGTCGCGACTTACGACCTGCAGCCGGAGATGAACGCGGGCGAGTTGACCGACCGTCTTATAGAGGCCATTACCGGTGGCAAGTACGACGTCATCATCTGCAATTACGCCAATCCGGATATGGTCGGCCATACCGGCAAGCTTGATGCCGCGATCAAGGCGGTAGAGACCATAGACGCCTGTCTTGGTCGACTGGAGACCGCCGCGCGTACGTCCGGCGCCGAGCTGTTGATCACAGCCGACCACGGCAACATCGAGCTCATGAGCAATCCAGAGACCCATCAGGCCCATACGGCACACACCGAAAATCCCGTACCTCTGCTCTATGTCGGGCGGCCGGCGCGTATGGACCCTAACGGCGGCGCCTTGTCGGATGTCGCGCCGACGATGCTGCGCATCATGAATCTCAAAGCGCCCGAGGAGATGGAAGGCCGTCCGCTGGTAACGCTACTTTAAGGAGCTTGAAGGCGGGGCGGCGGACAAGGGGTATGCGAGTCAACCAGAGTCATTTTTTCGGGTTGTGTGTATTGACCGTATCGTTGCTTTGCATCGTTCCTGCGGTAGCGGACGACTCGCCGCAGCAACGCCTGGAGGACATACACCGCGACATCGATACGCTACGCAAGTCGATCGGCGAAAACGCAAAGGAACTGAGTAGCGAAAAAAAGGGACTAAAGGAGGTTGATCGCAGTCTGGGGCGAATTTCTCGATCGCTACGCAAGCTCAAGAACAGGATCAAGACGGTTCGTAAGCGTGTCGATGAGCTCGAAACGGAGCGCGTTGAGAAGGAGAAGCAGTTGGCTCGGCATCGAGTCGCGTTGCGCGAACAGGTTCTGCAGCGTTATCGCATGGGGCGCAGGGTGAACTCCAGTTCCTGCTCGATAAGCGCGGTAAGACTCCGGACGGGCGACTGCTGGTCTACCACGAGTATTTGAGCAAGGGGCTTACCCGTGAATTGCGGGCCGTACAAGATACCCTGGCCGATCTGGAAAGGACCACCGCCGAGAAGCGTTTGGCGCAGCAGCGATTGGAGCGGTTGATCACCGACCGTAAGCGCAAGCGCAAGCGGCTGGCGGCCGATGAGGCGCGCCGCAAGGTGCTTGTCGCGAATCTGGACGAGTCCCTAAAGGACAAGCAGGTCCGGCTCAAGGCGGCCATGGAGAACGAGCGTCAGCTGAGCGCGCTAATCCAGCGGCTCGGGCGCGAGAAGCCTTCTGTCCGGCAGCGTGTGATCAGAGGAGTCTTTGCCGAACAAAAGGGTCAGTTGCTGTGGCCGGTCGACGGCAAGATCGTGGCAAAGTTCGGGCACCGCCGCAATCGCGAGGGCTTGCGCTGGAACGGCGTTACGATCAACGCGGCCAGCGGCGTTCCCGTGCTCGCGGTCTATTCGGGCAAGGTTGTGTTCGCCGACTGGCTGCGCGGCTTCGGTCTCTTGCTGATACTGGATCATGGCTCCGGTTATATGAGTCTCTACGGTCACAACCAGAGCCTCTATAAATCGGTTGGAGACGAAGTCGTTCAGGGCGAGGAGATTGCCAGCGTCGGCATGAGCGGCGGATTGGTCAAACCGGCCCTTTATTTCGAGATTCGGCACAATGGGCGGCCAGAGGACCCGCAGAAGTGGTGCAGAAAAGAATAGCCCCGCTTTTGTGAACCGAATCTTCGGTCGTATGAAAAAATTCTGTTACAGTAAGCAGAATTTGTTCGGACCGGAACCGATGGCACGATATCGCGAGCGCAGCGGTTAGCGTCATTTTGAAACAGATTTCAGTAAGGGCACCTCTAAAAACTCGCTGAAACCGCGCTGGCCGTGTTGTAAACGCGCTCAAATGCGGGGCTGGGAAGCAGCAAACACCGTGTAAACTGTGCTTTTTCGCCCGTTTACGCCTTGCCATCATCGGCTTGATCGAGTTTTTAGAGGGGCCCTAAAGTGATGTGCCGGGCGTGCCGATTCCAGTTGGATATGCCTATTCCGGTTTTTAGGGTGATTGACGCACCCGTTACACATGAGGTGGAAGATGAAAATGCGCAGTGTCTCGCTCCTGGTGCTCGGCCTCGTCCTCGGGGTAATGCTCGCGATAGGCCACGGCGTCCTTGCGGAGCGTCCGTCAGATGACGGCGCCTTATCACCGTTGCCGCTTAAGGAGCTACGGATCTTCACCGACGTCTACGCCACGATCAAGTCTCATTACGTAGAGCCTGTGGAGGACCGCGAACTGATCGATAATGCGGTCAGAGGCATGCTGACCGGGTTGGATCCGCATTCCGCCTTCCTGGACGACAAGGAATACTCTGACCTCCAGGTCGGGACCACGGGCGAGTTCGGCGGCCTCGGTATCGAGGTCGGCATGGAGAACGGCTTCGTCAAGGTCATCTCCCCGATCGACGACACGCCCGCACAACGCGCCGGCATCCAGGCCGGCGATTTGATCATCCGTCTCGACGACACGCCCGTTAAGGGCCTCACGCTACGCGAGGCGGTCGACATCATGCGCGGCAAGCCGGGCACGGATATTCTTCTGACCTTGGTTCGCGAGGGCCAGGAAAAGCCGCTGAAGATCAAGATCACCCGGGCCGTGATCCAGGTCAAGAGTGTTCGTAGTCGCGATCTGGGCGACGGCTTCGGCTATGTCCGTATCTCCCAGTTTCAGGCACATAGCGGTGACAGCCTTGTCGAGGCGATCCAGAATCTCAAGAAGAAGAACAACGGCGCCCTCAAAGGTATGGTGCTGGATCTGCGTAACAACCCCGGTGGTGTCCTGAATGCGGCCGTCGATGTCGCCGACGCCTTCATCAAGGAAGGGCTCATCGTCTATACCGAAGGACGCAGCTCCAGTTCGCGCATCGAATTCAGCGCCCGCCCGGATGATCAGCTCGACGGCGCCCCGCTGGTCGTGCTCGTCAATGTCGGTTCTGCCTCGGCTTCCGAGATCGTGGCCGGCGCCCTGCAAGACCAGAAGCGCGGGCTGATCATGGGGCAAAAGACCTTCGGCAAGGGTTCCGTGCAGACCGTCTTGCCGCTCAAGGGTGGCAGTGCGATCAAGCTGACGACGGCTCGCTACTACACGCCGTCCGGACGCTCCATTCAGGCAGAGGGCATCGTTCCGGATATCCCGCTCGAAGACCTCGCAGTCACGGCCAGCGCCGCTTCAGAGTTCAAGCCGGTAACGGAGTCCGATCTGACCGGGCACCTGGACAACGGCAATGCAAAGGAAACGGACAAGTCAGCGACCGATGCTACTCAACCCGGGGGCGATCAGCCGGCTAAAGAAGATCTCGCCACCGAGGACTATGAGCTCTACGAGGCGTTGAATATTCTCAAAGGATTGGCGATACTAGAGCAACGTTAACGGGGTATTCCCCGGATACAGGGGACATCGACCGGTTTCCTGCGCCAGGAGGAGACAGCGGGGCCGATACCGAATTGGCGGTCGATGTCCTTTAATTCTTTGATGACCGTTTTTGAGGGGGAGCGGAGTCAATGCAGGTTTGTACAAACATCCGATCGCCTAGGGGCGAGTACCAGTGAGTCGTTGGAGTACAACGACCGGTCTGCTTCTCGCTCTCTTTCTCACGCTCCTTCCCAGTCTCCCCGCCCTCGCCGGAGACCACCCGCGTATCGCAATCATCATCGATGACCTTGGCGACAACCTCGTCAACGGCCTGCGCGCCGTTCGGTTGTCAGGCGACGTAACCTGCGCCTTCCTGCCTTTCGCGCCCTATACCAAAGGATTAGCGCGTCAGGCCCATTTTCAGGACAAGGAGGTCATGGTGCATTTGCCCATGGACTCCTTGGACGATCGCCATCTGGGGCCGGGCGGGTTAAAGGTCGGGATGTTGCGGGATCGTTTTATCAAGGTCCTGCGCGCAGATTTGAAGGCCGTGCCCTACGCGACGGGTATCAATAATCACATGGGAAGCCTGCTGACGCAGTTGCCGGAGAATATGGCGTGGCTCATGGCCGAGCTAAGCCATCATCCCTTGTATTTCGTGGATAGTCGCACGACCAATTTCACTGTGGCTCGTGAATATGCTCGTTTGTCGGGTATTCCGAGTCAGAAACGCGACGTGTTTCTGGACAATGTCCAAACTCGTCCCGCCGTCATTCGGCAGCTCCGGAAGGTATTGGCGATCGCCAAGGCCAAGGGGCATGCCCTGGCGATCGGTCATCCCTACGACGTTACGCTCGACCTGCTTGAGGAATCTCTGCCTCGACTGGCTAGGGAGGAGGGCGTAGAAATCGTCCCCGTATCCAGGCTGCTCGAGGGCGGTCGCAGGCGTCCGCTCCCCGAACTCGACATGGCCCTCGCAAAGACCGAGATCCATGCCGCGCCGAACGCCGAGTCTATTAGCCAGTAGGAACGGCAAGATTCTGAATCCCTCTACGCTACTCTTTGGCAGTGCTGATACCCAGCAAGGCATAAGGCGGGCACCAGCCCACTAGGGCCGTCACCAGCAGTACGCCACCGATGGCGCCCCACCAGCTTTGAAAATAGACACCGACCGCTATCGCGACGATACCGACGACGATGCGCGCGATCCGATCAAATCCCCCGACATTCTGTTTCATGACTGTAATCTCCTTGATGATTTAACGATTACAGAATGTCAAATGGGGGCGGTCGCGTATGTGACTAAAATACCTTTCGCCTTTCGCTATATATAAGGGGAAATTCTTGGAAGAGCGATTTTCCCGGATCTGTTGTGCTACTCCAATGCGGCGATCCTGGCGGCATCCAGAAGCACGATGCTTCCCCTGTGTGTCTCCACAAGTCCCTCATTTTCGAGTTCCTTGAGCAGGCGGGTAACGACCTCGCGGGAGGTGCCGAGTTCGTCGGCGATATGTTGGTGCGTGACATGGAGCTGGCCGGAGGCATCGGTGTTATTCGCCAGGTAATGGGCCAGACGGACATTCATCTTCAGGAAAGCCACGTCTTCGAGCTTCATAATGATCGAGGACAGGCGCTTGGAGACGAGACCGAAGATGAAACCGCACCAGGATTCGTTCCGGCTCAGCCAGGCGCGGGCGCTGGCCGACGGGACCGTAATCAACTCGACATCCGACTCGGTCTCGGCGATGGCTGGAAAAGACGCATCGCTCATGATGCATGAGGCTGTCAGTACGCAGCTATCGCCTTTGGGTATGTGGTAGAGCGTGATCTCGCGGCCCGATGGCGTCATCTTGTAGATCCTGAGCGATCCGGATAGCACCAGCGCCAGGGCTTGGCAACGGTCACCCTCCATGGCCACGACCTGGCCGCTACCGGCCTTCATGTATTGGGCCTTACCGTAAAACTCTTCTTTGAAATCCGATTCCGTGGACTGTATGAATGAAAACCGCGTCTCTATCCTGTCGCGCAGCGCGGAATCTTTGAGCATAGGCATCGCGCTCCTCAAAATGCGTCCGGATTGATCCGGATGGACATTCTCGCTATGTTGCCTGAAAGCGTTAGATGTTGAAACCGTTAGGAGGAATGACTATGACAGTGCACGTTCTGGTGCCCCTGGCCGAGGGGTGTGAAGAGATTGAAGCGGTCACGATCATCGACTTGCTGCGCCGGGCCAGTATTGAGGTCACTGTCGCAGGCTTGGTCCCCGGGCCTGTTACCGCCAGCCGTGGCGTCGTCCTTCTGGCTGACACCACCCTGGAGGAAATCGATGGCGAGACCTTCGACATGATCGTCCTGCCCGGCGGCGGCCCCGGCAGTGATGCACTTGATCGGGACGAGCGCATTCGCACGCTGATACGAGATCAATACGAGGCGGGGCGCTACGTCGCGGCCATCTGCGCCGCGCCCAAGGTCCTCGCCCACATAGGTCTGCTCGAAGAACGCAAGGCCACGGCCTATCCGGGGACGCTGGAAGGCGAGCCCGGTAACATCCAACTCCTGGATGCCGCAGTCGTCATCGATGGCAAGATCGTCACTTCGCGCGGCCCCGGTACGGCTATGGTGTTCGCTCTGACGTTGATAGAGCTGCTGTTGGGTGTGGAGGCCCGGGAGAAGGTCGATGCGGGGTTGCAACGACCTTGAGGTCCATACCATTAGCAGTGATAACAGGTGACAAGGTAGGTTGGGTTGGATGAAATGAAGCTCAACGACGGGAAATACAAGCGATTGTCGTTGAGATAGACTCAGTGATTCGTGCGCCATTGGCTCGTCCGTATCGAATAGCATCCAATTCTAACGATGTTCTGTGACCTGGGAAAAACAGGTCGAACCTGGTCCCTTCGCCGGGCGATGAGGAGGCTTCGATGTCTCCCCCGTTCTTCATCATAATCCTGTAAGTGACGGATAGGCCGAGGCTGCTGCCATTGTCGCCGGCGAGTACGTAGAGATCGACGCCTAGATCGGGTACTTTTAGCCGGCTGACGGGCCAGGTGTCGGCCCAGGGCCAGGGTTTGGTCCGCTTTAAGGTCGTCAATGATTTATCCCAAGTGTCGGCGATCAGTTGTTGCGCGAGTTGCGCCTTGGCGTAAATATAGGTCCCCTCCCCGGACTGCCAGGCCGCTGTCGACGGTGAGATCGGTCATGAGCGGGCTTTCGAGTTTTTGAAACAATGAAGCTGCCCCGGCCGAATAAGGAGAGACAAAAAATGATCAATAATGGCAAGGCGGTCACAAGCCGTGAGCACTATGGTAGTTTTGGTGAATCGCTGATGTTATAGACGTAGCCGATGAGTAAACGTGTAGCCATAGTCGAAGACGAGGCGGCTATTCGCCGCAACTATGCCGAGGCCCTTTCGAGGCAGGGTTATCAGGTGCTGGCGTATGCCAACCGCTCCGAGGCGGAACAGGGTTTCAATCAACAGTTGCCCGATCTGGTCTTGCTGGATATCGGGCTTGAGGACGAATTCGAGGGTGGTTTCGATCTGTGCCGTAACCTGCGTGCCCGGTCGGCCACCTTGCCGATCGTTTTTCTGTCGGCGCGAGACAGCGATCTCGATACCATCTCGGGACTGCGTCTCGGTGCCGACGACTATCTGACCAAGGAC
>Ga0114931_10010436_pt1 | contig 11060 bp, 8 predicted proteins | sample 2SBtaG_FD_89579 | JGI IMG/M metagenome (GOLD analysis project Ga0114931, IMG submission 89579) | Deep subsurface microbial communities from Kolumbo volcano to uncover new lineages of life (NeLLi) - 2SBTROV14_V59a metaG | ecosystem: Environmental > Aquatic > Marine > Volcanic | place: Kolumbo...
AGCATCTGTAACCTTGTTGCCATTCGTCCGGGACGGATAACCGCGAAATAATCGACAGGTACCGTGACCGGAACAAGACGGTCGGTAGACAGACCTGCACCTGTCCACGCCGGGTAGCCTCCGTTCATCAAACTAACATTGTTGTGTCCGTACAACTCCAGAGCCCACAGAATCCGTGCGGCATCCATATAGACAGCATTATCGTAGATTATCACCCGATTTTTATGGTTAATACCGCGCGCACCCATCACTGCCTGTAATCCGGCCTGGCCTATAACCCGTCGCTCTAGTCTGGCATGGAAAGTGTCCGCCACAGGAAGACTGATTGCACCGGGTATATGGCCTTGCATATAGTCTTCATTTGAGCGCGCATCGATGATTACCAGCCCCGGGGCGTCCCGATGAGCCATTAACCAGTCAGTATCAACCAGCAGTGGCACACCGGCATTATTATTCGCAGGGGACGGATGAGCCAGGAGTGAGGCTGGCATGCCGGCCAGCCACAAAAAGAGCACGACACAGCCGTACGACTTGCAGAAGGATAAGACGTCAGGAAAAAATATCATGTGTACTCTTTTCAGCTTGATATCAGGCCAGATGGCCGGTGCCCTGTTCCAGTTTCAAACTGGTAAAAGTCAAAAAGGCGCCAACGTGGTCAGCATGTTCGCACAACATTTACATCGAGTCTAATCCTGTCCTGCCATACGCGATATGCGGCTGAAGATCCGAATACCCATGGAAACGACAATATTTGATAGTATCTCTCCAAATAACGGCCCAGGCTACGCCCTGGCATAATAATCCGGTCACACAGGAAAAGGATCAGCAGCTCGCCCTGCACTCTCCTGGACAACCAAATCTATTTGGAATCCTATCGTGAAGCCACAACACAGTCACCCCTTTACGAGACAGTTACCCGCGACCCGTTGTTGCCATGATTGACTCGGTATCCTCTTCTCTCCCCGTCCTGCTCATCGATGATGAGCCCCAGGTATTACGCAGCATGGAATTGCTGTTACGTGCATCCGGCATTGATCCGGTGATTTCCATTGATGACAGCCGCAAGGCGTTACCCCTGCTGTTCGATCAGTCCGTTGCGACTATTTTGCTGGATCTGTCAATGCCACATATCTCGGGTGAGGAACTGCTGGAGAAAATCACCCACGAGCATCCCGAGATTCCTGTCATCATCGTTACAGCGACTAACGATCTGGATATAGCCGTCAAGTGCGTTCGACTGGGTGCCTTTGATTACCTGGTCAAACCTGTGGATGAAGATCAGTTACTATCCTCTGTTAAACGGGCTATAGAAATGAGCGCCCTGCGTAACGAGGTGCACACGCTGCGGGAAAGTATCTTCGAACGCGACGTTCGCAACAAGGAAGCATTTGCGGATATTGTCACTCGTGACGTGGCAATGCTCGCCATATTCCGTTACCTGGTCGCGATTGCTGTTTCCACTCAACCCGCGCTGATTACCGGCGAAACCGGGACCGGTAAGGAACTGATTGCCCGCGCGATCCACCAGCTCTCCGGCCGTAGCGGGGAATTTGTTGTTATAGACTCGGCGGGCCTTGATGACAACCTGTTTTCAGATACCCTGTTCGGGCATACGAAGGGTGCCTATACCAATGCCATCCAGGAGCGTGAGGGGCTGGTGGCCCGGGCAAAAGGTGGCACCCTGTTTCTGGATGAAATCGGTGATCTGAGCGCGCCATCACAAATCAAGCTGTTGCGACTTTTTCAGGAAAACACCTACTATCCGGTCGGATCGGATAAACCCCAACAGTGTGATGTTCGTTTTGTTGTTGCCACCCACCGTGACGTGGAACAGCTGGTCGAGGATGACAGGTTCCGCAAGGATTTATATTATCGTCTGCGTGCACACCGTGTTGATCTTCCGCCATTGCGTGAACGACAGGACGATATCCCGCTTCTTGTAGAACATTTTCTCAGTGAAGCGGCAAGATCTCTGAACAAACCCGCGCCGTCGATTCCGGGAGAATTGACGGCACTACTAAAGAGTCATCATTGGCCCGGCAATGTACGTGAATTCAAGGCGGTGATGTTTGATGCCGTCGCCCGTAACGAAAAAGGCATACTGCCACTGCAGGGCTTTCGTGACCTGCTGGGCGCAGGCGACACACCCGTTGCCACCATGGAGGATGATCAAGATAGTGGTGCAAGCTGTTTTGAAGGCCTGGCCTCTGACCGACTGCCGACGCTCAAAGAGGCCGAAGAGTTCCTGATTTCCGCTGCATTGAAACGTTCCGACGGGAATCAGGGCACGGCAGCGGCCATGCTGGGCATGACGCGACAGGCGTTAAACAAACGTCTTGTGCGTCGCCGCAAGACGGCCGGAATAGAGTAAACCCGGGCGCCCACTCCAGCCCTTGAGCCGGCTTGGCGGGGTCAGGGTCTGCTGGCGGGCCCACCCCCCGCAATCACCTGCGACAATAGTTGCTTATGCAATCAATGTCGCAGCGCCGTCTTCGGCGCAGAATATTCGGATAACTACCTATTATATATGCACATATAGGGAAATCACCTGTCAAATGGCATGCAACTAATGTCGCTATTCATTTTATCCCCCACCACCTGCCATATTCCTCTATCTAACTGTTATAAATGAATTAATTACCATATCCCGGCAATTGGCACACCTTCTGCAATGTATTTACTGCCGGCAGGGAGAAATGGATTTCGACTTACCGGGCTCCCAACACCACCGTCGCGGGAGAGACGCCCAGGGAAGGGTTAAGTAATGGCAAGGAGCACCGGCCCCACGGATGGGGCCACACATTAACTAACGGTAAACTGTGTTGTGAGACACAGGTGAGATACGGAAATCTCTTTACCGAACAAAACCGCCACCGTCGCGGAATAAAACGCCCAGGATGGGCTGCAAAGCTGCAAGGAGCACACCGGCCCCAAGGATGGGGCCTTTTTTTGCCCCAGTTGCTGAAGTATACACGAAAATCGGGGCATCCCACAAATAATACGGGGTTTGAGAGAGGCCTCGATCCGGACAACAGGCATGAGACTACCCGCACCATGGGCAATCAGGAGGCGGTATGCGGTGGCAGCAACAGGAATTCCTTGCACAATCACCGCATGGGCGTACAAAACACACGCTAGGGTAATGTACTGGTAATTGACATGAAGCCTGGATATTGCGCCAGGACCAGGCCCGCTTCGCAGGAGAATTATCTGTCGGTAGCGTGTGTAGTACACGCCAGAACCATGTAACGGCTGTTAACTGATGTAGTCAAACAGTGACAGCCCCTGTGCTTTTGCAAAGACCTGCTCGGATGCCTGCATCGCAAGCAACTGTTGATTAAACCGTGATATCGCCTCGGTATAATCCAGGTCAACCAGATCAGAGCGCTCTTTTTCGAGAACAAGATCGAAAGATTCATTGCTACTGCGCTGGTCGTCAATAGCGCGCAATCTGGAGCCAACATCAGCACGAACGGCCAGGATCTTGTCCATCGCAGCATCTATGTCAGTGAGTGTATCTGCCGACACAGTGCCAGTTGCAAGCGCATCGGCAAAGTCATTCAAAATATCGAAACTACTGCTTATCCCGCCAGCCGTCGCCACACCCTGAAATATTTCCGAGCCGTTATCCGCCGCCGCAACCTGATACGTTTGACTGATTTGCAGGTGCTGTTGTCCCTGGTCACCGTTATACGTAACATTTCCGCTACCATTATTGCTGAACGGTATGGTATCAACGCTGTAGCCACTGAACAGGAATTCACCATTGGCGTTTTGTGAATTGGCTATGGACAGCAGGCCGTCAAGTTGCGATCGAACCTCTACCTCAATCGACTGCAGATCCCCGGCTGACAGGCCGGCATTCAGCGCCTGCACGCCCAGTTCCCTGACGCGCTGCAGTAAATCCATGGACGATGCCAATGCACCCTCTTCAAGCTCAAGCCGACCCTGTGCGGAATCCAGGTTTTTCTGATACTGGTGATTCTGTGTCAGGCGGTCACCCAGTTGCAGACTGCGCAAGCTGGCTGCCGGATCATCTGCCGATGACAGCAGGCGTTTACCACCAGCAAGCTGCTGCTGTGTTCTGGAAAGATCCGCTTGCTGTTCCATCATGGCGGATACCTGTCGCTGGAATATCTGTGCCGTTGAAATACGCATCTGCTATCTCCCTACTGCGCCAATCAGTGTCTGGAATATCTCATCTGCCACTGAAATAATCCGCGCCGCCGCCTGGTAGGCTTGCTGGAAACGCACCAGGTCAGCCGCCTCCTCATCAAGATTGACACCGGCTACTGACGACCTCTCGGCCTTACTCTGTTCGAGTACCTGCTGTTGCACCTCACTGCTTATCCGGGCCCCCCGGGCCATGTTCCCGACACCTGCGATCATTTCGCCATAGGCATCATTGAAGCTGCTGGCACCGCCGTTCATCAGGCGGTCCGTTTGCATACCCGCCATCAACAGGGCATTGCGGTTATCGCCCGTACCGGTACTGTTATAGCCGATATCGAAGTTATCACCGCTCGATGGATTTCCCGTGATACGAACCTGGTAACCATAATCGATACCCAGATTCTGGGTGGGAAAGATGTCTGCCCCGGTGGCCGGATCATAGCTACCCGAGTCGATTACCGCCAATGTGCCCTGGTCGATCACCTCATACGCCGTTGAACTTGTAAAACGAATCTGGACCGCAGGTGACAGCTGTCCTGCGGGTGACTGGAAGGCCAGGTTATTTATGTCTGTAACAACGCCGGCACTGATCGCCCCGGTGCCTGCATTTGTCAGCGCGGCGGAAGTACGTACGGGCGCACCCAGCGCCAGCTCACCCGGATCACGAATCAGGACATTGATGTTCCTGGCCCCATCCCTGGTGGGACGAATGTCATAATTATCCCCTGCAGCCGCACCGGGCCCGACCGTCATACTCAGGCCTTCTGCAACGAAAGGATCAACTGCCGTGCCGGTACCACTCATCGGTACGGACTGGCCACTGCCGGCCCTTGAGAGTGCCCAGCTGTTACCGTCAAAACGCAGATGATAGTCATCGGCGGTCAATTGCCCGACATCATCAAACGCTACAACAATACTGCCACTGTTTGCAGCCGCTGATATAACCTGCGGGCTTGCTACTGAAAACAGCTCCTTACCCGGCAAACCGTCCAGACTGATACCCTGCTGGTGCTGTTGATTCATAAAACTTCCCAGCTCAATGGCGATCCGTCCCAATTCGTTGAGCGCGGGATCAAGCACCTGATCGCGATATATCAGCATCCCGCCTAACTCGCCACCCTTTATCAGATCGGTAATAACAACCGTGGAAGTCCCTCCTGAACTGATCGCAAGCTCATATTGTCCGGGATCTTCAATATTAGTCTGGAGTTCCAGGGTATTCTGGTCAAACCCGAGTACCAGGGCCTGTCCGTTGCCCATAAATACATTCAGGGCGCCGTCATCCCGGGACGTGGTAGACACAGATACAATGGCCGACAGATCCAGTACCAGCTGGTCACGCTTGTCCAGAAGGTCATTTGGTGGTTGTCCACCGGTTTTGCTGCGGGCTCCGGCTATCTGTTCGTTAACATCAGCAATCGAACTCGCGATCTGGTTTACTTCCTGCACCTTGCCAGCCATCTGGCTGGCAAGTCCACGCCGGCCATCCTCCATCCGGTCATCAAGGCCCTGAAGCCGGGTAACCATAGACTGCGCTTCACTCAGTAACACCTGGCGTGACGTTGACGAGGCCGGATCATCAGCTGCGCCCTGAACGGCATCGAAAAATGATCCCAACGCCGAACTCAGGCCTGAGGATTCATTTGCCAGCAGGTTATCCAATTGCCCCGAGAGCGATGCCAGTGTGTCCTGCTCCACATAACCCGTCGTACTGGTACGCAGCTCATCAGTTATAAACTGGTCGTAGCCACGCAGCACCGTCGTCACGTCGACACCATTGCCCAAGAAACCATTACCTATTCCCTGTGGCTGGCGAGCACCCAGTTCTACATTTTGACGGCTGTAGCCCGGCGTATTCACATTGGCCACATTATGACCAATAGTGTCCAGTGCGCGTTGATTGCTCAACAGTGCAGAGCTTCCTATCCCCAACAGACCACTAGCCATTACCAGATCCCCGCGCTTGATATGGATATATTTTCCATGCTACCGATATCAGAGCCGCGACAACCAGGATGGTCCTGATTGCCCGGCATCATCCTCAAGTGAGTCCCGGTCCATAATTGCCCGGATCTTTTCAACATAGTCCGGATCCGTTGCATACCCGGCTGCTTTCAGCTCCGTCAGATAGTCCTGCGGGTCAGATGCCTGGCTCAGAGCCTGCTGATAGCGGGGGTTACTGCGAATAAAATCGACATAGCCTGTGATGGCGCTCTCGATAGAATCATATGATCGAAACGATGCTCGCTGCTTTGTGGCATAACCATTCTCATATTCCAGCGTCGCAACATTTACCTTGTCACCGGACCATCCCGAGTCTGCCTTGATACCAAACAGACTATAACTGCTGCGACCATCTGCGTGCCTGATGACCTTTTGCCCCCAACCGGTCTCAAGGGCTGCCTGCGCGATCAACACACCAGGGTCAACCCCCAGTTTCGCAGCACCCTTTCTTGCATGTGGCAACAAATCATGGATAAATTCCTCAGGCGATTCCGGGTGCCAGTCTGCCCTGCCTGTACCCTGATCCGGGTCCTGTCTGCCGGATACCGCAGACGTATTAAGCAGCGATTGCTCCGGCACATCACCTGTCAACTGGATAATGGGTCCCGTTGCCGATTCGGTAATCAGTGGTCGTACAGACACATTACGAATGACAGGCTGGTGGACATTTGCAATGCCGTTTACTGCCGTTAAAGAATCTGTTTCTGTCTCTGTGCCGGCTTGCCCGCCCCCCATGCTGGATACAAGCATCTTTGCAAGACCCAGTCCACGTCCTTTCACCATGTGCAGCGCCATTTGCTGGTCATACATATCACGGTAAAAATCAGTCTGATCACTTTCACCCATGCCTTCGCCCGGACTGGCATCGCGCATTGCCTTGAGCATTGTCTGCACAAACAAGGCCTCAAACTGGCGTGCCGTCTCCTGAATGGCCTCCGGGGTCTGTTTTCCTGCTTCTGTCTTGAGGCGCATCAACCCCTGAAAGTCGGTATAGACATCGGCCATGGAGGTTTCAGAGATCATTTTCAGTTCCTGTATCTAGAGGTGTGCATGCGGCGCATGGAATGACACTACATAACAATCAACTCGGCCTTGAGTGCACCGGCCTGCCTCAGTGCATCCAGTACAGCAATCAGGTCACTGGAGCTTGCACCCACATTGTTTATCGCACTCACTATTTCACCCAGCGTAGTCCCTGGCTTGATCATGAAGGCACCGGACTGCTCGGCAATTTTTATATTGCTTTTCGCAACCACCTCGGTGTTGCCTTCAGAGAACGGGCCTGGCTGACTGACAAAGGTGTCCTCTGCAATCGTCACTGACAGACTGCCATGTGATACTGCTGCGGGCATCACCCTGACATTACTGCCGATAACCACCGTGCCGGTTCGTGAATTGATAATAACGCGGGCTGCTGCCTCACCCGGATCAAGTGTCAGATTCTCCAGTACGGACACGAACATGACTTTTTTGTCGGTATCAAGCGGTGCCTGGACACGAATCGATGAACCATCAATCGCGGCAGCCGTGTTCAGCCCCATGGTATTATTGATACTCTTTACCATCCGGCTGGTGGTGGTAAAATCCGGCGTATTCAGATTAAGCACTATGGAACCGGACTCATCAAATGGACTGGGAACACTGCGCTCTACAGTTGCCCCGTTTGGAATGCGGCCGACACTGGGTATATTTACAACAACACTTGAACCATCGGACCCCTCGGCACCCACACCGCTTACGACAAGACTGCCCTGGGCGATGGCATACACCTGACCGTCGGCACCCTTGAGCGGTGACATCAGCAAGGTACCTCCCCGCAGACTCTTTGAATTGCCTACCGAGGATACGGTTATATCGATGGTTTGCCCCGGCTTTACAAAAGGCGGTAACTCAGCACTGATCATGACGGCTGCGGCATTCTTGAGTTGCGGCTTGACACCGGGAGGTACAACTACACCCAGTTGTGCCAGCATATTTTTGAGGCTCTGAACAGTAAATGGCTGACTGCTTGAGTCGCCTGTACCATCGAGCCCGACTACCAGCCCATAGCCAATCAGCTGATTGGTTCGCACACCGGCAATCGAGGCGAGATCCTTGATGCGTTCGGCCGATACTGTTATCGGCGTCAATAGCATTGCCGGAATCAGTAACCAGACAAGGCACCGCAGGGTAGATTTTATTTTCATCATGGTTCTCGGTATATCTCCTCAAAAGGGCCATATGGGCGTGTTAAAGAAGCGCGCCAGCCAACCCATCGAATTAGCCTCCGCCGGGGCTCCCTTGCCACGATAGGCAATCTGCGCATTGCCTACCTGGGTAGACAGCACCGTGTTGTTTGGCGTGATATCAACCGGTCTGACAATACCACGCAAACGCACATACTCATCACCCTGGTTAATAGCAATCCACTTCTCGCCTTGTACCACCAGGTTTCCATTTGGCAACACCTGTGAAACCGTGACCGTAATACTGCCATGCAACTTGTTACTCTGTGAGCTATCTGCCTTACCGGCAAAATTATTAGTCGACTCCAGACTGGTAGCCAGTGGATTTCCGCCCAGCGTGATGTCCTTGCCCAGTATTTTAGGTGCACTGATACTGGTCGAATTATCCTTTGTTATTCCGGTACTGGCCTGCTTGCTTGCATCAGTCTGCTCATCGAGGATGACCGTCAGCAGATCACCAACCTGGCGTGCCGTTATATCTTCAAACCAGGTTTTTGAGTGACCCGCCAGGTAAATTGAACCGTTATCCTGGGCAACGGGTAAATATTCAACCGGTGTCGCAGGCGAGAATTCTGTCTCACCCTGCTGGACCAGCATGGTTGAGCCGCACCCCGACAATCCCGTTACCCAGATTAACAGGATAATTACGGCACAAACTGACTTAACGGTACGATTCATGACTGGCTTCCAGGGCTGGCCTCATCCATCATCTATAGATTGTTATTTGCAAACTCAAGCATCTGATCCGCAGTTGCTATCGCCTTGGAATTCATTTCATAGGCACGCTGGGTTTCGATCATATTTACCAGCTCCTCAACCGTATTTACGTTTGAGGTTTCCAGTGAGCCCTGGGCAAGGGTTCCCATGCCACTTGAACCCGGCGCACCTGTCTGGGGAGACCCACTGGAACCTGACTCGAGAAACAGGTTCTGGCCAATTGGCTGCAAGCCGGCGGGGTTAACGAAATCGGAAAGCTGGATTGTTCCCAGTTCGGTTACCGCCGCATTGCCCGGCTGCATGGCTGAAACGATGCCGTCACCACTGATCGTAATGCTCTGCGCGTCTTCAGGTATGGTTATACCCGGATCAAGAGTAAAGCCCTTGGCGGTCACAATTTCACCATCCGCATTAATCTGGAATGTACCATCGCGCGTGTACGCCAGTGATCCGTCAGGTGCAAGAACCTGAAAGAATCCCCGACCTTCGATGGCCATATCCAGGCTGTTCCCGGTTTGCACAAGGTTCCCCTGATTGAATATCTTCTCGGTGGCAACAACATGGACACCGGTACCCACCATGAGACCTGAATTCAACTGGGTACTCTCTGATGACTGCGCACCTGCCTGTCCATTATTCTGATAGAGCAAATCCTCGAATACCGCCCGAGTGCGTTTAAATCCTGTAGTATTTACATTGGCAAGGTTATTGGATGTAACCGCCATCCGTGTTTGCTGTGCTTCCAGTCCCGTTTTCGCAATCCATAGTGCCTGATCCATGTCTTTCTCCCTGGTCTGTCAATCTGCCATAAACCCATACGCATCAACTGTGTTGATGCCTGGTCATTTTCTTGAGCGTTTTGCATCATTTTCACCTGTGTTTCATACTGACGAGCCAGTTGAATAAGGTTTACCATGGCTTCCACCGTATTTACATTACTGGATTCCAGTGCACCCGCCTGCACTTCCACATTCGCGTCAGCCTTCGCCGATTCACCGCTTTTCAGGTGAATCAGACCGTCGGCACCCTTGATCAACTCACTTGATGGCGGATTTACCAGCTTTATACGATCCACAACGGCAAGGGCGTTTGAGGCCTGCCCCAACGGTCGAATGGTAATCGTGCCATCGTTGGCGATTTCAATTTTTTCAAAGGGTGGTATCGCAACCGGGCTTCCATTCCCCATCACCGGACGACCGGCACCTGTCCTGAGCAACCCAAGGCTGTCTACCCGTAAATCTCCTGCGCGGGTATAGGCCTCATTGCCATCGGGACCCTGTACAGCGATCCAGCCATCGTTTTTAATGGCAATATCCAGTTCCCGGCCTGTACCCAATACAGCACCGGGCGAGGCATCAATACCCTGGCCTTCTGCTGCACCGTAAACACGACTGGCATATCCAGGTCCGTTCACTGGCAGACTCTGGAATGACTGTAAATCTGCACGAAAGCCGGTGGTGCTGGCATTGGCCAGATTTTGCGCATTCACCGCTTGTGCCTGCATGGTTTCCCGTGCACCGGTCATCGCGACGTACAGCAATCTATCCATGATCAGTCCCCGTCCTGTTTGGTGATAAGACTAATGCCTGATTAACGGCCAATGTTCATGATGGTCTGCGTAATCGTATCGGCCGCCGAAATAACCTGGGCATTTGACTGAAAACTGCGCTGTGCCGTTATCAGATTGACAAGCTCTTCGGTAATTTCTACGTTAGAACTCTCCAGTGCACCTGACTGCAGAAATCCAAAATTACCCGCACCTGGCTCACCCAGCCGACGATCACCTGCATTGAAACTGTCACCCCAGGTGCTGTCTCCCAGCGGGGTCAGGCCCTGCGGATTGGCAAAATTTGCAATGGCGACCTTGCCTAGCGCAGAAGTTTGTCCATTACTGAATCGCGCCTGTACCACCCCACTATCACTGATATCCAGACCGCTCAG
>Ga0114931_10010437_pt1 | contig 11059 bp, 7 predicted proteins | sample 2SBtaG_FD_89579 | JGI IMG/M metagenome (GOLD analysis project Ga0114931, IMG submission 89579) | Deep subsurface microbial communities from Kolumbo volcano to uncover new lineages of life (NeLLi) - 2SBTROV14_V59a metaG | ecosystem: Environmental > Aquatic > Marine > Volcanic | place: Kolumbo...
ATGGCCAAGATGGTGCGCCATCTCTGCTTCAAGCGCGCGTTCAACTACAGCCTTGGTTAGTTGTTTGAGAATTCCATTCTCGCCGAGTAAATCCTCGGGTTTCTTGTAGTCAGATAGCAGCCCGTCGATTAGCTTTGCTCTGGATTTTGATATGGTCATACTCTCTCCTTTGAGTAAGACGGAACACTCCGTCAGTTTGACCATTTACACAAAATTCAGGACACCCCCCAGTAATTTTTTCCCATCCAAACTGCGCGTAACAGGCAAAACCTTGAGAATCAGATATAAAGTCAACGCCTCTATCAAGTCGCAACGCGTGCCCATAATGCGCCAAAGTTTTTGACTTCCTAATAAACTGTGAAGCAAATTCGATGCTTTCATCCAGTGAGCCAGCGCAAGCAATAAAACGAAGTTCCGGCTCATCTTCGAAAGTTTGAATACCATGTCTATTAAGTTTTTTCCGAGCTGTTTTCCATTCAATTTCGCCAGCATGCCATATAAAGGCATAGTTTAGGTAAAGAACACCATCGAAGAATGAGATGACTAGTATCTCGGAATTATTTAATAATGGTAGCCTAGTAAATGTGCTTCCATCATTTATACCCGGCAACAAAAACTTATGCGCAAGCTTTTTTCCTTCTGGTACATAGCTTGCTGGAAGCTCAACCAGCCAAGCCTTTGCAACAACATCAACGGCCATGAGGCCATCCATTTTCTAAAAAATAAAATTTCACCCACAAACCTCATTAGTTATATTGATTTTGCTAAATGAACCATCACCAAACGACGATTCCATCCCTTTACATGTTCGCCGCTATTCAGAATATATTAGGGACAGGATGGCTCGGGATCTGCTCATGGCTACATAATGCAGCGCAACTGATTTCCCAGACACACCGGGCTGAGGAAGATCAACAACAATGATGGCATCATTCTCAAGCCCTTTGAAATTGGCAATCTTGGAAAAACCGATTCTATCCCAATGAGAAGGATCTTTTACAGAAAACTCATCCAAAGCCCGGATTTGATTCCTGATTGAAGGTGGAAGAAAACGCACACACGACTCATTGATATCCACAGGAGAGAGAATAGTCAGCCCTCCTGGATGAAGCTCACCATGCTCTACAATCTCCAATATCTCTTCCTTTAGAATTAAAGCAGCATTCTCTTGGCTATTCGCGGTAGCCACCTTCACTTTTGGACCTTCACCGACACCTCGCGTTCCCATATCAGCATTTAAAGAGGATTGGACTTCCTCCAAAATAACTCTCGTATTTCGGCAATTAGTCGAAAGCGGCACCAGGGTTGGTGCTAGCGAAGTAAGGTATTCAAGTGCATCTGGATCATAACTGCCAAAAAGACCAGATTGATTATTAACATCATGAAATATACACCAGCGCCCTGTAGTCAGCCCTCCCGTTACTACTGAATCCATCTTTTCCAAATACTCCATCTCAAAAAGATCCTGCCCCTCGTCCACAATCATCGCGTCAAAGGCAACCAACCCTGCCCTGCGGCAAGCGATGCCGCATGAATCAACCAAAGAAACGGTAAGTTTTGGCATAGTAAAATGAGCTTCTAGAAATCTCTTTAACCAAGGCGATCGACAGGTCAGCAGCACATCCATACCTTGTGCTGTCCATCTTCGTGCCAGCTCCATAGCCATATAAGTCTTACCCGTTCCTGCACCTCCAGAGCAAAGCACTCTAGGATTGACAGCAACGACATCAACCATATTCATCTGGTCTTCGGTTAGTTGATCGATTTTCTCATCAATGCTTCTCGCCTGAGAGTAGAGGGGAATGACAGCCTCGAAATTAGGTCTCAGGTAGCGTTGAACATTTCTCAATACATCTATCGATGGTTTGCGCTTACCTCCATCTTTCGCACGCCAATATGCGAAAAGTTTTCGCAACCAACTTTCCAGGTTCTTGAATGTCCGAGCATCCGCAAGTGTATGAGGATCCCATTCAGTACCGGCAGCCCTCCATTCACAATCGGGAAAAATCACACCGTAACCAATAGTAAATTTTTCCATGGGACCTTTGCCAAATCGCTTGATAAGCTTCTTGTTCAGCCCGTGAAGTGCAGACTCAGCCTGATTAAATGGCCCCTCGCGCGTCCCCTTTTTCTTACTTTGCCTATTTTCATAAAACCATTCTCCATCACTACAGGAAACTCCACCGCCTTTAACTTCAAGAACAAATATCCCCATTGGACAACAAATGAGAAAATCAATTTCTCCAAAGCGCTTATATTCATGCTCTGTAAGATTAAGTGAATGATAGGCTACATAAGAACCATCTGATTCATTGAATTTCATAGCTCGAAGCCTGTCAAACGTTCGTCGTTCAGCGCGGCTATTTGTAATATATGGCGTGTCTGGAATCATTAGCATGGTCAACCAACCATCTTAAGCATCTTGAGAACTTTGGTCTGTTGTTTAGACGTTAACTGCCCTTGGGCCAGCTTCTCAAGGAATATACTTTGATCAACTTCGCTTTGTACTGCTTTAACTTCGCCATCAATAAGAATGTGCATGCCTTTTCCATCCACTTCGAGTCGGTAACCACCTTTACCCAAAGTCACCCGGGTCTGGAGGCAAGACCACTTACAATCTTTTGCCAATGCTGCCGCAGCTTCTTGCTGGGCCTTGCTCCAACCCCTAACCCCCGGCTGAAACAATTCCCTTATCGATCTGGGTCGTTGGGGAGGGACTCCGAGATCAATCCCTGAATGGGTCATCCGGTGCGCCAAGGCAGCCATTCGGTGCGGAACAGCCTCGCTAATGCCCGGATAAGCACGCAACTCAAGCGAAAGGTTTAGCCACCCCTCTAGAGCAGAAAACAATATCGCTGCTGTCAGATAGTCAATTTCATTAAGTAGCAGGTGTTGGAATTCGAGCAAATCGGAACATCGTTCCCGCAAGAAAAACAGCGTCATGACTCGCGAAAATGATTTTGGATGCCTTTCGAACAGTTCAGTCACAGTACTATCTGAAAAACCAGCAACCATTCTAAGATCTTTCCCCAGTTTGATCAGGGCTTGCTTCATGCGGTCATCCAATTTCTCAGCAACCTCATCAAGGTACTCGAGAATGGTATCGAGCGAACTACCAGAGTACCCTTGTGTTTGCCACGCAACTAGCTTGTCGACCGCCCCCCAGAAGAGCATCTGAGAAACATCGTTTGTAGAAGGAGAACATCCAAATTTTCCCCATTCCTTCATAACCAAGAGAATAGGGTCAGAAATTTGTTTGTCTGAAACATCATCTGGATCAAATGCAAATTGGCTGGTTCTGCTGCCCAAGTCACCCTTATTAGCGTAATGAAAGAGCATTACCATCATACACCCAAAAACTTGTGACTCTTTTAGTGCCCCATCTATGTTCGACAACTCAATCCCTTCAGGCGGCCAAGCACCCTGAGACGAGTTTGTAAATAGCTTTGGAGTAATCTCGCGCTTAAATTCTTTTATTGGTACATTCCCAAAATCGAGAGCGTCTGTATCACAAGCTGTGCGCGCATCTTTTGACTCGAAAATAATCGACTGAATCCAAGTTATAGGTAATGGAGCTGGAACTAGAATAGCTTGTACACCAACATTGATTTCTTCAGGAAAGCTAATATCTCTGACGGAACCATCAGTGCCAACTGCTTTCACTGTGCCTTTCAGAGAAGATAGATCGATGGATGCAAGACAAGGCATCAGATGATTTCTTTCACTTACGGAGTGCGAAATGCATACCTCTGGAACGCTATTGGCGAACAAGGGAATCCATCCGGGGAAATAACTAAGTGTGTCTTGGTAATACTTTCCACCAAAGGCTTTGGGTGGCATAACTAAACCTGACGCAAGCATATAGAGCATGTTGCGTTGGTTGGTTGCCATCAGCCAACGAGTTAGCGATCCACTTTCAGTGCCTGTACTTTCAAGTTGATACCTTTCCATTGTAGACATTATCGACGCTCCAGAACATCAGTATCTTGAGGTAAAATTGGATCAACTGGGCAATATTTATTTTCACCGTCACACCGCTTAAACATAATAATATTTACGATTGCTCTTGCGACCATGACATAAAAGAGACGCTTCTTTTGATCGGCAATTTCGGGCCAATATTTATGTTTATCAATGTCTGCGAGAATCACCATATCAAACTCCAAACCTTTACAAGATTGTGCATTGATAACCATGACCCCTCCTTCATTAAATCTTAGTGTCGAAGGATTATCTCCATAGCTATAAGTTCTGACATCGGCTGTCCCGTTATCCAACACTACGTCACAGTCGACAAGGCTTCTGAAATAGCGTCTCCTAACATCGTTATCGGGACAAATCACGCCAATCAGCTGCCTAGTGTTGTTGTCAGAGATTTTCAATATGTTAGCGATTAAAGATTTAAACTGACCATCCTGATATGCGATGAGCTGAGGCTTTCTGGCGGTCTGAACCGGAGCGGGAAGTTCTGGTGGAGGGCTAGCTGGATCTCCTGTATAGAAAGCTCTGGCAAGCTTGGCAATTGGATATGTATTGCGATAATTGAGTCGAAGTTCGACAACTTCATATGGCTCAACACCCAACGCATTGCTGATCTCTTCCCTAGTGCTGTTCTCACCCGAAACAATTTGCTGATTCTGATCTGCGGCAACAAAAAAATTCACAAACCCAAGGTTAACGAGAGCCCAATAGAACTCAGGTGGCATATCCTGCCCTTCATCAATTATAAGGTAAGGAAACTTTTGAGGCACTTCGCTGACAGGCAGTGCCGCGATCACCGACAAAACTTTTTCCCAATCAAACGGCCGCCAACTCGTCCCCTGCTTTTCAGGCAATTTTGGGACACGATTATTGGTCAATTCCCAGAAAGTTTTTTCAAACCAGCTCTGCCATTGGTAACTTTGCAGATTTGTACCGAACAGCTGTCCACTAGCCTGATTCAAAAGGTGGTTATAAACAAGAAATACATAGTCTTCTTTATCCTGATGGTGACGTCTGGCCCGTAAAAGAGAGAGCACTGACTTACCCGTCCCAGGGCCACCAATAATTAAATGTTGCCCATCTTTGGGAAGTGCTCGCGCATCTTCTTGGCTCTTGTTTAGGCTCTGTATTCCTGGAAGTTCAAATTTTCGTTTGGCCATTATCTACTCTCAAACATAATCTAGGAATGGTGCAATGCCTGCATTTATATCGCCTTTTACAAACGTCCGATCCAGCAAGGTATTTCCATACATGCAACAAGGCTCAGGTACCAAGGCGCATCCATGGCAAGCTGCTTTGTTCAAAAGGCTTGGTCCCTGTCCATCATGCTCAGAACAGACTGGGTCCAACGAACACCATTTTGCATGATCAAACACACTTGCCATCAGAGGGAGGAAGCGATCAGGTACCGCCAACTCTGTTAAACCACCAAGGGACCCCACCACATCAGGTACAGCCACATAGATAAGGATACCTGCCATGGGCAATCTTCCTGTAGTACAGTAAATCCTCTCCTTAAGAGAAGCAGCAGGATATCCGGCTGTAGTTTCCAGTTGCCGAATCAACATATGTGAAATCGTATGCAACAACAGCAACCTTGGCGTGATGATAACTTCTGGCTCAAAGACTAAATTGGATTCTTCGTATCTCTTCGCAAAATACTGAATTCGATTCATGAATGCGCTGTTGGATTCCCATTTACTCAACGAATCCTCATTCAACGTGAAAAAAATCCCTTCTCCGAAAAGTTCGAGCGCCGGCAACCAATTGCTTTCTTTCACAATATCTGGCGGCACAACTGGGCCACCTAACCTTTGGAAGCCTCGAAAAACCATTATCTCTTTGAGTCGACTAACTCCAATAAGATGGCTAATAGCTTTAATAATTTTATGATGCTTCGAATCACCAGCTAAATCTTTCGATTTCTTCCGCCAATCATTGGAATAGTGTTTGGTAACGAAATCCTCATCATCCTCCACATCAGGGATCTCATCAATCAATGCCTTGTACTCTTCCTCAAGCAATAGCCCTTGAGTAATTTGCTTCCCAAACAACGGATATCCATCTTTTATCTTCTCGAGAGCTTCTTCAATCTCGCTGTTCGAGCACCTAAAACCATTGGCTAAAGTCCTAATTATTGTTTTCCGGGCCAGTGGAGTCCTTGCTTGGTCGATCTGCAACTGCTTAGACGTACTCGAGTATAATCGATCGACAACTGATCCTTTGCTTATTCTCGATTCTGGAGGAATCACCAAAGCACTATTAGTTACTGGTGAATAAACCCGTGCATCATTTACTTCTACAATTTCACCGGGAACGTCGGTTGCTTTCGCGGTTTCTTCAAACCGCATCCAAGGCTGCCGTCGAACTTCGCCAAAGTGGATTCTCAAAGAATCCGGAAAATGCCCGCTTACCTTGCATCGACCACACTCTATTCTGCGATTGGATGAGTTATTGCCGACCAACTTCAAATAGGGCTCATTCGAATCTGAACGGCATTGTTTTTGATTCGGTGATTTCGCATCTCTATGGGCTATGTAGTGCCATGGGACATCTCCCAAATGCCCTTCAGAATGGGCAAATACCCAGGAAACCTGCTCTAGCACAGGTTTTGTTTTACACACGTCTTCACCATTCTTCCTTTTAGAAACACTCTGGCATCGAGGCTCATCGACATTTCCACGCCAAGGCTTGTGATGTAATAGCCCACATGCAGGACATTTCATCCATGAAGGAAATCGCAATGCAGGTACACAAAGACCATCAGGACGCTTCTTATCGTTAAGCTTCGCGATGGGTGGCTCACGCAATTGCTCCTCAATACTCAAAGAAGATCGTACCTGATCCACATAAACAATCTCTTTACCTGCTGGAGAATGATCTGAAGGATCACTCCAATAGCCGATGTCCTTAACTACCATTAGTAATTTAGGTCCTCGCACAATAGAACCTACTGAGCAATGACGCAGAAGATGGGACAACCTGACAGGAAGATAATAAGAGTCTTTGCTCACTGGGCCTCCAACAAAGCTGTGTTTTCTACATTACGCATGGATTGGGGAGTAACCCAAAGCCCATGTATTTTATCATCATGATTATAGAGCAATCTTCTATCTGCCTTGTCATCTTTCGGAGCCTCGTATACCAGCTGACATCTTTGATTCTCGCAGAACTGAGCCTCAACCCACCATTCTTCAACTAAGTCATCCAAATGAGCGGATGACTCTTGTTTCCGCCCTGGATCAGCCTGAGCACAGCGTAATTTAAGCTCCGAGACAACCTTCCTCACGTTCTCAGCATGCGGATTAAATTTACCCGCCTGATTGTTCCCTCGTAAATCTGCACAAGAATGCCGGATAGTGATCACCAAGGCGGCATGGAGAGCACGTTTGCGAGCCTGGTAAGTAAAAGGAGTAACACTCGTCGGTTCTACAAAACGGTAAAATGAATCATGATAGGGACGGAAGTCCTCGTAATGAGACAGGCTTCGAGCCTGATCACGGTAATAATTTGTAACCACTAAACCGGGAACATCACTTCTTCCAACTCGGCTGCTCGCCTGAATGTATTCCGCTGTAGTCAGTGGCTGACCATTGATAACCATAAGGGCGAGCCTTGATACATCCAAACCAACAGAAACCATGTTGGTTGCTAGAACTGCATCTAGGCAGTCTTCCTTATGATAAGTTTGCTCAAGCCGTGCAAAGGTTCTTGCGTTTTCTTCCGCACTTGAAAGGCTGGTTAGCTAAGCAATTTGCGTAGAAACTCGATTGATCTTATTGGCATACGACTCTCCGTTGCTCTCTTGTTGTTGATGAATTTCATCCGCGAGTCTTTGGACGATATCCCGAACATCTATGTTGAAAGCATTATGGCTGTTTCCAACTTCCTTCAAGCTCCCATGATAAACAACTTGTGACCACCAGGCTTCTAGGAGGTCCTCTCTATTTTCCACTCCTTCCCCAAACATAGCCTCAGGGGCAACGAGCAGAGCTGCAGCCAAAGGCGCCATACAAGTCTGCCGATTAAGCATAGGAGCCAAATATCCGACATATAAGCGACCTGGCCTCTGATCCAATGGAACGGTGCGTGCAAAGTAGGAGTCGTCACAAGACAACCCAGGCGGGGGAAAGATGGCGAGGTCTCGGCCATACAGGCTTTCCACCTGTTGTTTAGCCATTCGAATAGTTGCCGTCGCGGCCACATACTTTGGATGAACCCCGCGTTGGGTAAGGACAGTGTCGAGTGCTGCTTCATATATACCTGCAATAGAACCCAAAGCTCCGGCAATCAAATGAAGTTCATCCTGAATGATCAACTCGGGAGGACGATTTGACTTTACACCAAAGAATGCACCGCTTCGCTCATCCCAGGCTAGACGGGCGAACTTGTCCACCGTCGCTAGCAACAAGGTCGGAGGACTGTCATAAAGTGCCTCATCAACAACATTACAGGGTAAATATTCAGAATCTGAAAAGGCGCACTTTGAATTTAGGCATCGAAATTGAAACTTTGTCTCCGTGGCAACATAATTCTTTTGGGCTTGAAATACAGAACCACACCATGGGCATTTATCTAGCACTAGGCTTTGCAATGAGGACGCAGAGCCACCCCTAGCCTTCTGAAGTATCTTCATGGCCTTATCAAACTTATTCGGGCTTGCGGCATCACCCACCCACAGACCAATCGAGATGGGTTCTGTTCCCAACCGTGGATCTTTTCTGCGCAACAACTCAAGGGCGCAGATCATTTTCGTCGCGCGCTGATACTGCTGGGCTGTCAGCAACCGCAATGTGTAGCGCATAATAACAGTTGTTCCACCACACGAAGCAGGATATTTGAGCCTTCTCCACACGATAAGAAACGCAATTAGACCAAGATAGGCTTCTGTCTTTCCGCCTCCTGTCGGGAACCAAATAAGATCAACGATATCCCTATATTCATCATCTTCATTGATCGCAGATTCAATCACCATCAGCAAAAACACCAATTGAAACGGACGCCAGCGATAAAACCCCCTCTTTCTGGATTTCTTGCGCACAGCATCAACTTGATGCATCTGATCAAGAATCACGCGGTTGGCCAACCTAAAAGCTTGTGCAGCCAAACGATCTCGCCGCAACAAATCAACCCCACTCTTCATTCTTCGTGAGGCAATAACCATCCGTTCCGTGATTCTGCTTCCAACAGATTTCTCATCCGGCTCCAGCCCATTCGTCAAATCTTGCTGGCCTGCAATCCAAATTAAATATTCATCTACAAAACGATCAAGGTCATCGAGGACACCATCTGAAAGATTTTCAGTATCGCCATCAGATGAGAGATAGCTCAGGCTCAAGACTGGGTCCCCACCGCTTCCAACATCAGCTGTAACTTGTGGCACTTCAACAGCCGGCATAAATTCGGTCCTGATCTCAGTGATAGCCCCGTCTTTCATGTCCCAATTTACTGCCGCACCATGGCCAACTGCATAGATATGCCGATTCTTATACTGAAGTTCCAATTCTTGTTCTTCTTCTGACAGAAGACTTTTATCCACGTGCGGATAAGTCGCTACCTCGCCATTTTCCATGAAACATTGCAGTTCAACCGAGAATAGAGACTTCTCATTCCTTTGAACTACGTCCGAATCCCATTCTTGTTTGTTAAAAAGAGAGACCGTCACAATCCACCCGTCAGAAAATGGCCGCCACAAAACATCTATTCCTGCACAGCCCTCAAATACATCACGACGGTCATTATGCTGCATACGATTCTTAGACATTACAGCTTCGAAAGTTGGAGCCTCACCATCACCGCCTAATGATGATTTGTCATACTCTAAAGAAAGAAACCGACCACGTTCATCGCGCATTCCTGTGTTTTTGTATCGAATGGCTGCGCTTCTGACATGGAACCGCACTACCTCTCCGCGTGCGAAAAAGGAGAATCCAACTGAAGAGGGTGGAACATAGCGACGCGGCTTGACAGCAGGACCAGCATCAAACTCTCCCTCATTTATGTTCTCTTCACTGACATCTTCTACATCATCACAAACAAAAACTTGATCCGAATCAGCTTCACCGGCCAGAACAGGAAACAACAAACCCGTCGGATACCTATCCATAGGCGTCGTTTGACGAATGGGGCCAGGTAAAGTTGATGGGCCAATCAATTGGGTTCGGAGCCAAGCTAGAAACTGCTCCCTATGATTTCGATAGTTCAAACATCCCCTCCTTGATGCGATTACAGGTTAGCGCCCAAATTTCGCAATTCAATATGAAGATTAAGTAGCGATTTTCTCCATTGTGAATCGCCACCAATTTCGCAGACTCATTGAATGTCTTAAGTTGGCCGATTTGAGACCATCATATCAACCAGTTTCTTTTACGTATCGAGGAAAATCCGGCTATCACCCCAACATCTTCGCCAAATCTTCCGGGCGGGGGTGGTAATACCTTGACAGCATTTGCAGAGTTTTGTGGCCGGTGATTTTGGCCAACGTATGCACATCCGGAACCTTCCCAGCAATTCTGCTAGTCGCCTCATGCCGGAGATCGTGAAAACGTAAATCCTCGATGGGAGAAGATTCGCCTTGCGAATTCTTTGCCTTTTGACAAGCACGATGGAAGCAGACAGAAATTTGATCCGGGGATTTGAACTGGAACACTCGTCCATCAATAGAACGAGGGAGGGATTCCAGAATATGAACAGCGCGGGAGGACAAAGGAACGTCCCTGCTTGATTCATTTTTGGTTTCCGGAAGATGGACAAACCGGTGCTTTAAGTCCACTTCCGGCCAGCACAGGTTGAACAACTCCTTCCGGCGCATGGCCGTTTCGATGGCGAGTGCAACCACTGCTTGTAGCCATTGACCACCGTACTCAAGGCAGGCTGCGAGCAGCCTTTCTTCTTCACCCTTCTGCAACCGACGATTTCTTGCTGCATTGGCCGGAACTTTTGGCCTCCGGATCAGTTGCACCGGGTTGGCCGCTAACGGCATACTCCAATCTTTAATTATTACAGTGAAAACATGGCCTAAAATATTTAGTTCGCGGGTGACAGTGGATGGTGAGACATCCACCAAACGGCGATCTCG
>Ga0114931_10010438_pt1 | contig 11059 bp, 8 predicted proteins | sample 2SBtaG_FD_89579 | JGI IMG/M metagenome (GOLD analysis project Ga0114931, IMG submission 89579) | Deep subsurface microbial communities from Kolumbo volcano to uncover new lineages of life (NeLLi) - 2SBTROV14_V59a metaG | ecosystem: Environmental > Aquatic > Marine > Volcanic | place: Kolumbo...
CATAATCCAGCTCCAATTCTGGCACATACCGATCGATTACTCACAATTGGAAGCTCAAATCTGCCAATGGGAAATGGTCAGTTTGTGATGAACAAGACAAGCTCAAGCTGCGAAAACTCCTTAGCAGAAATAACGAAGTCCTTAGCTCATTAATCCGTTAATCATTAAAGCTTGGATGAAATTGGCAGAACACCGAAGAGTTTCTTAATATCGTCATCCGTCAGTATGAAACCAAGACCGCCAAAGAAATTGCGTCGCCCATTTTCTTGAATAAGATCATCCACCCCACCATCTAGATAAAATATTTTTAAGAAATTGAGCTTTGCAAATAAACGAAGCTGTGGATTTTCGGGACGGTTAAAATTAAAGGCATCAAAATTCAAACTGAGGTGATCTTTAAATAAGGAATATTCAGCGCCAAAATATCCAGAAGATCGAAATAAACCAGCCTTTAAGGTTAGATCATAAAAGCGTCTCGCAAAAATAGCCGTTACACTGAAATTATCACTCTTTTTCGTTTCCGTCTCCGTAACGGTCGTGCCCGGAGGATTTGTTTTAGTCGTCGTGACGGATTTTGACTGTTTTGCAAATGCCAGCGGGCCATCTGTAAATTCTAAGAGAAAGTATTTGTCATAGGCTGGACGAAATCGAAAAGACGTGACAGCGATGGGCTCTCCCTCGCTCGCCATGTATTCACTTCGAAAGCCCACTCCAATTTCAAGTTGCTTAATTTGTCCGACAAATTCATTAATCCCATCTAAGGCCTGGTTCATCTTATTGACCGTCGTATCATCCTTTAACAATTTTCCGACAGTTCCCTCACCTCGGCCCACCCGAGCCATAATGTTTTGTAAGCTGGTGGCCGCCGAATTTAGTTTATCCATCGACGATTGAAGTTTTTCAAAGGCGCTTTGAGCTCGAGGATCATCCGATTTTACAAAGTGTTTCATCGCGTCCGAAGCCATGCGCATATTGGATACGATTTTGTTCAAATCACCCTTTCGATCGTGAATCAGGTTTCTGAGATCTTCCGAAATATCCGTCGTATTATTGATGATATCCTGCAAGGAAGGTTTTCCCTGTCCCCCTTTTATAAAGTCTTTAATCGCCTTGGCGACTTCACTAAAATTCGAAACTGCATCTTCAAATCCTACCGCCCCGCTTGTATTATGGATCGCCCCTCCAGGGGGAATACGTTTCCGTTTTCCTCCGCCATGAATCATGATAATTTTTTCACCTAAGAGACCTCGAGTCTGTAAACTCACCTTAGAATCTTCATAAATGACCACATCCGGCTGAATGCGAATTCGTACCCGCACCCCTCCATTTTTCGCCATCTCGATTTTTTCCACATGGCCGACTCGAATTCCAGAGTACTCCACTGGAGTCCGCGGCAACATTCCCGAGACATTATCAAAATAGAGGTCGTAATAACTCATCGGCTTCAGGCTAAAGCCATTTTGATTAATCTGAGTGGTCAAATAGGCCAAGCCCAAAATGACAATGACAACAAAAATACCGACTTTGACTTCTGGTCCAAATTTCTTCTTGTTCACGATATTTTCCCGAAATTATCTTGATCCAAGACAGGACGCAAAAACTCCTGAATCACTGGATTGGGATTGTTTACTATTTCTTTAGGACTCCCCACTGCCACGATTTTACCATCGTGAAGCATTGCGACGTGATTGGCAATTCTTAAGGTCGAGTGAATATCATGGCTAATGATAATACTGGTTGCTTTCAAGGCCGTTTGCGTTCTCACAATTAGCTCATCAATGGCTAAAGCCGTTATCGGATCAAGGCCAGTTGTCGGCTCATCATAGAGAACAATTTCAGGCTGCAAAGAAGTGGCCCGCGCGAGGCCAACCCGTTTACGCATCCCGCCAGACAATTCGGAAGGATATTTATATTCGATTCCAGGCAAGCGAATTTGGTCGAGCTTTCTTTTGACGATATATTCTATTCTCTCCTTCGTATAATTCGTATGTTCCCGGAGAGGGAAAGCAATATTGTCATAAACATTCATCGAATCAAAGAGCGCAGCGTCTTGAAAAAGCATGCCAAATCGCATTCGTTGTCGTTTGAGCTCATCCGGACTTAGTTTATTCAAATCTTTGCCCTCCAAAAGGACCTGGCCCTCATCTGGTTTCAGTAATCCAATAATATGCTTTAGCAAAACACTTTTGCCAGTTCCACTGCCCCCAATAATGACAGTGGTTTCGCCCAAAGGAATGTCTAAGTTTACGCCCTTCAAGACTTGCTGATCTCCAAAGCTTTTCTTGAGATTTTGAATCTGAAGCATACTTTTCCTAAAACATTAAGGCCGTTAAAAAATAATCCGCAATTAAAATACTAACGGACGATATAACGACTGCATCCGTTGTCGAACGTCCCACACCTTCTGCCCCACACGTTGTGGTATAACCCTTTCGGCAGCCCACGACCGCAACGATAATTCCAAAGACGGTCGCTTTAACAAGCCCATTCCAAAGGTCTTCCATTTCTACGTATTGCTGAATTTTATCTAAATAGACGGAGCTGTTGATTCCGAGAATCCCTACGGCGACCATAAAACCCCCAAGCATTCCGGCAATCGAAAAGACGATGGAAAGTAAGGGCGCCATAATGGAGCTTGCTAAGATTCGAGGAGAAATCAGATAGCTCACAGGGTCCACAGACATCACCCGTAGGGCGTCGACCTGTTGGGTTACTGTCATGGTTCCAATTTCAGCAGCCATTGCACTTCCGCAACGAGCTGCCATCATAAGAGCTGTGAGGACCGGGCTCAATTCACGAAGTAAAGAAAGGGCAACCAGCGAGCCCGTTGCAGCTTCCGCATTAAAGAGTCGAAAGGCCTTCCCCGCCTGCAGAGCTAAGACTGCACCGGTGAACATTCCAGTCAAAATGATAATGAGGCTGGAGTTTACCCCAATAAATTCTAGCTGTTTGAAAATAAGCTTCCAGCGGATGGGGGGCACACGAAGTGATTGAAGTCCATCTCGAAGAGTCGTCATAAAGCCGCCCAACTCTTCTAGCAATTCGATAAGCCATGTTCCAATTCCTGAAAAAACTTTAATTACTTTGTCCAAACTCTCGGTATCCGTTTCGTAATCCGCAGATTTAATTCATAGGGATCTGCAATACCCTTTTTAATCAATTGATTGGGGAATCGTCCCCAAAACAAAACTCGGTCTCGTGGTGCAATTTTTCCACGAGACGCTTTGAGCATCAACATATCCATGCAAATTGCTCCACAAATATCTAAATATCCCCTTTTTCTGCCTTTTTTATCCAACCAAAGCGGTTTTAGTTCCTTTCCGTAAGCTTTTGCCACACCATCCGCATAACCTAAGGAGACAACACCATATGCATGTGGAGATCGCACATGGTAAAGATGGTCGTAGCTAATGCCTTCCCCGACATCGGCAGACTTCACAAGACCGATTTCAGAAACGAGTTCAAGCACAGGTTGCAAAGAATGCTTCCAGTGAAAATTAGAGGGAAGATATCCGTACATGGAAATTCCTGGGCGCACGAGATTGGCCGTTTCTGAGAGAATTCCTTTTTTAATTTTTTCTTTTGAAAAGAGGGCCGCTGAATTTTCAGAATGAATCCATCGGGGTCGAAATCCTGCCCCTAGATACCAGCGTACAACTTCTTCAAACAGTTGAATTTGTCGTCGAAAAGGCGCCCCAAGAAAATTTGCATAATGGGTATAGATCCCTTCTAAGGAGCGTTTATTTTTTTTCAAAAATTGAAGTGCATGATCCCAATCATTACTCTTTAAACCTAGACGATTCATACCGGTATCAAATTTCAAATGGATCGGAACGCTTTTTTCATTCAAGAAGATCTTTAACGAATCGATATCATTAATACCCACTTCAAACTTATAGCGCTTGGCTTGATTGACAGAGGTTCGGGTCCATTGCAAGGTACCTCCCAAGATCAAAATTTTAGATTTTTTCAAATTTTTTCGAAGTTCAATGCCCTCTTCCAATGAAGCCACACAGAAGTGTCGAATCCCCTGTCGCTCCAATTCGGGGGCAATTATAGCTGCGGAATGCCCGTAAGCATCGGCTTTAACAACGGCCATCATCTTCGCATTTCTTTGATGAAGAGGGCTTTGCTTGTGCAAACGCTCCTGAATCTTTTGTAGATTTTTCTTAAGCGCCGATCGAGAGAGTAAAGCGGCAGCAGGGCGTAGAGGCAGGTTTTTCATCAACAAGCGTAGAACATCGTTTTCGAAGAAAAAAGTAAATCAATTAGGGCTTTTAAATGATAGGAAAAGGCATGATCCCCAAAAAAGTGGAGGTTGGCTCCGATATTCTTTATCACTGTAATCGCTGTGGTCTAAAATTAGCCCACAAGGTCTTGGCCATTGTCAATCATCAGCCCGCACGCATTCGATGCAATACCTGCAAGTCGGAGAGAAATTATAGGCTTCCCTCGTTGAAAAAAGAACGCACTCCTGTTCGCAAACGACGAACCGGGATTGCCAGTCCTGAACTTTATCAAAAGAAAATGAAGGAATCTTTGATGAAGACTTCCAAGATTTACCGGATGGATATGGAAGTAGAAAATGGGGACATCATCCAGCACCCTAAGTTTGGAAAGGGAGTCGTCTCAAAGCTGATTCCACCCGATCGAATGGAAGTTTTGTTCCCGAGCGAAACAAAAGTTCTGGTTTGTCGATGTATTAGTGCGTCGGTCGGTACCGAAACTTAAATGGCCTGCAAATCGGCGGCCACCTCTTGAGGCAGCAAAAAGCGTTTTCGATCGATGAAAAAAGGATACTGGGCAGTATAGGGGTCGAACCTATGACATCCACCTTGTAAGGGTGGCGCTCTACCAACTGAGCTAACTGCCCACTTGTCCTTCGCTCAATCACCGAAAATCAGAATAAACACGACTTAAAGCAAATCGGCCAACAAAAATTTTAAGATTATTAAGCTAGCTCAAACGGACGAACTCAACACCCCTGGCCTGTAGATCCTCGATAGCTCTTTCACGGCTCTTTTCAGGGAAATTCACAAAACGTGTCAGGGCTTCATCATAAACGACCTTAAAGCCTCCGCGCACGGCGTCCTTGGCAGACCAATAAACACAATAGTCCCCCGCCAGACCGCATAGAATCACTCGTTTAATTTCTCTTTCTCGCAAGAGAGCTCCCAGTCCGGTGGAGCTTCCATCATTTTCATAAAACACCGAATAACTATCTACGGCAGGGGTTGTTCCCTTTCGGAGAATAATCGAGGCTCGCTCAAGGGGAAGTCGTGAATCCAACTCCCAATTTTTACTTCCCATTATACAATGCTCAGGCCAAAGCACTTGTTCTCTAGAGGAAACACGATTCAAATAATCTTCGAGTACTTGCTGGCTAAAGTGAGGGGAAGAAATTCTTCCTGTTTTTACTTCCGCCAAGCTTAAAATATCAAATTCCTTTTTTGTAGGATAAGAACTCGCAAAGGAAATATGAATTTCCGGGTGCGAGTCCTGACTAAAAACAACAGTTTGAAACTGAACGACGAGTCTTGAAATCGAATCAACAATTTCGTCTCCCCCTTTTACTGCCAGGGCCCCCTTGGGATAAAAATCCGGCTGCATATCTACCACAATGAGCGCGGTGGCTGAATCTTGACTGAGGTCTTTTAAATTTATGCTCATCAACTCTCCTTTGAGCAAACGAATATATAGGATACAAACAATGCCATGACTTTCAAATCCCTTTTGCTCACAGATCTTTACCAGCTAACGATGGTAAGAGCTTATCTGTCGAGCGGCAAGGCAAAGTCGAAGGCTGTATTCGAAGTTTTTTTCCGGCACTTCCCTTTTGATGGAGAGTACGCTGTTGTTGCAGGGCACAATTTAGTGAAAGAAATCTTAGAAGAATTTTATTTTTCGGAAGACGATCTCCATTACTTAAAGGAGCAACCCACGTTTAACGATGCTCCGCCGGAATTCTTTGAGGCTCTGCAAAACTTAGATTTTAAAGATATCCATGTGCGTGGACTCGCCGAAGGAAGTTTGGTTTTTCCACGAGTCCCACTTCTTGAACTATCAGGCCCTCTTTATAAACTTCAACTGCTTGAAAGTGTCTTGCTCAATGCACTGAACTTTGCAAGCCTTTGCGCCACTTATGCCCGCCGCCTCTACCAAGTGGCAAACCATAAAACTCTTGTAGAGTTTGGACTTCGCAGAGCGCAGGGGCCAAATGGTGCCATGATCGCTTCTCGCTCCAGTTATATTGGTGGCTGCGATGGAACCTCGAATGTTTTAGCAGGAAAGGAATTTCAAATTCCTATTGTGGGAACGATTGCTCATTCCTTTGTTCAAAGTTTCTGGGCGGTACAGGAGGAAGACCTTCAGTGGAAGGAACGAAACATTATAGAACTACTTGAACAAGTTAAAAAAGAAGATGGGCTTCAAACCAATGAAGGTGAACTGGGTGCTTTTTTAGCTTACGCAAAAACCTTTCCATCGAATTTACTGCTACTCGTCGATACCTATGACAGTTTGCAGTCTGGTGTTCCCAATGCGATTCGCGTCTTTAAAATTTTACGTCAGTTAGGTTTTCTCCCCATCGGTATTCGCTTAGACTCGGGTGATTTGGTTTATCTTTCCAAAACAGCTCGCCAACAACTTGATCAAGCTGGCTTTCCGGAAGCACAAATTTTTGCATCCAATGAGCTCGGCGAAAAAGTAATTGAAAGTTTAGAAGATCAAGGAGCAAAGATTGACGGTTATGGAGTAGGGACAAATCTTGTCACCTGCCGATCCGATCCTGCACTCGGTGGTGTCTATAAACTTGTAGAACTAGATGGACATCCTCGAATGAAACTTTCGGAGCAAACGGAAAAACTAGTGATCCCTTGTTCAAAAAATGTTTACCGACTCTACGGTGAAGATGGGAAAATGCTTGTGGATCTTTTGACTGAAATAAATGAAAAACCCCCTCAAGCCGGAAAAGAGATTCAAATTTTTCATCCATACGATTTTTTTAAAGAAACTAAAGTCATCCCTTCAACGGTGGAGCCACTTTTTCAAACTCTCTTTTCGAATGGCGAGTGGCAGCAGGAACGCGGTCTTGAAGAAATCCGGAAGAGAAGCCTCCAACAAATGAAAAATTTACGAGAAGACATTAGGCGTCAACACTACCCCACGCCTTATAAAGTTTCTCTGACTAAAAACCTGCGTCAACGCCTTACCGAACTTTATCAGTTTGAATCGCCATCGCGCCTCCTGCGTTAACGTCAAATGACACAAGTCCAGCAGGTTCCACAACTCCCCTATTTCTCAAATCAAATTCTTCTTTGACGCGCTCTCTGATTCAGTCTTCTGAATTTCTTCCGAAAAGTAGCGATGAAGGATTGCATATGAAAAGACATGACGCAGCACCACATGGACTGATGCAGAACAGAAATCAAAAAGAAATCTTTGAATTCTGTAGGTAATCTCGGTCTTTATGGATTTGCGTTCATGAACATAGGCCCTCCTACGAAAGAAAGGACGTAATTTAGGCTTCCGTCAAAAAGTTTGATGCGCAGCACAAAGAACTGAGGAGAAACTGATGAAGATTACAAATATTAACTCTCTAGTGATTGCCAACCAAATCCAGCAAACGAGTCAGGCGATTTCTCAATCCCTGGAACGTTTGTCTACCGGAAAGAGAATTAATACAGCCAACGATGATTTGGCAGGTTTTAGTACGGCCGTAAAACAAAACGCGCAGATTCGTGGACTTCAACAATCCAACTTGAATATCAATCAAGTCTACGGCTTGCTTCAAACGGCTGACTCGGCCATGTCCGTGCAAATGGATATCTTGCAAAAAATGCGAGACCTCTCCGTACAAGGAGCAGATGGAAACATCACTTCCAACGATCGGACTAATCTCAACACTCAGGTTCAAGCTCTTCTCACTCAGTTCATGCAAATTACGTCAAACACAGAATTTAACGGAACAAAATTGCTGGATGGAAGTTTTGGAAACAAGAATATTCCACTCAGTTGGGCGTCTGGAAATGGAAATAATTTGAATGTTCAATTGGATTCTCTTCAGGCTTCAAAGGTTTTTGAAAAAACTGTAGGAACCGCAAAGTTCAGTTCGGACACCAGTGTGTCGACGGGTGGCGCACCACGGGACTTTGCACTCGTCGATTTTAACAACGACGGAAATGTCGATATGGCGAGCATCGATAATACAGACGATACTGTTTCGGTTGCACTGGGTAATGGCGATGGTACTTTTCAAGGCCGAACAACGGTTTCCATTGAAGCAAACCCAGTGATCCTACGTGCAGGAGATGTCAACAATGACGGCATTCAAGACCTTGTGGTTTCCAACAATGATGCATCTACGGACAGTCTTGGAGTCTTATTAGGAAATGGAGATGGAACATTTCAAGCTGAACAAACTTACCAAATTACAAATGCCGCGAGTACGGATTTTGTCCTCACCGATCTCAATAACGATGGCTATCTAGATTTAGTTTCGGGGACAGATGCGAATTCTATTTCTGTCTTACTGAACAACGGAGACGGGACATTCCAAAATGAAGTGACAACGGCTGCATTAACGAACTCGAGTCATCTTCAAACTGCGGACTTTAATGGAGACGGGAATCAAGACATTGTCCTCACGAATAGTACCTCCGGCCTAACTCAGGTCATGTTGGGAGATGGAAGCGGAAACTTTAATGCGATGAGCACCATTAATACCGCATTGGTCCTATTAAATATCAATACAGCCGTTGGGGATTTCAATGAAGATGGAAAGGTCGATCTACTGGTTTCTGAAGGAAATGCTGGAACAGTAGATTTCTTTGCGGGAAATGGAGATGGAACATTTGCTTCAAAGACTGCCTATAGTGCGGCCGGTCACGAACTTCAAATCTCGGTCGGGGATTTTAACTCTGACGGACATTTGGACTTTGTCGGGCGAAGTGGAACGGTGAACTATCTTAATCTCGGAGATGGAAATGGAGGCTTCACACAAGGGGGAACTTATAGCGCTACAACTTCCAACGGACTTCAAGTAGCCGACTTAAATAATGACGGGGTCGATGACTTTGCCTCCGTATCCTCAAGCGGCAATGCGGTCTCTTTGTTTGTGAACTACACAAGCACCGACTCGGCAGTAAAAGATGTAAATGTGTCTTCAGTGGATTCTGCTCAAAAGATGATCGGAATCATTGATACGGCCATGGGAAATTTAAGTGGTGAACGCGCACAAATCGGAGCGAACCTAAGCGTCCTGAATCAAGCCAGCTCCTATAATACCGACCTGCAAGCCAGCTACTCGGACGCACTTTCAAATGTACAAGACGTAGACCTTGCCGCCGAAACCTCAAAACTGGTCAGTCAGCAAATTCTACAACAGTCTCAAATGGCTAGCTTGACTCAGGCCAACCTGGATATGCAGGTCGTTTTAGGACTGCTGAAGTTTTAAAGATCGAAATACTTGATGAACGGGAGGGAATAGCGTGAAATAAGACCGATTTATGGCCGACCAAGAAGGAAAAAAGCTTTCATTTCCAGAAATAGAAGAGAGGATTCTCGCCTACTGGATTGAAAATGAGATTTTTAAAAAAAGCATCGACCCCTCAAAAAAAGCCTACAGCTTTTACGATGGCCCTCCTTTTGCCACAGGGCTCCCCCATTACGGACATCTTCTGGCCAGCACTTTAAAGGATATTGTCCCTCGCTACTGGACTATGCAGGGTTATCAAGTTCAACGACGCTGGGGTTGGGACTGTCACGGACTTCCGATTGAACAAGAAATCGATAAGAAACATCATTTTAAATCCAATGCGGAAATCGAAAAATTTGGAATTGCAAAATATAACGAAGAATGTCGCTCCATCGTTTCTCGCTTTACCCAGGAGTGGGAAAAAGTCATTGGACGCCTCGGGCGATGGGCGGATTTTCAAAACGATTATAAAACCATGGACCGAGATTTTATGGAGTCGGTCTGGTGGGTTTTTCACGAGCTCTGGAAAAAAAATCTGATTTACCGTGGCTACAAAGTCATGGCCTTCTCGACAGCTCTGGGCACTCCTCTTTCTAATTTCGAAGCGGGTTCTAATTATATGGATGTTCAAGATCCAGCCATTACAATTAGCTTACCCCTTAAAAAAGATCCTTCGGTTTCTTTTTTAGCCTGGACGACCACTCCCTGGACATTGCGGAGCAACTTAGCCCTCGCAGTCGGTGAAGATCTCGAGTACGTCCAAATTAAAACCAAAGAGAATCAAAAGTATATTCTTGCAGAAGCCTTAATCGAACCTCTCTTCAAAAGAGACAAGGTGGAGATCGTTAAAAAATATAAAGGAAAAGATCTCGTTGGAGAAAGTTACGAACCTCTGTTTGATTTTTTTGCCAATCGTCATTCTCCAAACTTTACAGTAATTACCAGTGATCATGTCACTTTGGACTCTGGAACGGGCATTGTTCATATGGCGCCGGCTTTTGGAGAGGAGGACTTTTATGCCTGCAAAAAAGTGGGTATCCAACCAGTTTGTCCGGTAGATAATCACGGTCGTTTTACCGATGAAGTTCCGACCTATGCTGGTCAGTACGTTAAAGAAGCCGATAAACAAATTATCAAAGATCTCAAAGCGAAGAGACGGTTGATTCGTCACGACACAATTAAGCATGCCTACCCCTTCTGCCCCCGAACCGACACGCCTCTTATATATAAGGCGGTCAGTTCTTGGTTTGTGGCTGTTGAAAAGATCAAAGATCAACTGATTCAAAATAATTTAAAACAAACGCATTGGGTTCCGGAACATTTACGAGAAGGACGCTTTGGTAAATGGCTCGAGAATGCGCGAGATTGGGCGATCTCCAGAAATCGTTTTTGGGGAAATCCCCTTCCTGTCTGGGAGTCGTATGAAGATCCTGAAGATCAGCGACAATATGTTTGCGTGGGCCAGATTGAAGAGCTTGAGAAGCTCGCCAGCAGAAAGCTTCCCGACATCCATCGAGAATTTGTCGATGGAATCACATTTACAAAGGATGGCAAAAAATACCGTCGCGTTCCCGAAGTTTTAGA
>Ga0114931_10010439_pt1 | contig 11059 bp, 4 predicted proteins | sample 2SBtaG_FD_89579 | JGI IMG/M metagenome (GOLD analysis project Ga0114931, IMG submission 89579) | Deep subsurface microbial communities from Kolumbo volcano to uncover new lineages of life (NeLLi) - 2SBTROV14_V59a metaG | ecosystem: Environmental > Aquatic > Marine > Volcanic | place: Kolumbo...
CCCAGATAGATTTCCTGGACCCGCGGATCGCTGCGTACCGTAGCGGCGCTGCCACTGCACAGCACAGCACCCTTGTGCAACACCAGTATGCGGCTGGCATGGTTGAACACCGTGTCCATATCGTGCTCGGTGAACAGCACGCTGATCCCTTCACTGCTGACAATCCCCTCGACGAGTCGCATCAACGCCTCGCGCTCGGCGCCGGGCATACCCGCGGTCGGCTCGTCCATGAGCAACAGCCTGGGGTGGTTAGCCAGGGACACGGCCAGTTCCAGGCGTTTCAGATCGCCGTAGGCGAGTACCCCGGCTCTGCGCCCGGCCTGATCCAACAGCCCCACCTGCTCCAGCAGGTGGTGGGCTTGCTCGCGGAACATCCGCCGCGCCGGACGCCACAGGGAGCGGCTCTGGTGGTGCCAGGACAGCAGCGCCATCTGTACGTTCTCGGCCACGCACATGGAACCGAAGGTGGCGGTAATCTGAAAGGTGCGGCCCACACCATGGCGCCAGATTTGGTGCGGGGCGAGACCCGTGATTGCCACTCCACCGAGCAAAATGGTTCCCCGATCGGGGCGCAACTGACCATTCAATAAATTAAAACAGGTGGACTTGCCGGCACCATTGGGACCTATCATCGCCAGCCGTTCACCGTCCGCGAGGTCGAAACTGACACCGTCCACCGCCTGGACCCCGGCAAAGGCCTTGGACAGATCGCGGACTTCAAGCAGAGCCATCGGGGTTCTCCGCGACAGCCGAACGCCGATAACGGCTGTACAGTCGCAACGCAGCGCCACTGAGGCCTCCAGGGGCCACGACTACCACCAGGATAATGATTGCGCCCAACATGGCCCGCCAGTACTCGAAACGAGACAAGAAATCCTCGAGCAGGTTCAACACCAGGGCGCCGGTCAGCGGCCCGGCGCTGGACTGAATGCCGCCCAGCAGAACCATTACCAGGGCATCCACCGATCGCCCGATTGTGAGTTCGTCGGGAAACACGCTGCCTTTGGAGAACACGAACAGACCACCCGCCAGGGCCGCGAAGGCGCCGGAAACCATGAAGGCCAGCCACTGGTGATGGCGCAGGTCAATACCAATGGCGCCACAGCGCATGGGATTATCCCGCCCGCCGCGCAACACCAGACCGAACGGTGCCTGGATGGCCCGCCACATCACCAGCAACGCGCTGGTGCTGAGCAGCAGGGTAAAATAGTAATAACCCGTCTTGCCCGCCAGCCAGCCTTCGGGCCAGATACCCAGCAGACCATCGTCACCGCCGGTCAGGGCCTGCCATTGCACGGCGCTCGACCACAGTATCTGGGCCGCCGCCAGAGTCAGCATGGCCAGGTAAACCCCGCTCAGACGAACACAGAACCAGCCGAACAACGCCGCGCCCAGGAGCGCCGCCAGGGGCGCCGCCGGCAGCGCCCAGACCATTCCGACGCCCAGGTGGCTGACCAGCAGCGCCGCCCCATAGGCGCCGAGCCCGAAATACGCGGCGTGGCCGAAGGACACCATGCCACCGGGCCCGAGAATGAAATACAAACTGCTGGCAAATAATGCGGCGATGAGAATTTCAGTGGCCAGTACCAGAACATAGTCCCCCGCCACTACCGGCAAGGCCAGCAATACCACCGCCAGTGCTGTCAGCAGCCAGCGCCCGGCTAGCCGTCCCCGCCCCCAGACAGGGATCCGGGACAGGGCGGAGTCGGCCGGAACCTCGATTCTGCCGAACAGGCCATGGGGCCTGAGCACCAGCACCACGGCCATGACCACGAAGGCCAGGACCATGCTGATCTGGGGAAACACCAGCACTCCAAAGGCATTCAGCTCAGCGATGATCACAGCCGCCACAAAGGCGCCGCCAATGCTGCCCATACCGCCGATGACCACCACCACGAAAGCTTCGGCAATGATGTTCATGTCCATCAGCAGGCTGACGGTCTCGCGGGGAATCTGCACGGCGCCGCCGAGACCCGCCAGCAGCGAGCCAAGAAAAAATACGCTGGTAAACAACCGGGTCTGGTTAATCCCCAGGGCCGCGGCCATCTCCCGATCCTCGGTGGCGGCCAGTACCAGAGTGCCCCAGCGGGTTCGATTCAGCAGCCACCAGACCCCCGCCAGGACCAGGGGTCCAAGGAGAATCAGGGCGAGGTCATATTGCGGAACCGGCTCACCGAATATCCGCACCACTCCCTCCAGACCCGGGGCCCGCGGCCCCACCCGATCCTCAGCGCCCCACAGGCTTAGAGTCAGATCCTGGATGACCAGCACAATGCCAAAAGTCGCCAGCAGCTGGAACAGCTCGGCCGAGGCGTAGAGCCTGCGCAGCAGGCCGATCTCGATCAGGGCTCCCAGCAGACCGACCACCAGAGCCGCCAGCACCACGGCGCCCCAATAACCCGGGATCCCGGCAGGCAAGACCGTGATCAGGCTGTAACACAGGTAGGCGCCGAGCATATAAAAGGAGCCGTGGGCGAAATTGACGATGCGGGTCACGCCGAAAATTATCGACAGCCCACAGGCCACCAGGAACAGCGCCGAGGCGCTGGCCAGGCCGGTCAGAAATTGCGCAACATAAAAGCCCATGATCCTCAGGTTCCATCGACAGGCAGCCCAAAGCCGCACACAGCAGAAATTTCAGGCTACCCAATTGCATCGAACCAGCCCGGGGGGCTGACCCCTGGCCGCTTAAACCCGGTAGCGGGTTCAAGTCCCCGGCGCCGATGCCGATATTGCACTGATGCCAGCGGGTAGACTAGCCTGCATTCTTCATGAGCGGCCCTTTACTTCACAGACCTGCCTGGGGCATGAACCTGGTGTGACCATGCCCGAACTTGATCCCAGATTCCCAGCCACGCCCCAGGAGCACACCGGAACTCCAGGTCCTGCCATCGGCCTGGAACAACTGCTCACTCCGGTCTGGATCTACGACACCCGCAATTTTCGCGTGCACTGGGCCAACGCCAGCGCCCTCAAACTATGGCGGGCCGAGTCCCTGAAAGAACTGACCGCCCGGGATTTCCGCCCGCAGATGTCTGAGGCCATTTACAATACCTTGCTTGCCTACCTGCAGGAATTTGAGGCCGGCAAGAGCATCAACCGCTGGTGGCAACTGAGCCCAAAGGGGCTGAATCACAATGTGTTCTGCCGGTTCTCCGGTATCCGCCTCGAAGACGGCCACATGGCCATGCTCTGTGAGGGCCTGGAAGAAGGTGCGATTGACAGGGATTCCTTCAGCGGTCACACCACCCTGGTGTCCATGTACGACAGCCACAGCGGGGTGTTGCTCAGTCACAATCCGGCCTTCGCTGCCTGCTACGGTGGCAGCATTCACTGCTACCAGGACCTGTTTGACGAACCTGGCAGCGCCAGTCGGTTGCTGCGCCAGGTGCGTGATCAGCAATCCCTGCAACTGGATGTCGAACTGTCGACTCCCCACGGACGCCGCTGGCATTACATGGAACTGCGCCTGGCACACGATGATTTACGCCCGGATACCCTGTTGGTCATGCAACTGGATATCAGCACCCGCAAGCAGGCCGAATTCGACCAGCGGCACCTGGCGGAAACCGACGCTCTGACCGGCCTGCTCAATCGCCATGCCGTGCTCAGGCAACTGACAGCACTGACCGCCGACCCTCAACCTTTCGCCCTGCTGTATATCGATCTGGATGGCTTCAAGCTCATCAATGACACCTTCGGCCATTCCCTCGGCGATGCCTTGCTGAAGCGGGTGGCCGAGCGCATTCGAGATAGCAGCCCGGAAAATTGCTGCCTGGCCCGTTTTGGCGGTGATGAATTTATCCTGGCCGCGCCACTGGAGGATTCCGGTGGTGCGCCGGCAGAGTTCGCGGCGCAGCTCATCGAGGTCATTTCCAGGCCCTATCAGGTATCCGGTTTCGGCAATTTGAATATCGGCGCCAGTATTGGTATTGCCCTGTACCCGCAGCAGGCCCGGAACCCCCACGATCTGATCGCCAATGCCGACACCGCCATGTACGCCGCCAAAAGTCGCGGGCGCATGCGCCACGCATTGTTCAGCCCGGATATACACAACACCGTGCGCCGGCGCACGATGGTCGTGCAGGGCCTGCATGACTCCCTGCAGCAGGGCGCTTTCAACCTGCATTATCAGCCGGTATACGATCCACAGCGGCGCCGGCTGCCGGGGGTGGAAGCCCTGCTGCGCTGGGAGCACCCGGTGCTTGGCCCGGTCGCTGCCGATGAGGCGATCGCCGCGGCGGAAGAGTCCGGCCTCATCAAGGATCTGGATCGCTGGGTCTGGAAACACGCCTGCCTGCAACTGCGGCAATGGCACCAGGCCGGTCATCGACACCTGCACATGGGGGTGAATGTCTCCGGCAAGCATGTACTGCAGGATGATTTTATCGAGGCCCTGGTCCAGCAGGTACGTAATGCGGGCCTGAGCCCCCGGGATCTGATCCTGGAACTGACCGAAACCGCCACGATGATGGACATCGAAGGCAATATTGATCTGTTCCAGGAATTGAAGCAGCTCGGTTTTCAGCTGGCCATCGATGATTTCGGCACCGGCTACTCATCGCTGGCCTATCTGCATCAGCTGCCGGTGGATATCCTGAAAATTGATCGCTCATTCATCAACCGGCTCGCCGAAGACCGCCACAGTGTATACTTCGTGCGCGATCTGGCCAGGGCCCAGGGCAAACGAATCGTCGCCGAAGGGGTCGAGGAGGTCTGGCAATATCAGATCCTCAGGGAACTCGGTATCCGGCTGATGCAGGGCTACCTGTTCGCCCGGCCCATGCCTGCCGCTGACCTGCAGGCTGTACTGGCAAACCCGGCGCGCCTGGATCCGGGTGCAGACGATCCGGCATGAGCGGTCCAGGCTGCGAACCGCCCTGCGAGGCCAGTGCCCTTAGTTCCCGGCGCGCAGTTTTTTCACCTCGCTGTCAGCGGGCAGGTAATCGGCGCCGTTGGCGTAGTGCCAGTCCACCATCAACCCCCGGCCATCCCGGACCGCGGTGTTTCCGACCCAGGTGCCCATGGTGGATTGATGATCGAGGGCGCGAAATACCAGATCGCCCGAGGGCGCCGCAACCTGCAGGCCTGCCATGGTAGCCACCAGGGTTTCAGTATCCAGGCTGGGCGACTTGCGTAGCAAAGTGGCAATACTGAGCAGGGTGTTGTAGCCGACCAGGGATCCGGCTTTGGGAGGCTCGGCATATTTCGCCAGATAGTCGGCGTAGAATTTTTTGTGCGCGGGGGTCTGGATCTGGGCGGCGGGGTAACCGGTCACGATCCAACCCTGCGGCGCTTCGGCTTTCAGCGGGTCGAGGTATTCCGGCTCGCCGGTCAGCAGGCTCACCACCGTACGGTTTTTGAACAGGCCGCGCAGGCTGCCCTCGCGCACGAATTTGGCCAGGTCCGGGCCAAAGGTCACATTGTAAATACCCTCCGGCTTGAGAGCTTCGAGAGCCCGCACCGTGGCGCCACCGTCAATTTTGAACAACGGCGGCCATTGTGCACCAACGAACTCCACATCCGGGCGCAAGCGTTTGAGAACTTTTTTAAAGGCCGCCACCGCATCTTTGCCATAGGCGTAGTTGGGGGCGATGGTGACCCAGCGCCGGGCACTGGATTTGGCCGCCTGCTCGGCAAGCATGGCCGATTGCATATACGTCGATGGCCGCAGGCGGAAGGTATAGCGATTGCCCTTGGCCCACACCAGAGCATCGCTCAAGGGTTCGGCGGCCACGAACAGCACCTTGTTGCGCTTCGCGAACTCGGCCACCGCCAGGCCGATATGGGAGAAAAATGTTCCCGCCAGCAGCAGGACCTTGTCCTTGCCGACCAGTTCCTCGGCGATCCTGAGGGCAGTGCCGGGTTTGCCGGCATCATCGCGGCTGATGACTTCCAGCTTGCGGCCGTGGATCCCGCCACCGGCGTTGACCTGATCCAGGGCGAATTGCCAGCCTTTACGATAGGGCACGGTAAAGGCCGGCAGGCGCGTGTAGCTGTTGATCTCACCGATACGAACAGGCTCCGCAGAGATCGGTGCCGCTGCCAACAATGCTCCCAGCAGGCCGGTGCCTGCCGCCAGCCAGCGGTGCCGGAATTTCTTGCCCACCATGCTACGCCCCCTCCCCTTCTCTATGGATATTCCAGGGCCTGTCACAAACCCTGCTGAAGTTTAACCCGGATCGCCTAAAAGCTCGCCTGCCGCGGGTCAATGCTGGTGTCGGTCATGGATAGCAACATGTTTTGAACCCACAGGCGGGTCAGCTTTTCCTGTACGGTGTTTTGCGCCAGGCGGGTATTGAGGCAGGTGAAATCGACCTGGTCCAGGGGTTGATCCTGATTGAAACAGGAATACACCACCCGCTCCTCGCCGCTGTCCGGATCCACATGGCGCTGGATACACTGGGCGCAGATCTCTTTCATCATGCACTGCATCGGCGAGTTGATGGAACCGATGGCCAGGTGCCCCGGTTTTAGATGAGGCTTGAGAACGCCGTGGCGGGCTGCGCAAACCGCCGCCATCATACGGTCCGAGCCGATACAAAGAATTCGATCCGCCTCGGCGAGGGGGATGTGCTGCCGTCCAAGCCGGCCTTCGGCAAAGGCCACCATGGCCGCGACGATATTACCGGTGAAACTGCAGTCCTGGGGGCGCCCGGGCACAAAACCCGGCGCCTCATCGCAACACCAGATGACCTGGTCCGCGGCCGCCTCGATGCTGGCCACATGGTAACGATCCTGCATGGCCTTGTAACCGGCCGCGTAGATGACCCGGGATCCCGCCTCGCGCAGGGCGCGGCCGATGGAAAACAGCACCGCGTTGCCGAGCCCGCCCCCGACCAGCAGTACGGTTTCACCTCCCGGGGTGGCGGTCGGAGAGCCGGTCGGCCCCATCAGCACCACCGGCTCACCGGGCTTCAGGGTCGCGCACAAATCACTCGAGCCGCCCATTTCAAGCACGATGGTCGAAATCAGCCCCTGCCGGGCGTCCCGGCGTGCGCCGGTCAGGGCCAGGCCTTCCATAGCCGCCCGGCTGTCCCCCACTTTGGCGGCCAGGGTTTCGTAGTTCTGCAAGCGGTAGAACTGCCCCGGGTGAAAGGCCCGGGCCTGAACCGGCGCCTCTATCACCACCTCGACGATGGTCGGAGTCAGGCGTACCACTTCACGGATGCGCGGGCGCAGTTCGTGATTGAGTTTATCGATCAGCGCCTGGCCATCGACCTCGCTTAAGGGGCGTTGCGCCAAGCGCCGGCTGATGACCGGATAACCCAGGCGGGTGCCGCCCATGGCTTTGACCACGTTGCCGGCAAAGGACGGATGCAGGTCCCCCCAGAAGCTCATCTCCCGGCCGTCGTCGAAAATTTTCATCAGCACATCGGTCGATTCAGGCTTGGCGCTGCGCTGGGGATGAATAGCCTGGCCCGATTCGTCAAAGGCCTGAAAATATTTACCGTCCAGGGGATCCAGTTGATCACCGGATTCGCGCCGCAAAACGGTGTTGGGCTGGGTGCCGGCGGCAAAGAAGATGGCCCGCGCGGGCAGGCTCAATTCCTCTACGGTCTCGCCCATGGTGCCGTCCTCGGCGACCTCCCTGCGGGCAAAGCGCATGGCAGTGGCGCGATTCTCACTGTCGGTGTCTATGGCAACAGGGGTCAGGCATTCGGCGAAACCGATCCCCTCTTCGAGGGCCAGGTTGACCTCCTCGTGATTGCCGGTATAGCTCGGCGCATGAATCATGCGCCGGCGGTAGACGATGGTGGCGCCCCCCCAGGCCCGCAGCAAATCCTGGATGCGTGGCGCCCGGCCGGCGGCGCTCATGGCCGCCCGGTGTTCGCGAATGGCCCGGGCATGCGCGATGAATTCCTCGGCAATTTCCGCCTCCTCGTCACTCCAGGCAGCGCGCACCGCGGCCTCGCCACGCTCCGTGCTCAAGCTTTCAAAACGGTGCAGAAATTTTTCCACCTGCAAGGGATAGTAAGCGAGCACTTCCGTTGCGGTATCGATGGCGGTGAGGCCGCCACCGATGATCAGGGCCGGCAGCCGGACCTGGAGATTGGCCAGGCTGTCGCGCTTGGCGGCGCCGGTCAGTTGCAGGGCCATGAGGAAATCCGAGGCGGTCTTCACGCCCCTCGCCAGGGCATTGGGTATTGGCACCAGGGTCGGCTTGCCGGCACCGGCGCACAGGGCGATATGGTCGAAGCCGAGCGCCAGGGCGTCGTCGATGGTGAGGGTGCTGCCGAAGCGGACCCCGCCATACAAAGCGAAGCGTTCACGGCGTTCCAGCAGCAGGCGGATATACTTGAGATTGTTCTTGTCCCAGCGCACGGTGATCCCGTATTCCGCCACCCCGCCGAATCCGGCCATGGTGCGCTCATCGAGATCCTCGCGGATGGTCTTGATGTCACGGATGGGCTCGAATTCACGGGACTCGCCGTCGGTGCACACCCCGGACAAGTGCGCGTCCAGGGGCTCAATCTTGAGACCGTCAATGCCGACAACCGTGTGGCCGTCATTGATGAGATGATGGGCGAGGTTGAAGCCCGCCGGGCCCATGCCCACCACCAGCACTTTGGCGCCGGTCCCGGGGCGCGGCACCGGTCGCCTGAAATCAAGGGGCGACCAGCGGCTCAACAGGCTGTAGATCTCAAAACCCCAGGGTAGTTCCAGCACGTCCTTGAGAGCCCGGGATTCGATTTGGGGAATATCCACCGGCTGCTGCTTCTGATAGATACAGGCTTTCATGCAATCGTTGCAGATGCGGTGCCCGGTGGCGGCGCACAGGGGATTGTCCAGGGTCACCATGGCCAGTGCGGCGATCGCCTTGCCCTGGGATTTGAGCAGATTCATTTCGGAAATCTTTTCTTCCAGGGGGCAGCCGATCAACGAGACTCCCAGGGCATTGTCTTTAAAAGCGCCGCTCTTGCGGTCTTTCAAGCCTTTGGCACAGGAATCCCTGGCCTGATTGTGGCACCAGATGCAGTAATGGGCCTCGGCCAGGGCGGCGCGCAGACCCATGCCCTGATCGGTGAGGCCGAAGCCGTCGCGAAAGCGCCGGCGTTGCCCGGGTCCGGTGAGGATGGCGGCGCCGTCAGGTGTTTCGACCTCGACCGGGACCAGTTTCAGCATGTCCAGCTTGGCCGGCAGCACGAACAGGCAACTGCCCTGGTGGCGGGCACGCCCGGCCTCGGTGTAGAGCACCCAGGCGGTGTAATCCCGGGCCAGCCCCAGATCGTCGGCATGTTTATCGGCGGCATCCATCCAGGCCAGCACCTGTTCGGCGAACTGAAGTTCATCGAAAGGGTCATCCACTGAGCGACCCAGTAACGAGGCCAGTCCGGCACTCAGTTCATCGCCATCGAGCTGTGCCGCCGCGGCCGGATCCCGGCCCTTGCCGACCTGGCGCTGCACGAACAGCCGCCGGCAACTGTACAGGGGAGCAAGGCGATTATGGCGGGCCTCGAGAGCGGCAATCTCAGTGCGGATATGAAACAGCTCGGCGATGAAATCCTCAATGAAGGGCGCGGCATCCACCAACAAGGTGGAGAGGGCTTTTTCATCCAGGGACTCCGGATCCTTGCGGGCATCGATCAGACGTTGTTGAACCTGGGGATCGCGAGCGGTGAGATAGTCCAGAAAGGCGGCGTCGAGACGCACCAGGCCCTCGCTGTTGTAAAGATCGGTAAAGCTCAGGCCGAAGCCGGGTTCAAGTCGTGCCTGGGGCATGTTGTCAAGTGCCTGTTGAATGATGCCTGATGTGGGAGGCCGGGCTGGCGACTGGACCTGCCACAAAAACCGCAAGTTTGCTGATCATTACCCATCCCGCTCATTACGGCTGGAGTTACCAGAGCGCTAATGAAGTCATAAAGGGCCGATTGTTGGGCGGCGCGGATTGTAACCTGTTTTGCCGCTGCCGGGCCGGGCCGGGCGACCGTACCGCGTCCCCCGGCCGGTCATTATTCAGCGCAAGTTCCGGGTGGCGGGCCTGTGGGCCGGGGCGCTATGCTGGCTCCATAGAATAGACAAATGTGGACATTCACGACCATGGACCAGCACAAAATCCAGGTGTCGGGACTCAGCGAAACAGCGGTTTGTCAACGGTTCGCCAACCGGGGACTGTACCCTGGCCCGGTGATTCAATCTAAATACCTGAGCAAAATGCCGCGGGGAAGGGGGCCCAATCAAACATCACGCGATCTGCATTGACGGGCCGCTATTCAGACTGACTGCGCCTCTATCCATTGCAGCGCCACACGGACCGCAGCGCGTTGATTTTGCGTCATGTCAGTCGCGGCGGCGGCCTTTTCCACCAGGATACGGCCCTCGTCGGGCATTTCGAGCAGGTTACAAAACCGGGCGAATACCAGTGCCGCTTCGAGCGGCACCTGCTGCGCCTCGAGTAACGGCCGGAGAGTTTCAAACGCCTCTAGCCGGTCACCGCGTTGTTCCAGCACATCGGCCCGGCGGATGATCAGGATCGGCTCATCCGGCAACGCCAGCAGCGCCTCGTCCAGAGCAACCCGTGCATCATACAACCGGCCCTGGGCTGCAATGCTGACCGCCAGGAGGTCCCATAGACTCGTATCATCAGAGGTTTTCGCAATACCCTGGCGTAAGACCTGTTCCGCAGGCGCATATTGCTCTTGTCTGACCAATAGTGCCCCCAGTTGCCCCACCGCCCGGGGGTCTCCAGGTTCCGCGCTGATTGCGCCGTGATAGCAGTCGGCGGTACGTTCCGGTTGCCCGGTACGCTCATAGAGCGAAGCCAGCATCAACCATGCATCGACACCGGGATCCTTGCATTCCACGGCCCGCTCAAAACTTGCGATGGCCTGTTCCACCTGGCCGGTTTCAAACTGCATGCTGCCGAGCATACAGAGGCACTCGGCGGAATCCGGTGCACACGCTGCCGCCCTTAGGAACGCCGACAACGCCTGGTCTGCATCGCCTTGCAACCGCCTGATATTTCCCAGTAACAGACACGCATCGACATTGCCCGGATCGTCCTCGAGGATCGCGGTGCAGGCGGAAATTGCCTCGTTGGGGCGGCCCTGCTCCACTA
>Ga0114931_10010440_pt1 | contig 11058 bp, 10 predicted proteins | sample 2SBtaG_FD_89579 | JGI IMG/M metagenome (GOLD analysis project Ga0114931, IMG submission 89579) | Deep subsurface microbial communities from Kolumbo volcano to uncover new lineages of life (NeLLi) - 2SBTROV14_V59a metaG | ecosystem: Environmental > Aquatic > Marine > Volcanic | place: Kolumbo...
CAAACGAACAGCACTACGAGGTGTCGCCTGCATTCTTCGAGCACGTCTTGGGCCCTCGGCACAAGTACAGCTGTGGGCTGTGGACCGATGGCGTGAAGGATCTCCCGGAGGCCGAAGAGGCCATGCTCGCGCTCTGCTGTGAGCGGGCAGAGCTCTCTGATGAGCTCCGAGTATTGGACCTCGGCTGCGGATGGGGCTCTCTCTCGCTCTGGATCGCCGAGCATTATCCGCAATCACAGGTCCTGGCGGTTTCCAACTCGACGCCACAGCGCGAGTTCATCCTCGCGCGCTGCGATCAGCTCGGCCTGAGCAATGTCGAGGTAGTGACGGCTGACGTAAACTCCTTCGCCCCGGGTCGTCGCTTCGACCGGGTGATGTCGGTCGAGATGTTCGAGCACGTTCGGAATCACGAGCTGCTGCTGTCGCGAATCGCGAGTTGGCTCGAGCCAACAGGCAAGCTCTTCGTCCATCACTTCTCTCACCGTGATCGCTCGTACCCGTTCGAGACCCAGGGCGAGGATGACTGGATGGGCCGGCAGTTCTTCTCCGGCGGCATGATGCCCTCTGACGATCTGTTGCTCCACTGCCAGCGGGATCTCGTGGTGGAAGAGAAGTGGCACGTAAACGGTGCTCACTATCAAAAGACGTCCGACGCCTGGCTTGCCCGTCAGGACGCCCGCCGTCAGGAAGTGCTGCCGATACTCGCGAAGATCTACGGCACAGAAGATGCTCGGCTCTGGAATCAACGCTGGCGGCTCTTCTTTCTGGCTTGCTCCGAGCTCTTCGGATACCGGCAGGGAAACGAGTGGTGGGTAACGCACGTGAGAATGGCACCAAGGGGAGGCGAGTCATGAGGGTCGCGATCGTCGGAAGTGGGATATCCGGTCTGGTGGCCGCTCACCAACTCCATCCACGCCACGAGATTGTGGTCTACGAGGCGGATGCGCGCATTGGAGGCCACACCCACACCGTAGACGTGGAAGTCGAAGGGGAGCGGCACTCCGTTGACACGGGCTTCATCGTCTACAACGAAAAGACCTACCCGAACTTCACGCGCCTGCTGAACCAGCTCGAGGTCGAGACCCAGCCAAGCGATATGAGCTTCGGCCTCAGGTGCGATCGCGCGGGCTTGGAGTGGGGAAGCCGCGGGCTCCGGGGAATCCTCGCGCAGCCCCAGAACCTGCTGCGGGGTTCCTTCCGGCGAATGCTGCGCGATGTCGTTCGATTCAATCGAGACTCGAAATCACTCCTTGGCCAGGACGAAGAAAAAGTCACCCTGGGCGATTACCTCTGTGGTGCGGGCTACGGGACGGAATTCGTAGAGCACTACGTGATTCCAATGGGAGCAGCGATCTGGTCGGCCCCCCCTTCCACTTTCCTGCAGATGCCAGCCACGACGTTCGTTCGCTTCTTTGACAACCACGGACTGCTCGCGGCGAGACCTTCTCTTCCGTGGAGAGTCGTGAGCGGAGGATCGTCGCGCTACGTAGAAAAGCTGGTCGCTCCGTTCCGTGATCAAATCCGGGTTGGCTGTCCTGTGTTCTCAGTTCGCCGCATGACTGACAGCGTGGAGGTGATCTCTGTGGACGGTGTGGACGAGTTCGATCATGTCGTGCTGGCCGTACACAGCGACCAGGCGCTCCGCTTGCTGGCCGATCCCAGTGGTCTCGAGCGGAAGCTCCTCGGTTCGATCGCCTATCAGGAGAACGAGGTCGTCCTCCACACAGACGACTCGTTGATTCCGCGCCGCCCTGCGGCCCAAGCAAGTTGGAACTACCTCGTACCTCGGGAGTCGGGGAGGGGGGTGTTGGTGACCTACGACATGAATCGCCTGCAGGGAATCTCGTCGCCGCATCGTTTCCTCGTAACGCTGAACGGGACGGACCGAATCGCGCCGGAGACGATCCATCGGAGGTTCGTGTACCACCATCCGGTCTTCGATTCCGCCGCGATATCGGCCCAGAAGCTCCACTCGGAGATCAGCGGGAACAATCGAACTCACTTCTGTGGGGCCTATTGGGGTCACGGGTTTCACGAGGATGGCGTCAAGAGCGCCCTCGCCGTTTGCTCGCATCTTGGCGTGGAGGTCTAACGGTGAAGAGCTGCATCTACGAGGGGCGCGTGCGGCATCGCCGGCGGAGACCGATGGAACACGCCTTCGAGTTTCCTTTCTTCATGCTCTATCTGGATCTCGACGAGCTCCCGGGACTGTTCGACCGCAGCTGGCTGTGGTCCGATAAGCGTCCGGCATTCGCACGATTTCGGCGCAGCGACCACCTGGGAGACCCGAGTCTTCCGCTCGCAGGCTGCGTCCGAGACCTTGTCGAGCTGCGAACAGGTCGACGCCCCGCCGGCCCGATTCGCTTGCTCACGCATCTGCGCTACGCGGGCTTCGCAATGAATCCGGTCAGTTTCTACTACTGCTTCGATCCGCTAGATGCGCGTGTCGAAGCGATTGTCGCGGAGGTCAACAACACACCGTGGGGCGAGCGCCACTGCTACGTGATTCCAGCGGACGAGAAAGGTCGCGGCGGAACGATCCGTTCCCGGACCCCAAAGGAGTTCCACGTTTCGCCCTTCATGGGGATGGACCTGGATTACGCGTGGAGCTTTCGCGAACCCGGCGACCGCCTATCGCTGTGCATCGCCAACCACGAGCCAGGCGGGGCGCTGCTCTTCGAAGCGGTTCTCGGCCTGAGGCGCAGGGAATTCGGTGCGCGTTCTCGTGCTCGAATGCTCGTCCGGTATCCGCTCATCACGCTCCAGCTCATTGCCGCGATCTACTGGCAGGCGATTCGTCTGTATCTCGCGGGAGCACCGTTCTTCCCCCATCCGCGCGCGAGCACGGACTCTTTGGAGATTACGTCGTGACCCAGGAATTTGTGCAACTAGAGACCGGCATCCCTTCCGACCTTCGACCGTCCGCAATGGATCGCTGGACCCGCTCTCGCGTTCACTCACGCCTTGCGAAGCTCCAGTCCGGTTCGATCACACTTGTGGACGGCCTCGAACGAAGCTGCGTGGGCGATCCCCAAGCGGCGCTCCGCGCAACCGTATACGTCGACGACCCACGCTTCTATCGCGCTCTTGCGTTGCGCGGAGCACTCGGCGGTGCAGAGGCGTATATGGATGGACACTGGCGATGCGATGACCTCAGTGCGTTGATCCGCATTCTAGCCGCCGAGCGTGAGATCACGAGTGGCCTGGGTGGTGGTACTGCGCGTTGGCGCCGTCCGGCTCTCGCCATGTTTCACGCCCTGCGGCGCAACACGAAATCGGGAAGTCAGCGAAACATCGCGGCACACTACGATCTCGGCAACGAGTTCTTCGAGCTCTTTCTCGATCCGACGCTCACTTACTCGAGCGGGATCTTCGAGGCGCCTGAATCCACGATGGAGGAAGCGTCGACAACGAAGTACGAGCGCCTGTGTCAGAAGCTGCGCCTGGGGCCGGAAGACCATGTGCTCGAGATCGGCACGGGCTGGGGAGGGTTCGCGCTGCACGCTGCAAGCCGTCACGGCTGCCGGGTGACGACAACGACGATCTCACGCCGTCAGTACCATCTAGCCTGCAAGCGCGTCGAGGAGGCGGGACTGGCCGACCGCATCGAGGTCCTCCTCGAGGATTACCGGGACTTGTCCGGAAGCTACGACAAGCTGGTGTCCATCGAGATGATCGAAGCTGTGGGCCATGAGCAACTCGAAACCTTTTTCGATGTCTGCGGAGAGCGGCTGAAGCCCGACGGCGTGATGGTCCTCCAGGCCATCACGGTCCCCGACAAGGATTTCGAGGCGCACATGCGCAGTATTGACTTCATCAAGCGGTACATTTTCCCGGGAGGAGAGCTCGTCTCGGTCGGTGCAGTGAACGATGCGGCCAGCCGCGCATCGGGCCTCCGTCTGACCCACCTCGAGGATTTGACACCGCATTACGCCGAAACCCTGCGCCGATGGCGGAGTCGGATGTTCGAAAACATGCCTCGCATGCGCGACTTGGGCTTGGACGACCGATTCCTGCGGATGTGGGAGTTCTATCTCTGCTACTGTGAGGGCGGCTTCGAGGAGCGTTCCATCGGGCTGATTCAGGCCGTACTCGATAAGCCAGGCGCACGGCGTGCACCGGTGCTCGGGAGGTTTGGGTGATGGAGCAGGAAGCAACCGCATCGGATGTCGTGCGGCGACTATCCCAGATCGAGCTATGCGATTGGCAAGGCGTGCCGCGGCGACTCGGAGAGTTTTGGAAAGAACGTCCGATTGTTCTGGTCTTCATCCGCCACTTTGGTTGACTGTTTTGCCGGGAGCAAGTCGCGCAGTTGCGCGACGAGGTAAGCAGTATTCGAGCTCGGGGAGCCGAGCTGGTCATCGTCGGAAACGGAGCTCCTAACTTTGCGGTCGCCTTCCGTGAGGACTTCGAGCTGGACTGTCCGCTCCTGGTGGATCCGGAGCTACGCACTTATCGCGCGGCAGGCCTACGGCGGGGGCGGGTCGAGGCGCTTTCGCCGAGGCTTCCACTCAACGCCCTGCGCGCCCTCCGCGCGGGCGCTCGGCAGACCAGCGTGGAGGGCGATCCCTGGCAGCTCGGAGGCGTATTCGTGATCCGTCCTGGCGGAGGTATGACCTACCAATACGTAAGCCGTGAGGCTGGGGACCATCCGCCGGTCGCAGAGATTCTCGCAGCACTCGAAGAAGGTGCAGAGACGATTCCGGAGGGTTCCGCTACCCCTCGCGCTCAGGTCTGGATAGGCAGAGCTTTGAGTCGACTCGTGGATCCCTTCATCCTGTCTTCCTTCGACCGGACAGGGTTTCGAATCCACAGCCTGACCTTCCAGGCTGAGGATCTGGAGGTGGATCTCTCGGGGAGGCGCTGCCTTGTGACGGGGGCCAATTCCGGGATCGGGTACGAGACGGCCCTCGCGCTTGCAGATCTAGGAGCCGAGGTTGTCCTGCTCTGCCGCAACCGCGAGCGCGGGGATCAGGCTGCACAGGAGATTCGGGAGGCGACTGGGAACTCGAAGGTCTTCACCGAGCCGGTCGACATGTCAGAGCTTGGTTCGATCCGTGCGGCGGGTGAACGTCTGTCGTCCGGATCGGTCGACGTCCTCGTGCACAACGCCGGCGTGCTGCCGGACGAGCGAGCCGAGACCAGCGATGGTCTCGAGTCGGTGTTCGCGACTCATGTGGCGGGTCCCCACCTACTCACGCGTCTGCTGCGAGGCGCGCTCGAAAAGTCCCCTGACGGCCGAGTGATTTGGGTCTCGTCTGGCGGTATGTACACCCGGCGTCTGAACCTCCGAGATCCCAACTGGAACGAGCGAGACTACGACGGCGTCATCGCCTATGCGGAAACCAAGCGGGCTCAAGTCGTCTTGGCAGAACTGTGGGCGGAAGAGCTGCGTGGGAGTGCCGTGGTGGTGAACTCGATGCACCCGGGCTGGGCCGACACTGCATCCGTGAAGAGCTCACTTCCCCGCTTTTATCGCGTTACGAAACACATTCTGAGAACGCCCGCCGAGGGGGCCGACTCGGTCGTGTGGATGGCTGCGTGTCCCCGCGCACGTCGGAGCACGGGTCGTTTCTTCTTCGACCGGAAGGAGCGCCGCACCCACCTGGTCTCATACACCAGGGAGACGGAGGAAGACCGTCGAGCTCTTTGGAATCTTTGCGAATCGTCGACCGCGGAGCGTTCCCAATGAGAATCAGCAGCTGCCGGAGGTTCGCGATCAAACAAGTGAGCTGGATCGTCATCGCTGCGCTGGTCGGATGCGCTTCCGTTGCTGCAGCTGCGGATGAAGTCTCCCGTGGAGATTCAGCATGGGCCCGGCGCGCGGCGGGCGAACGGGAAGGCCGCCCGCTACCCACCCCGATCCTCGAAGCGGTGAGCTCTTACGAGCGGGCGCTCGTCGCCCGTCCCGAAGATCTGGAAGCTCGGTGGAAACTGCTTCGCGCTCTCCACTTCGCGGGAGATTTCGCCTCGCAGGACCCGACGGAGAAGGTCCGAATTTTTGATCGCGCTCGAGACGTGTCGACACGGGGGCTCGAGCTTCTGTCGGACCGGGTTGCTTCCAGGAGACGACTCGAAGAGCTGGAACCGGACGCAATCGACAGTCGCCTTGCAGCGACCGGAGCTTCGCCGAGAGACGTGGCCCGCCTCTACTTCTGGTCCGCGATCAGCTGGGGAGCGTGGAGTCGCAGCGCGGGTCTCCTCAGTGCCGTCCGCCAAGGGGTCGCCAACCGGATCCATCGGTACACGTTGATCGCCATTGCGCTCGAGCCCGGGTACGACGATGGGGGCGCATTTCGCCTGCTGGGACGCCTTCACGCAGAGCTTCCCCGGGTCCCATTCGTATCGAGCTGGGTCCAGCGAGATCAATCACTTCCTCTATTGGAAAAGGCCTACGCGATGGCGCCGGGCAATCCCGGAAACCAACTGCTGCTTGCACTTACGCTGCTCGACCTTGCTCCGGACAGGCATGGCGAAGCAGTCGAGCTGCTGGAAGAAGTTGAAGCGCTATCTCCACGCGCGACCATGCGCATCGAAGACATCGCCATGCGGAAAGAAGCTCGAGAGCGGCTCGATGCGGTGCGTGCCAGGGAGACCAAATAAAAGGGGCTGGGAAGTGACGCGCGGCGCTCACTGGTTCCGCAACGACCTGCGTCTCCGGGACAACACGGCGCTCGAGGAGCTCGTGTCGAAGGCGGACGCGTGGCTCCCGGTCTTCATCCTGGATCCGAGCCTCATCGCTGGCCCACGCTTCGGGGCACCGCGCACGCGCCTCCTCCTCGATTGCCTCGGCCGCCTCAGCCGCGAACTGGAGAAAGGTGGCGTGCCGCTCATTGTACGCGAGGGCGAACGATTCTTCATGCGGCACCTGGTCGACGGTGACCCCGCTTCCAATAGCGGTGGACGGCAGTGGGCGGCCTCGACGGGGACAGATGCTCAGCCCTACTTCCGGATCTTCAATCCAGTCGCGCAGGGCAAGCGCTGGAATCCGGATGGCCGTTACGTCCGTCGCTGGATTCCAGAGCTACGTGATGTTCCGGATCAGCATGTGCACGCGCCTTGGGGATCTGGCCAGGCCACTCACTACCCGACGCCGATCGTCGACCACGCAGAGCGGCGCAGGATCGCCCTCGAGCGATACAAAGACGCACGTGAACGGAAAGTGCGGGCATGAGTGAATCCGCGGCGAACGAGCAGCGTCCGATTCGGTTGGGCGTGTCCTCCTGCCTACTCGGAAACGAGGTGCGCTTCGATGGTGGCCACAAGCGCGACCGATTCGTAACGGACCTGTTGGGCAGGTTCATCGAGTGGGTGCCTGTTTGTCCAGAGGTCGAGGCGGGCATGGGCACGCCGCGTCCGGCGATGCGGCTGGTCGAGGGCAGTGACGGCGTGCGGATGGTGGAGATCAAGTCGAGTCTCGATCACACGCGACCCATGAAGGCCTACTCGGCCCGGCGCGTGCGCGAGCTCAAGGTTCTCGATCTTTGCGGATACATCGTGAAGAAAGATTCCCCAAGCTGTGGCATGACGCGCGTGAAGATCTACGGAGGAGCCGCCATGCCTGGCCGGAAGGGTAGAGGGCTGTATGCAACCGCTCTGATGAACGCGTATCCGAACCTTCCCGTCGAAGACGAGGGTAGGCTGAACGATCCGAAGCTGCGCGAGAACTTCATCGAACGCGTATTCGCCTACGAGCGGCTCCGCAAGCTCTTTCGCGGGCGTTGGACGGCTGGCCAGGTTGTCGCCTTCCATACGGCCCACAAGCTCCAGCTGATGGCCCACTCGACAGACGCTTACCGCAAACTCGGGCGTCTGGTGGCGACGGTGAAGAGAAAGCAGCGGGCGGCCTTTCGAGAGCAGTACGAGTGCGGTTTCATGGAGGCGCTCCTCCCCATCGCAACGCTCGGGCGGAACGCCAATATGTTGCAACACGCCGCGGGTCATCTGAAGAAGTTCCTGGACTCTTCCTCTCGCACCGAGTTGGCGGATCTGATCCACGACTATCGCAAGGGACTTGTGCCGCTCGTCGTTCCCATCACGCTCATCGGGCACCACGCCCGCCGCCACGACATCGACTATTTGAATGGGCAAGTATTCCTCGAGCCGCACCCGAGGGAACTCATGCTCCGAAATCATGTCTGAGGTGGGCTCGATATGCCTTGGCGCAGATTCATCACAATACCGGGATATATTTTCGCGTGGCTACTTTGGTTGGCCGCTGCTCCCATCTGGCTCGTACTGACCGTTGTCGTAGATGTACTGCGTCGTAGCAATGGCGTTGCACTTCGGAGTGCGGCACTCGTCACCGTATACCTATCCTGTGAGATCGTCGGCATCGCTGTGAGCGGTGCACTCTGGGTGTGGAGAGTTCTTCGCCAAATCGAACCCGAACGATGGACAGATCTCCACTTTCGACTCGAAGTGTGGTGGGGAACAACACTCTTTCGATCCGTCGTCTGGATCTTCGGATTGCGCGTGAAAGTCGAGGGCGATGCCGACCTCGGGCGCGGTCCGTACGTCCTATTGCTTCGGCACTCCAGCACTGCTGACACGCTCATCGCTTCGGCGCTGGTGAGCTGGCCGTACGGGGTCCGGCTGCGATACGTCCTTAAACGTGAGCACCTCTGGGACCCGTGCCTCGATATCGTGGGGAATCGTGTTCCCAATGCGTTCGTGGATCGTTCATCGGACGATGTGGCCCAGGAGGTTCGCCGAGTGCAGGAATTGGCGCGAGATCTCGGTGCGCGCGACGGCGTTCTCATCTATCCCGAAGGCACTCGTTTCTCCGCCGTAAAGCGGACGCGGGTGCTCGACCGACTCGAACTGAGCGGTGACGCCAGGATGCTCGAATACGCGAAGTCCCTGGCGGCTGTACTGCCACCGCGTCCCGGCGGCACGCTCGGACTCCTGGATGCTACGCACGAGTCAGACGTCATCGTTTGCGCCCACACTGGCTTCGAGGGCACCGCATCGCTCGGCGACATCTGGAAGGGGGCACTCGTGAACCGGGTGGTCCGGATCCACTTCCGTCGGATCCCGCGCTCCGAAATCCCCACTGATCGAGAATCACGGATCGCCTGGCTCCTCGAAGAGTGGAAGAGGGTCGATGCCTGGGTCGAGAGCCATCAATCACCGGAGGTCCCTAAGAATGACCCGGAGGTTAGGGCGAGACCATGAAGGTGAAGCCCGAGGAAGATCTGGTTCTCATCACCGGTGCCTCCGGGTACATTGGAGGCCGCCTGCTTCCGCGTTTGGAGAAGCGAGGGCTCCGCGTGCGATGCCTTGCACGCCGCCCAGAGTTTCTTGTCGACCGTGTCGCTGCGGGCACCGAAGTCGTCGAAGGCGACGTGTTGCGCGCAGAAACCTTGGTCCCGGCACTAGAAGGCGTGCGATCCGCCTACTACATGGTCCACTCGATGGGCAGGCCGAGCCAGCAGGGCTTCGAGGCGCAGGATCTACTCGCGGCGAACAACTTCGGTCGTGCTGCACTCGCTGCGGGCGTGACCCGAATCGTGTATCTGGGCGGCCTCGGCGATGAAGATTCGGATCTCTCGCCGCATCTTCGTAGCCGCCACGACGTGGGACGCGCGTTGCGCGAATCGGGCGTGCCCGTGATTGAGTTTCGCGCCTCCGTCGTCATCGGATCGGGCAGTCTCTCGTTCGAAATGCTCCGTTCGCTTGTCGAGAGGCTTCCTGTGATGGTGACGCCGCGGTGGGTGCACGTCACTTCTCAACCAATCGCCATAGGCGACCTGCTCGCCTATCTGGAGGCCGCTCTCGATCTGGAGGCGGGTGAGAGTCGGATCTATGAAATTGGTGGAGCCGATCGGGTGTCTTATGGAGAACTCATGAGAGAGTATGCGCGTCAGCGACAGCTGCGCCGCGCATTGATTCCAGTTCCCGTTTTGACGCCGCGCCTCAGCAGCCTCTGGCTGGGACTCGTCACCCCACTCTACGCCCGCGTGGGACGCGCCCTGATCGAGAGCATCTGCCACGAGACGGTTGTTCGTGATGATCGCGCCCGGCAAGACTTCAAGGTTGAACCACTCGGTGTTCGGGAGGCGCTTGCAGCAGCTCTAGCGAACGAGGATCGCGAGTTCGCAGAGACCCGATGGTCGGATGCGATCTCATCCGGCGGGACCGATCCTGGCCTGTTCGGCAAATTCGGCGGAGTACGCCGTGGGCGCCGCCTCGCTGACTCCCGGGAATGCGAGTTGGCCGTGACACCTGAGGAGGCGTTCGTTCCAATCCGCCGTATTGGCGGCAAGGTCGGCTGGTATGCCCACGATTGGCTTTGGCAATTGCGAGGCTTCATAGATCTGCTGGTCGGGGGCGTCGGTCTGCGTCGAGGACGTTCCGACCCCGAACATCTGCGCGTTGGCGACACTGTGGACTGGTGGCGGGTAGAGACCTACGAGCCGGCGTCCCTTCTACGCTTGCGGGCCGAGATGAAGCTGCCCGGTCGAGCCTGGATCGAATTCGAGGTACGACCGACAGAACGCGGAAGCGTGGTTCGGCAGACTGCGGTCTTCGATCCGAGCGGCCTGCTCGGCCTTCTCTATTGGTACGGGGTCTACCCGCTCCACGTGGCGGTCTTCCGAGGAATGTTGGCGGGGATCGCAAGAGCGGCTCAGCGCGCGCATTGAGCGGGCCAATACGCGGAGCAGAGGAGCTGCCGGATGACACTCTACTCGGTGGCATTCTGCGCCTGGAGTTGCCTCGTTCACCGGCCCCGATAGCCGAGGCGAAAGTCCCTGAGGCACTCTTGAGGCACCGGTTTCGGCTGTAAGTGCCTGATTTCATTAGAGTGCACGCCTTTTCGATTCCCGCCGCCTCCACCATCGCAAAGAACTCGCACCGCCTTCCGGGCCGTCCTGGCCCGGTGGCGGCGCGAGCAGTGCCAACGCATCGAGCGAGGTGCGAGCCACGTAGTAGGGGCGCCCGATCTCACCCTTCGTTGGGTTCAGCTGGATCTTCCCGAGCAAGGCACGAAGCAGGAGCGCAGAGTGCTCCGTTCGTCTCTCCAGCACCTCCTCAAGCCGGTGAGTCGCTCGTCGA
>Ga0114931_10010441_pt1 | contig 11058 bp, 10 predicted proteins | sample 2SBtaG_FD_89579 | JGI IMG/M metagenome (GOLD analysis project Ga0114931, IMG submission 89579) | Deep subsurface microbial communities from Kolumbo volcano to uncover new lineages of life (NeLLi) - 2SBTROV14_V59a metaG | ecosystem: Environmental > Aquatic > Marine > Volcanic | place: Kolumbo...
AACCTATTGGAGTTCCTCCTGAAGAGCTGTGGCTTGCAGGGAATCGTCGTTCGGATACATTATCTTTTCGCGAACTTCTGACTTGCCAACGGCTTAGGGCTAGCTTGCGCATTAAAAAAGCATGAGTTGGGGGGGAGGCTCTTCGACATTTTCCTCTTTTTTTCCAGAAAAAACTTCCATCTTTCCAAACTGACGGTCTGTGATTGAAAGTAGTCGCACATGTCCTTCCTGTGGTATTTCGTGGGTGATGCGTCTTCTGAGAGCGTCTTTGTTTTCTTGGCTGTTGCAATACCGAGCATACACCGAGTATTGTATCATGGAAAATCCTTCGTCGAGTAATCGATTGCGAAACTTGACATATTTCTTGCGTTTTTTCGCCGTAGTCACCGGAAGGTCGAATAAAGCAAATAACCACATCCCTTTATATCCCGATAAAACTAATTCTTTTCGAGGCATATTTTGAGTGACTCCGGAAGTTCTAATTCTGTCGCTTCATCCAGAAAAACTGACGTCAGTGAAGAAGCCGTTTTGGAACAGGCATCGAACAACGTGCGTTGTTCTCCGTCAATCAGGCAACGTCCTGTCAAAGAAAAAAGAAGATCGTTTTTGGCTTCCGATTTAAATTCGGCCTCGAATCCGTATTCCTCGACAAACTCCGCGACGACTCGATCGACAATCGGTCGGTACGGTTCCATCAGGTCGTCGGCAAGACAAAATGAGTTGTACCGATTGTGATGGTGTAGTCCCAGCGATGGATGCAGACCCGCCGCGCAGATCGCGCGTGCGACGATTGCCCGCAAAACCGCATAACCGTAATTCAGAAGACGGTTCTGATCCTGAGCTTCGATATCGCGCCGGAAGGTGTTGCTTCCAAATAGAACCGACCAGTATTTTCTGGCGGCTTGAGCTTCGACGTTCTGGGGATCTCCACTTTTTACACGGGAAAGCATTTTTTTCAGGCCATAGTCACTCTGCTGGATCTCTTCGAGGAGATCAGCCTGCTGTGTTATTTTTGTACGCACAACTTGCTGCCAGAGACGTTTTTTTGTTGGAAGCGATGCATTTGCCTGTGCTGTAAATCGCTCTGTTTGAATGAAATGTCCCTGAAGTGGAAGCAACATACCGACAGGCAGGCGGTGTTCGTCACAAGCGATGAAGATGCTCCCTTCTGCGGATAACCGAGATAGAACAGCCTGGGTGTAACTGACTTGAGGGTGAGAAACAACAACGACTGCAATGTCGGCGAAGGGAACAGTTACAGTATCGTTTTCGTTCCGTTCGATCACGAGCAGGCTGCGCCGGACTTTCAATCGGGCTGGAGCATCGGAGATATCGAGGATACGGTGATTCATCGGTCGAGGCTCGGATGATCTATTTGAGGCCACAACCCTCCGTGTCGGATGACAATTCGTGTATCTATCTATTCAAACAGATCTCCGAGTGGATTCAAGAACTTCTCCGCAGGATTTTCCGTTTTCTTTCCATTTGTTGATTCGGTCAATCGTTGGCTGGAAAGAGATCGCCCAGGGGTCCAACGGAAACTTTCCGGGCGTGTCGTTTTCGAAATTTATCGATATTGGTAATTCGCACATTTTTCTTGAGTTTCTTAATTTCTTTCATAGTACGAGCATCATTGTGCAGACGAAGAGTGTAATCTCCTTGAGAGATACTTGAAACGACATATAGTTGTTCGTTTCCTTCTTCATCTGCCATGATCAGGCTGTCTTTGGGAGCCAACGAAAATTTGAAGCAGCAGCCGTCTTCCCAATCGCGTTGCACGACGGGTAAGCCATGAACTTTTCGCTGACTGGCATCGAATCGATAAATGCAGTGGTCGATCCATTTAACTTCGTTTCCATGCTCGTCGAGTTGAGCCACGATAACCGTATGGTGATTACTTCCCGCTTTGGCGGCAACGTAGCGAGTTTGAGATTTGGTTCCTATCTTCCAGGGATTCGCCCGAGCTTGAATTCGTACCTTATGAATGGGGATATTTCGACCGTCTTTGGCCAAGAGGAAAGGATGATTTGCGCGATCTTCGAACGTTTTAGCAGGATTTCCTCCACCCAATTGTTCATACTTCTTCGTGACCAGTTCTCGGATGACAGGATCGACAATTTTCGCGCTCTTAATTTCTGAGATGGAAAGCTGTTCCAGCCGTTTTCGTATGTGGACAACTTCCTCGCCGTTTCGGTCCTTTTTCGGCTTACTGTAAAGCGTATCGGCATGAAGTAAACCGTTCAATTTCCGATCCATTCGATGCGAGACGAAAATGCTTTCGATGCAGTCGCGTGTTTGGTCCAGGAATCCCGGAAAGGGATCTTTTACGGAAACGAACATTTTATTGCTACCAAGATCGGATGCCTTCTCCGCAGCTTGTTCGAGTTTTCGGACAGCGTTCCAGTCGGTTAGCCCGACCACGATGGCGTCGATGGCGTGGTGACGGTGATCGTCTCGCGATTTCTGTCCGCCGTCTCCAAGAATCGAATTGAGATACCATTCGTTTCGCAGAAACGCGGTAATGCGACCACCGGGAATTGTGTGTATGCGCATTTTTCCGCTTTCTTCGGTTCTTCCGCCGTAGAGTTCTGCAAGATAATCGGCCGCCTGACTCGAAATGTAACGAGTGTCGTTTAGCTGACGCTCGACGAAGTCGTCGGAAATTTCTTTCATAAGAAACCGTTTCACCTTTTCTCGCATTGCGGTTCCCTGGAATTTTTTGACTCGCCCGATAATTTCATTCCAGCCATTGGATTCGTCTGCGTAGGCTTCATATGGAGTTCGGCCACGTTTGACGTTACGGTTCTCCTCGTGGTAACAGAGTGTTTTGTTGAGAAACGAATCGTCGAGATATTTTCGCGGGAAAATATGTTCGACATCGAATTGAGGTTCAGGACCAAGAAGTGTTCTCATTTCAATCCGACGACCTGTGTAGGGACATTCCCAGTTGCATTCCTCGGCCAGAAGAACTTTTTCGATATCGGAACGACGAGGATTGTAACCGGAGAATTCTTTCAGGATTGTCTCTTTCGCTTTTTCCCGGCGTTTTTGATTTTGATAATTCCTCTCACTGTACGATTTTCGTTCTTTCTTCGAACGTTTGAGATCCCGAGTCAATTCTATGCGAATCAATTCCGGTTTCCCATGCTTTCCTAAGAGAGCATTCACCACTTTTCGTAATTCGGTGAGAGTGCGCATCACTGCGGGATTTCTCAGGTCGGGAAGGGCATTGGCGACGGGGCGAAGTCGTTCTCGAGGTTTTTCTGATTGAAAACTTTCCGGATAGAGTTCCTTGCGTGCGGTAGAATAGGAAACTCCTGTGCGCATTGTTTTGACGAGTTTTCGAAGAGCCTGCTTTGAATGGTTGGCATAACCCTGCTCCAAACGTGCTTCGCTCAATCGATGGGCTGCTTTGGAATTAAGTTCCCATCTTTCCTTTCCGCGTCGTTCCAAAGCGTGCGGTTTTTGATAGTTGAGAACTTCGTAGACGATTTGATCTTTCATCGACTCTGAAAATTCATCCCAGCGAACTCCGAATACTTCAAGCATTGCAGCCCGGGTTTTGTTTCCCGGAATTAGTCTGTTTCCTTCGAACTCCAAATTGAATTTGCTCCCACGCGGCAGTTCTAAGATTTTTCGCATATCGCTGAATTTGAGAACAGAAGTGTTTTTCAAGGTTTCGATGAGTCGATCCCGTTCTTCGTCATCGAGTGGCCGACTCGCGTGATCGGGAAAATGGATAATCAGATTGTTAACCGTCTGCAATAATCGAAATTCTTGGGCAAGCAAATGGGCGATATTACACCGTTTCTTATCATGTTCCAAGCTGCAACGGCCGATGAGATGTTTTTGCGAACGTAACGGTCTTTGAAAAAAGATGGCGAGGTACATTTTCCTTTTCAATTCGTCGTCAAGAAAGTTGTGATGTTTCGCTTGTTCGGTGACGATTTTTTCAAACTCATCCCGATACATCTGACGCGAAGTCCAACGTTGGCGAATGCGAATTTCTTCAGGATCGAGTGTAGCGAAATACTGGCCGAGAGTTCTTCCATTCATTAACTGAGAAAGTTCACTGATACCGGTTGCTACCTTTCCCCTCTCGTCGTCGTCTTCCCGATCTGCTTTTCGGTTACTGAGATATCCGCGTCGCTGTGCGAGATGATAAAGAGCACGCCCCAATTCGTAAACTTTCAGTTTTTGATCGATACCTTTCGAGCGAAGAATATAAGGGAGAAGATGTAATTGAACGCGGTCGTCATCGGCACAATGTTCCATCCGCAACTCCTGATCGAGTTTCAGGAGAAGGTCATGTCGTTGTTCCGGCGTTGCCGAACCACCCGATGGAAGAAGACCAACGTCTCGTAAAAGAAGGAACAGTTTCTGCAATCGACGACTGCGACGAAACTGCAATCTGCGGATCGCTCTTTTTTCCCTGCGGACTGCTGCTCGTGAGGAGTCTTTTCCCTGTTCGATATCGCCTTCCACCCCTGCCTCAAAGATGCGCGATCCGGCATCACGCAGGGCAACAGGATTTCCTTTTTCTGTATCGATAATCGCCCAACCGACCGAGCGCACTCCCAAATCGAGCGATAGAATATACGGTGATAAATTTGGTTTTATCTTCTTAGTCATGATAATTCTTGCTTGCACATTGATGGATTAGTTTCTAAAGTGGACACCAATGTATCCGAACGACGATTGCCGCTTGTCATAGTAAGGCTTTTGTCGCAAGGCGGCGAAAGCCTGGCTCGTCAAGAGCATCCTTTTACACCTCCTTGAGAGGTGTTTTTTGTACCCAAACAGCACTTTAGAGGGTTTATACCGCTGATTCGTATGCCGAGTTGAAACTTTTGTCCAACGGGTTTGGTTGAAACTTTTGTCCAACGGGTTTGGTGGCGAACTCGATGCGAGGATTCCTTAATTGTTGCAATCATGGTGAATACGGGAATCTCTGTTTCGGAATCGGTATTCCAGAATTGGATACCTGTGAGAAGCTGACGCTTCTTTGTAAAAAAACGTGTTCATATGCTTGAAATAAAGCAAAGATTGAAGCGGTCGGAAAACAAATCGAGTCGTGAGTGGAATTGTGAAGGCATGGCGCACCTCTCTCGATGAAATAGATAATCTCTTCCACTCGATTGGGTCATTCTGGTCAGAATGGGATGTCGATGTCAAGAGCTGGAGCGATGTGTTTACTCATCGGGATGGGCAAACAATTCGAACGAGCGTTCCAATCTTCGCTTCAAATGTATCGGCTTTCAGTTCGTTCGACGAAGTTTGCGCACATCCTTTTCCCTGTGGTCCAGCACCTTCACTTACATCAAGGCTGAATTGACTTAGAAATGATGAGAAGCGATTCTATATATCTACTTGCGATACTCTTTCACCGTTTCGACGGACAGCATCGGGCGGTTACCGTAAGAATACAAATTGCTGCATTCCATCTTTGCCAGTCTTGAATCGCGTTCGCAGAACTGCAAAAGAAAATATCCCAGAACTTTTTCATGATTCCCTGAGTGTGATGAAAACTCGTCGGCTCTGTGATTTTATTTGTTCCTTGCGAAAGTGGAGTGGTTATTTTGAAAAGAACCGGTGGCGAAAGAAAGGTCGCTGATCAAGAAATGGTCTTGAAGTTTGGTGAAGTAAGCTAGCTAACGGTGGTAATGGTGAGACAGCCTATTTTAACAGTGTTTCAAAATGTTAAAATACTCCACGGTCAAAGTAGACTCAACACTGAGAGGCGATGGGGGCGGGTACTCCCCCTTCAGCGATTCGGGTTTTCGGTGGTTGCAGATGGGTTATTCGACCGTTCTTTTCGCTTTGTTTGAGGCTTAATTCATACTTGTTTGAGCGTTGTTTCCCAGTTGTTTGGCCGTTGTTCCCGTGTTATTCTCCCGTCGTTCCTGCGCAATTCTCTGGTCGTTTGCGGTTGCTTCCTGTGCTCGGTCCCGTTCCGAACTGTAGCCGATCCCGTTCCCCGCTCGCGATTCGAATTTTTCATTTCAGAATTTTGGGTGGAAAGAATGAAGGGGCTTCGAGGGTTCGCGGTGATCGTCCTGGGATGGCCGATCAGCTTTTCTTCTTCGCTCGTTTCTTGGTTGTTCCAGTCTTCTTTGCGCTCTGCTTGTTCGTTGTTGCTCCGCTCTTCTTTCGGAGTTCAAGACCGAAGTAATCGCAAATTTTCTCGACCGTATTGAGTTGAAGGTGTGGTCTCTCTCCAGAGACGAAGCGGTCCAGTGTTGGTGTCGGAATGCCTGTATCTTTCCAGATGCGGTAATGCGTCAACCCGCTTTTGATGATCTCGTCCTGAAGCTGCTGCGTGATGCCCATTCCGTCGGTACTCCAAAATAATAAAAAATTTAACTCGTTTTGCTGCAAGAGTATATGTCGTATACCATATAAAGTCAAGAATTTTTATTATTGACATATATGTCATATACAATATGATGCCGATATCTCAGTTATCGCTTACTTAAACAAAAGGAGAAATCGACATGCAGTTACACGAAGAATACAGACCGAAACGGTGGTCCGGAGTCGTCGGGCAAGACAAAGTGTTGTCCAAGTTGGACCGCTTACGAAAACGAGGTTTATCTGGTCGAGCGTACTGGATTAGCGGGCAATCCGGCACTGGGAAGACAACGATTGCAAAACTAATCGCTACTGAGATTGCCGACGATTTCAATGTACTCGAAGTGGACGCGGAAAAGTGCACGCTAGCACGATTGACCGATATCGAACGTGAAATGCGTTGTACCGCAATCGGGGAAAAGAACGGTAGAGCGTATATTTTTAATGAGTCTCACGGGTTGTCAAAATCGGCAATTCGTCAACTGCTTGTTCTTCTCGAAAGGCTCCCTCAGCATGTCGTTGTTATCTTCACAACGACGGTAGAGGGGCAAGAGAGTCTATTCGATGACACCGACGACGCTTCACCGCTTTTGAGTCGTTGTATCGAACTTCCGTTATCACGTCGAGACCTTGCGAAAGCGTTCGCCGAACGAGCACGGGAGATTGCACAGGCGGAAAACATGGACGGCAGGCCCGTCGAAGATTACGTCAAGCTGGTGAAGAAACACCGAAATAATTTTCGCGCAATCCTTCAGGAAATCGAATTGGGTGCAATGCTCGATTGATTCGATCAGCCCTCAAACAAGCGGTAAACAAACCTCAAACAGAAAGAAAACAACCATGAAAATGAAATTTCGATTCGATTATGGAAACGTCTTTTTAGAGTTCGACGGGAAGCCCAGCGAAGAAATCCGCGACGCGATGAAAGCGAATCGGTTTCGTTGGAATCCAGTAGAAAAACATTGGTGGCGTCGAGTGTATTCTGGTGTTGCCGATTTTATTGCTTATCTCCAGAAGACGCTCGAACCGAACAAACCGGACGGGAAGTGTTGGGGTTGCGGCGAACCAGGTTGGTTTCGGAACTACGGTGCAGCGACTCCGGTTTACTGCGATTCGTGCAATGAAGCTTTCAGGAAAAAACGAGAAGCAAGGCTTTCATCAAAGTAAAAAGCTCGCTTCGTGGTTGCACACGAAACGAGCCAAGTTTGTCACCCCTTTTAACCCTCTTGAAAAAGGAAATCAGAATGACAGTCAAATTCTATGGAAAAGCAGAAGAAGCCGCAAACGTGATTCTGGGAGCGTTCCAGAATCCTGAGAAATTACCCCGGGCGTTGGCTCCGATCTTCATCAAACGGAAGGACGATCTCCCGTGTCGCAAGTGGAGTTGGAACAATCAATTCCTGACGGCCATGATGGGACACTCAGACGCCCGTGGCTTCCAGCAATGGCAATCTGCTGGGAGGTGCGTCAAGAAGGGTGAGAAGTGTTTTCATATCTTGTCACCGGTTATGAAGAAGATCGACGACAAGAAGACCGGCGAAAAGAAAATGATTCCGGTCGGGTTCAAGGCAACGCCAGTCTTTGGATTGTCTCAAACCGATGGAGAACCACTGCCTGTCGATGAAGAGAACCGGGAGTTTATCGACTCGCTTCCGTTGTTGAACGTGGCGAAAGAATGGAATCTCGAAATCGACACTTTCAGCGGAGAGACCGCAAGGGTTCTCGGATGGTTCCGGTTCGACGCCACCGGTGAAGGGAAAGCAATTTCCGTCGGTGTCAAGAATCTTTCGACTTGGGCGCACGAAATGATTCACGCATCCGATAGCCGGCTGGGGAACCTCACCGAACGTGGCCAGCACTGGCGGTCTGAAATCGTCGCTGAGTTGGGTTCTGCGGTTTTGTTGAGTGTTCTGGGTTTCGAGCATGACGCCGATCTGGGAGGATGCTGGGATTACGTCGAACGGTATGCCAGCGGAGTTGAAATCGAGCCTATCGTCGCCTGTGGACGTGTTCTAAAACGGATGTGTGACGCGGTCGCTTTGATTCTCGATACCGCCGAGAAGCTGGCGGTGGTCGAGGTCACTGCGGTCATTGCTTGAGACTCCCCAGCGAACACCCCGTCATCCTGTCGGCGGGGTGCTGCTGGAGAGTTTCGAGAAAGTGAAAAGTGTAAAGGGTGAACTCTCACCGGAAACCGCCCTTTTTTCTATTGAAAAATAACGACTTACGACGACGAATAACTGTAAACGATAGGTTAAAAACGAGACTTTACAACGGAAGGACTGAACATGGCAAAACGAACTGAACGACACGTCGGAATCTATGTGCGTGTTTCGACGAAAAAGCAGGAATTGAAATCACAGAAACCGGACCTGAAACGATGGGTCGAATCTCAGGACGCGCCAGTGCGGTGGTACGCCGATAAATTCACGGGGCGAAGTATGGAGCGACCGGGTATGGATAAGCTGATGGTTGGCATCCGAACTGGAGGTTTCCCAGATTGTTTGCTGGCGACTCGATAGGCTCGGTCGAACTGTGAGTGGATTGGCGTCGTTGTTTGAAGAACTCCAGCAGTTGAAAGTGAATTTCGTTTCGTTGAAGGATGGTATCAACCTGACAACTTCAGCCGGGAGGTTAATCGCGAACGTATTGGCATCCGTCGCACAGTACGAAACCGAAATTCGAGGAGAGCGGATTCTCGCAGGCCAAGCAGTGGCGAAAGCAAATGGAAAAAAGTGGGGTGGATCGGTGAAGGGGAGAAGAGTGAAGGTGACAGTCGAGCAAGAAAGAACCGTCCAAAAGTTGCACAAAGATGGTGAGTCGATTTCCAATATCGCACGGTCGGTATCGCTAAGTAGGCCGACAATTTACAGACTGCTGGGAAATTGAACTTTATCCCACTTGAATTCATTTCCTGGAAAGTCTTTTAGTTTGCTATATTTTTTTGCAAAATTGTTTTTTCACAATTCATCAAGAGGCGAGTAGTTTTACTTTTTCAGTGATGAAATCTTCTGAGGTGAGATCCATAGCAAAGGGGGGTAAATCTAACTCGAACGAGCAAGCACTCTCGATAATAGAGTCCTCTCCGAGACCCATTTTTATTCTAGCAAAATGACTGTATTTTTTGCTTTTTGCAACTCTCAATCGAAAATAGGTGCTTAGAATCGCTCCTTTCACTCTCAAGGTTTGTCGTAAGTATTTGTGGCTCTCTTTTGAATTACTGATTTGGTCTGCAAGTCTCGCAGTTGTAATTTCAATCTCATCATTAGTCATGCAGCGAACAAGTTTCAAAAACACAGCCAATTTTTTCTCGAACGCTTGTTTCTGCCGAATTGCTTGTTCGAAAGAAGTACGTTCCACGCTCTTTTCAGAACTCATCAGTAACCTCCCAGCAGTCCACAAAACAGATACCCGTACATTTTCACAGAAGTGTGCCGGAATCTCAACCAAGGCCGATATGCTGATTGATTGATACCAGACCTACTAATCCCTCTCCGATCAAAATTTATCCATGTGTGCGGTTTGACCTCAAACCGAAAGAAGGGTCATAGAACGAATTTGATTTCGACGATTCCTTAAGCCTTGGGTTTCAATGATTCATCGGTTTGACGACATGATAATAAGCATAAATAATTCCAGTTTACAAATTCATAAATAATCCTTATAGTTAAGACCGTATCGATTGCGTGCCGGTCACTCCTAAAATGACCGGGGTGTCGGGATGACAACAAAATCATATCATTGGAAGGATTCTTCGTCATGCAACTACGATCTGCTCCGCCTACTGAACCGACCGAATCCACTACCCGTATCTGCACGAAATGCGGTGAAAATAAGGTATTGGAGAATTTCGCTCTTTGCCGCGCTGGCACCGATGAGTATCGACCGTGGTGTAAAGGATGCTGGAACGGGTATCAGGCGGAACGTCGTCGAAAGAAACGGAAGAAACAATTGCGAAGTGATTTCTTCGCCATCGGGAGATCAAAGAATTTGCGTGGATGCGAATTGCTGTGTAAAGCACTCATCTCTCGGTTTGGCGGTTTGGACTGTGTTTCGCGGGAATTGGTAGCGTGTTTGAGGGGTATGGATAAAGGGAGTCCATCGAGTTTTAAGTTCATGACCTCGGTGTGGAAACTAGCGGCATGGGCTGACCGAGCGAAAGCAGAACGGGGCGAGCAATACAATGAAGCGATTGGAATGCTGGACGGCGATGAAATTATCGAGGCGGTAATCGAACCGGAACTGGCAGCGATGGCGGATCGTGGAGAACTGGTATCAATTCTGAAACGGCTGAAAGCGTGTAGGAAGTTGGATCTGGAGGAGTTGAAGTAAGAATCGAAGGTATTGAGAAATCGAATACTTTCAACGATCTGAGCGGATATTCCTCAGTTGTTGCCGTTAGTTCAAGCAATTCGCGTTGATAGTCCATAAAAGCGAAGAGTTTTACGGTAGATGTGATGAGGGTCACCGACTGGCTTGTGATATGTGCTATTCAAATCAAAAGCTTGTGAAAGCGCGCTACATTTTGCGCTGTTGTGGAAAAGCTAATTCTGTAAGTTCTTTGTGACAGAACACGTTACGTCAATGGGTTCGAGTCCCTCCGGCCCCACATTTTTTCCGAAAAAACCATGTCGGCTTGTCTCATTCTCACCCGGATGTGACCTCAACCCGCTTTACTGTGGATTGTGGATTCGACTTGCCCAAACA
>Ga0114931_10010442_pt1 | contig 11057 bp, 13 predicted proteins | sample 2SBtaG_FD_89579 | JGI IMG/M metagenome (GOLD analysis project Ga0114931, IMG submission 89579) | Deep subsurface microbial communities from Kolumbo volcano to uncover new lineages of life (NeLLi) - 2SBTROV14_V59a metaG | ecosystem: Environmental > Aquatic > Marine > Volcanic | place: Kolumbo...
CTTTTATATAAAACAAATAAGTTTTCCTCGTTTTTGAGGAGTAATTTCTTAAACGCAAAACGTGTTCAGTTTTGTCTAAAATATTTTCCATAACTTAAGAATAACAAAAGTTTGTATAACATATAAGAAATTGTTACAATATTAAATAAAGTTTAGATAAAAACCAGTTATCGGAAATATCGCTCTTTAAAATATTTTTTTGAAAGAGGGCTCTGAAAATCAACTTTCACTTTCAAAGGAGGTGTAATATGTTCAATACGAAAAAATCGCTACATAATGTAGGAGACTTAGTCGTTTTTAACAAGGCAAAGAAGTTTGGAAATGACAAGGATTGTCTGTTTCATATTCACTCAATTCGTTTCGGCACTTGCACGGACATACCTCAAAAACAGTATTGGTATGCCGGGTATTTATTGGAAATAGGTGAATACGAAAGCGATGGATTACCACAGGTTCCGATTTTTTCAACTACTCTGACAAATGCTTCAGAAGGCCAGTTGAAAGCATTGAAACACCTACAATGTAAGTTCAATCCGTACAAATAGTCCTCTTTTTCCGCGGGAATGGAAAAACATTCCCGCCCTTTTTCAAAAAAATATTTTGCTGACTTATCAGCCAGCAGGCTATCGCCTAAAAGAGCAATACATCCGATAACACGGCATATCTGGTTACGGCTTTTTATAAAAGCCTCCACCCATATTTGCCTCCGCTACGCTACGGCAAACATCAGATATGCCGAAACATTGATCCGAAATGTCGCTCCCTCGTTTTCTCCGCTTCGCTCCGAAAACACGGTCACTTCCATTTCGTATCAACGCCCGCGGATGTTCATCCCTCTGTCATCCTCCGTGACGCTCCCTTCGGTCGCGACACATCGGATAACAGCGGGATATGCGAAATTCTCTTTTGTAAAAAAGGGGAATAAGGATATAATTTTATTACTTTTTAAATTTTTAATAATAACGATATGATAAATGAACAAGTAAAATCGAGCAAGAAAATCACAGTAGGTTTAATTTTGAGTTGGATTTTTGGAATCCTTTTTGCCTTAACTGGAATTATTTCTGTTTTCTCTGAGCCAATACCGGGAATTGTAATACTAATCATGGCGGCTGTTCTTCTTCCGCCTGTCAATAAGGTAGTTAATGAAAAATGGAATTTTCATCTTTCTGGCGGAATGAAAATAGTTGTAATAATTATTGGTTTTGTAATTTTTGGTTCAACAGTTGATACTTCGGAGATTGAGAAAAAACAAAATAATCAACCAGAAGTTCAACAAGAGCAAGAACAACCAATCTCGAACACTGAGCAACAAAAAGATGAAGTAAAACCAACAGAAGAACAGACTAAAACTGATAACAACGAAAAACCAGTTGAAACGGATAAAACAGAAATAATTCCTACTGCCAATGAAGAAAAGGTTGAAACTGTTGAAGAAAAACCAGAACCAATTAAGGAAGTAAGCATTCCAGTTGAATATAAATCTGCTCTTAAAAAAGCTGAAATGTATGCGAAGACAATGCATATGTCAAAGCAAGGTGTTTATGATCAGCTTGTTTCAGAATACGGAGAAAAGTTTTCAGCTGAAGCTGGGCAATATGCAATAGATAATATGAAAGCTGACTGGAATGCAAATGCTTTAGTTAAGGCAAAAACTTATCAGGATACTATGAGTATGTCACCAGCTGCTATCCATGATCAACTAACTTCTGAATATGGTGAAAAATTCACGAAATCTGAGGCAGACTATGCTATTCAACACCTCAATGACTAACAATAAGGATAAAAAGTAATAAAATTATTCATTTAGATTTTTTTCACAAAAGAGAACTCAAGGGGACGTTGCACTTGATTTTCTTCCGTTATCACTACAGAAAATCACCCTCGCACAACACAGTATATCTGGCTCGCTCGTGCCCTCGCTCGACCCATATTTGCCAAAAACTCATTGATTTTAAAAGGAATTTTGGCAAACATCAGATATACTGAAACGTTGATCCGAAATGTCGCTCCCTCGTTTTCTCCGCTTCGCTCCGTTGCCCCGCTGTTTGTGAATTTAATGTTTTTCATTACTCTTGAAAATATATAAATATTATGTTATTTTTATGTAGTTATTTAGAGCTTGAGCGAGCGTGCCAACGTAGCTCAGTTGGTAGAGCGCATCCATGGTAAGGATGAGGTCCGCGGTTCAATCCCGCGCGTTGGCTCCAAGTTTTGTCTAAATTTTAAATTTAGCTGCAAAACACGGTCATTTCAGGGTTTAAAAATATTAATTAGAAGATAGGTGGTGGTGAGTGGGTGGTAGCGAGTGATTTAAAACCGCAAGCTACGAATTACAAACCGCAAACTGATATAAAATGTCACAGGATAATCTAATAAAATTGAGATGCGATGAATGCAAGAACATCAACTATTGGACAACAAAGAACAAAAAGTTGGTCCAGAAAAAGTTGGAATACAAGAAGTTTTGCAAGCATTGTAGGTCACACAAACTTCATAAAGAGATGAAGAAGTAAAAGAAAGCAAAATTCAAAACATAAAATGTTTTGAATTTTGCTTATTGTTGTTTAGGGGGGATTTTGTAACGAAAAATATATTTAACAGTAACTTCCAGCAATCTCCAAAACATCGGTTTTGCGACCTTAGTAAAAATAATATACAATTAAATATATCTCCCGGTGTTTTTATATGGGCTCTTAGTTAAATGGTATAATGACGGTCTCCAAAACCGTGGTCGGGGGTTCGATTCCCTCAGGGCCCGCACTTGTTTCACCGAAGCTTTAGCGGAGTCGGAAAAAGATAAAAGACCCGGCACTGCCGGGTCTTTTGGTTAGTCTATTAACCGACTAGTTTTTCGTATTCTTCTTGATGTATACCAAGGATCAGTACGTGAATACGTTCCTCATCTAAGCCAGTTTCCTTCTTTATAGCCTCAAAGAGCTTTGTGTCTTTGGCACTTGCCATAAGGTCTTCCACGAGTTTACTAATATCAGGTTTTTTATTAAGAGAGGCCTCTTCTTTAACGGCCTCCAATGTCGCTAATCTCAGCATGGCTAAGGCTAGGGTTTTCAGGTCTTCTAGATCATTCATGTTTTTGGACTCCGTGGTTTGGTTTGTAAATATACCAAAGTAATACTAGTTTAAAAAAATCTTGGTGTCAATTTATGGTTTTAAATTATCAGCTCTATGATATAATAAGGTTCTATGGAAAAATATAAATATCTAATAATAGGCGGGGGAATGGCCGGAACCACGGCGGCAGAGACGATAAGGGAAAATGACAAAGAGGGGTCGGTTGCCATAATATCGCAGGAAAAATATCCTTTGTATTCAAAGGTGGTCTTGCCCATGTATCTTGGCGGGTCAGTTCCGGAAGAAAAAGTGTTTTTGCGAAGCGAAATATCTTTCAAAGAAAAGAATATAAGTCTTCTTTTGCGCGCCAATGTTGTTAAAATTGACCCTGATGACAAGAAAGTATTTTTAGAAAATGGAGACGAGCTTTCTTTCGAAAAGCTTTTGATAGCATCCGGCGGCAGCTCCAGAAAGATGGAGGTGGAAGCTGCAGACAGGTCAAATATTTTCTATTTTCAGAGCTTCGACGAGGCTAGAAGATTGAAAGAAAAAATGCTTATCTCAAAAGGGGCTGTTATAGTCGGTGGCGGTTTCAATGCTCTTGAGATAGCAGAAGCTTTTTCTAAGAATAGTATTAAAACAAGTATTCTTCTGAGAGGTGAAAATTTACTTGGCGGTTCTTTTGATAAGGAGTCCAATGAGATAATAAGGAAAAATATTAAGGAAAAGGGAATTTCCTTATTCTCAAATGAGCAAATAAAAAAAATAGATAAGGAAATGAAAAATGATGTCCTGGTGTCACAAAAAGACAATAGATATCCTTTTGATATTTTGGTAATGAGCATAGGAGTGAAAAGAAATCTGGATTTTCTTATTGACTCCGGAATAAAAACAGAAAGCGGGGTTGTAACAGATGAGTTTTTGAAAACAAACAAAGAGGATATTTTTGCCGCTGGCGATATATCGGAGTTTTATGATATTATTTTAGATAAGCGAATGCTTCTGAGAAATTGGACCTCGGCTTTCTTGCAGGGAAAGACCGCCGGTCTAAATATGGTTGGTAAAAAAGAAGCTTTTCGGCATGTTTCCGGATACAATGTCGTGAACTTCGGGATAAATATTTCCTTTTTGGGTGATGTTTCAAAAGATGAAAATACTGTTTTGGTCTCAAGAGGAGACACAGAGAAAAAAGAACGCACTCAGCTTTTCCTAAGGAACAATATTCTTGTTGGCGCAACTCAGATAAATATGAACAAAGAAAAAGGGGTATTGGCGAAGTTGATAGAGCAGAAGATAGATCTGACTGAATTTTTGGACAAGTTGGGAGATGATGATTTTGAAATTAAGAGCATAATAAATTAATAGAATTTTTAATTTTTAATTTTGTAATTTTATAAATAATGTTTGAATTTCTAATTTTCAAATAATAATATTTATTTGAGCCTTGGAAATTTTATCATTAGAGATTATTTAAAAATTATAAAATTATAAAATTAAAAATTTCATAGAGATGTACGAAGCAAAAAAATTTGAAAATTTAATCGGCATGAGTGGGTTTAGCGATGTTCTTTTAACAAATCATATAAAGCTTTATGAGGGTTATGTAAATAACACAAATAAGCTAATGGAGCTTTTAGCTGAAAAAGAAGCGGGAACTCCTGAGTATGCAGAGCTTCATAGAAGATTTGGCTGGGAGTGGAACGGAATGAGACTGCATGAGCTTTATTTTGGCAATATGATGCCGAAAAGCGAGGCTTTAGCTGAGGGTAACTTGAAGAAAAAAATAGAAGAGGTTTTTGGTTCTTTTGAGAAGTGGGAGGCTGACTTTATTGGCGCCGGACTCATGAGGGGTATAGGTTGGGTTGTGCTTGCGCACGACAAAGAGTCCGGAGAGCTTTTCAATGTTTGGATAAATGAACACGACGCAGGGCATCTTACCGGCGCAACCCCGCTTCTGGTTATGGATGTTTTTGAGCATGCATTTATTTTAGACTATGGAATGAACAGAAAAGACTACATTGATGCTTTTGTGAAGAATATAAATTGGACGGAGGTCGAAAGCAGATTTAAAGAAAGATAAAAAACATATTTTATTAAATGAAAAAAAGCTTTTTTATATTCATAGGGTTGTCTTTATTGGGAACAGCTTTTGCATTTGTAGACCAGTATTCTGGCAATGAATTTTCATATAAAAAAGCTGCAGTTACAGAAACTATTGGGATTGAAGACAAGAATGATTCGGATATCGAGATGCAAAGAACAGAAGAGCCAGAGATATCTCCAGAGCCGTCTCACATAAAAACCCCGGATGTTTTGCGGGCGGTGTATTCTACTATGTGGAGTGTAAGCTCAGAGAAGAAGAGAGCTTATCTTTTAGATATATTTGATAAAACAGAGTTAAATTCCATAGTGATAGACATAAAAGATTCTGCGGGTGAACTTGCTTTTGAGAGATTGGGAAATTTAGCTGATATAGTTTCTGAGCTTCATGATAAAGGTATCTATACGATAGCAAGAATAGCGGTATTTCAAGATAGCAGGCTGGCAAAAGAGGATCCGAGTTTTTCTTTAAAAAGCAAAAAGACAGGAGAGCTTTGGCGTGACAGAAAAGGTTATGCGTGGACCGATCCGGCGTCAGAAGGCGGCTGGGATTACAATATCGGGATAGCAAAAAGAGCGATAGATGTCGGCTTTGACGAGATAAATTACGACTACATAAGATTTCCCACCGATGGGAATTTGGAAGATATAGAATATCCTTTCTGGGACGGAGTGGAGGAAAAGAGTGAGGTCATAAAGAGGTTTTCAGCTTATTCAAAAGAAAAACTGAAAGAGTATAACCCTGATACCAAGCTCTCAATCGATATTTTCGGTTATACTTTCTTGGAGGGAAACGGTCTTGGCATAGGACAAAAGCTGGAGTATTTGGTTGATAATTTCGACTATGTTTATCCAATGGTCTATCCCTCTCATTACAGTACGGGAAACTTTGGTTTTGCCAACCCGGCAGAGCATCCCTATGAGGTAGTGAAGGGAACTCTAGAGCAAGGACTGGAAAGACTTGGTGATAAAAAAGATACGGCAAAGCCAAAAATACGGCCATGGCTGCAAGTTTTTGACCTTGGGGCTACTTACACGCCTGAGATGATAGAAAAGCAGATCCGGGCAACTTACGCGGTCACAGGGACTACGACAACAGGCTGGCTGATGTGGTCACCGTCGAATATCTACGATAAGGCTATCGGGATTGATATGTGATTTGCATTAAAAATACAATGTGATAAAATATAAAAATCCTTGGTAACAGGATTATTTAATAAATAATATTTCAGTTTTTTAGGTTTTGGTTTATTAGATCTCTAATAAGCTAATCCCTAATAAGCTAAAAGTAATAGCTATGGCAACAGTAAAAGTTTATTCAACACCAACTTGCGTATATTGCAAGATGGCAAAAGAGTTCTTTGATCAAAATAATGTAGCATACACCGATCTAAATGTCGCAGAGGACGAAGTTGCAAGAAACGAAATGGTTGAAAAGTCAGGTCAGATGGGAGTGCCTGTCATAATGATCGATGACGAGATAACAGTCGGGTTCGATCAAGAAAGAATAAAAGGGCTTCTAAAGCTTTAAAGTAACGAGATCAGTAACCGGTAACGGCTTAGCCCTTGCCGGTTACTGAGCATTAGTTACTCTTAGTAAAAGATGTACGACACAATAATAGTTGGCGGTGGAGCGGCCGGGATGACCGCTGCGATATATGCTGCCAGAAAAAAAATGGAAGTTTTGGTTTTGGAGCATGAGGCCGGAGGTCAGACTGCTTTACAGCCTGAGATCTGGAACTACCCAGGGTATTTGGATGTGGAAGGCTTTAAGCTGATGCAGAACTTCAGGAAGCAAGCGACTGATTACGGGGCAGAGATAAAGAACTTCAAAATAGCAAAAATATCCTCAAAAGAAGTGGAGGACAATCATAAGATATTCGTTCTTGAAAACGATAAAGGGGAAGAGATAGAGGGGAGGTCAGTCATAATAGCCTCAGGAGCAAAACCAAGAAGGCTCGGAGTCCCGGGAGAAATGGAGCTGGACAATAAAGGCGTCACTTATTGCGCAACATGCGATGCGCCGCTTTTCAAAGACAAAGAGGTTGCTGTTGTGGGGGCCGGAAACACCGGACTGGACGCTGCTATGCAGCTTACAAAATATGCAAGCAATATATATGTTTTGGTAAAAGGTGATGTAATAAAAGGTGACCAGGTAACATATGAGAAGTTAAAAAAAGAGGGAAAAGTTGAATTTATATTCAATACTGAAACAAAAGAGATAAAGGGAGATAATTTTGTAAATTCTCTTGTTTACAAAGATACAACCTCAGGAGAAGAGAAGGAGATAGCAGTATTAGGTGTCTTTGTTTCAATAGGTTCTATTCCAAACTCGGACTTTGTAAAAGGTTTTTGCGAGCTGAATCAATTTGGAAATATAGTCATAGACCCAAGAACCAATGCAACATCAAAACCCGGAGTATTTGCAGCTGGAGATGTAACGGATGTTTTGGAGAGGCAGACGGTTGTGGCTGCGGGTGAGGGGGCGAAGGCTTCGCTGCAATGCTATAAATGGTTGCAGAGTAGGTAAAACTTCCAATTTTAGCGAATACCTTCGTTAAAAGCTGCTCGCTTGCCTCACCGTACTAAAAGTACGGCTCGACTGCTCTCGCAGCTTTTGCCTCGGTCTTCATTTAAAATATGAAAGTTTTACCCTCGTATGGGATGTTTTACTTATTTGGAACCTTTATTAATATAACTACTACGACTCAGCCTCACTCTTCCTTTTTAGCGGCGACCTGTACTCAAAGATGAAAGTTTATAAATTCAGTTGCGGGGAGTTTATTTAACAGAAAAAAATAATAGAAATAAAACCTATGGGTATTTTATATTTTATTGTAGTTCTAATAGTTTTAGCGTTTGTGTTTATGTTTCGTCTTTTTTGGAAAAATAGTAAAAAGGGCGTTTTGGGTAGTGTGCAAACTTATAAAAAAACATAAATCGATTCTTCCATAGAAAATGATAAGTTTAAGGTAGAAAATAAAGAGTCGAAAATAAAGTACAAGAAGTGGCTAAAAAGGAGTCTGCTTACCATGATATCTTCTTATATTGGTTTATTTGTGTTGTTATTAATATTTCAGTATTTTATACTTAGTAAAATTCCGGCACCAATAGAGGGGGTTTTTCTCCTTTCATTTTTAATTATTACACCAGTATGGGTATTTTATTTCTTAACCAAGCTGAAATAGTAATTTGAGTTAAACTTTATGAAAGTCTACTTTGCCTCGGACCACGCAGAGTTTGAGATGAAAGAAAAACCCCATATCAGCCATCAGAAGAAGAGATGAAGCGGGCGGAAGAGATGATGACTGAAGAAGATTTTGATTCTCTTACGAAGAATCTCGTCATCGTTGCTTTGCATGAGGGAGTTTTGGGTCAAATGATGCATTTTCCCAACCCAAAAGGAAAATTTAAGATAATGCAGCTTACCATTCAAAATGGTATTCCGATAGATGTTTTGAGATTTGTTATAGCTCATGAGCTCGGGCACGCCACTCAGGGTAGGAATTGGATAAAAAGTGATGGAAGTAAGCTTAAAGCAGATGCAGATGAAAGAGCTGCAAAATGGGGATTTAAAAGGAAAAAAAAGATTGATAGCTTTATAAAAAATAGCTGGAAGAAGTCGGATAGGTGCTAGTTTTTAGAAAGTAAAGTCTAAATTTTAACTTTTATCTCTTGATATTTTTTGTATATTGTAATACGATTGTATTACATAAATATTAAAATAAAAAAATATGAGAGAGGTATTATCTATTTCTTTGCGAGAACAAACAGCTGAAGAGATAAAACAAAAAGCTAAAGATAAGGGGTTTTTGAGTGTGAGTAGTTACATAAGCTTTTTAATTGAACAGGATAATGATCTGATAAGCGAGAACGAGCTTTTAGAAAGATCTAAAAAATCAAGCAGTAAATATAACAAAAACAAGCTGCATAAATTAAAAAGTGTAGGTGATTTAATGAAGTAGAATGATCATAAACAATATTTATTACGATGATGATTTTGTGAGTGATCTTAAGAAGCTGGAAAAAGATATGCAGGTGAGAGTTTGTTCTAAACTGGATATATTTAAGGATAACCCTCTTCATCCATCTTTGAGATTGCATATGTTAAAAGGGAAGCTGAAAGGTTTATGGTCAATCTCTATCAGTGGCGGTTGTCGTATAATTTTTAAGAGTGAAGCTAGAGGAGATATTATTTTGTTGTCGGTGGGCAAGCATGATATTTATAGGAATTTATAATATTGTCTAAATTTTTGAAGTTATTAAATTAGTTTAATATGTAAAATGAGGTTATAACGACTTTTATTGTTGCGGGGGCGTTTTGAGTCTTACAGAGGTAATCCTATTTTTTATTTTTTGGTTGAAGTTTCAAATGCTTTAGGGAAGAAGATAGAGATTTCTGTAAAATAATACAATGGCAAAAATAAAAAATCCAACAAAAAAGGAGGTAAGAGATTTTATAAAGTCTCAGCAAAGTCTTCAATTTTATAAAAGAACCCAAAAAGCATTTGAGGATGTTTTTTCTGTAATGTCAAAAGAGGATTTTGATTTACTTACAGAAAATTTGATCGTAGTTGCTTTACATGAAGGAGTTTTGGGTCAAATGATGCATTTTCCGAATCCAAAAGGAAAATTTAAGATAATGCAGCTTACCATTCAAAATGGTATTCCGATAGATGTTTTGAGATTTGTTGTAGCTCATGAGCTCGGGCACGCCACTCAGGGTAGGAATTGGATAAAAAGTGATGGGAGAAAATTGGAAGTTGATGCGGATGAAAAAGCTGAGATGTGGGGATTTAAAAGAACAAAAAAGATAGATGAGTTTATAAAGAAGAGCTGGAAGAAATCTGATAAATGCTAGATCAAAATAATCACATGATTAATTATGTGATTATTTTGTTTTTAGGGATAGGTAGTTATCTACCCAATTAATTATCCATTTAAATGGGTAATTTTTTTAATTTGAGATTAAATGGAAAAATTGTTAAAATATATCCATAATTTAAAAATTAAAATATAAATACAAACAATATGAAAAAAGTAGCGATAAACGGCTTTGGCCGAATAGGAAGGCAGTTTTTAAAAGCTTCATTTGAAAGACCGGAGCTTGAAATAGTTGCTGTAAATGATTTGGGAGATGCTGAAAATCTTGCGTATCTTTTAAAACACGATTCCGCTCAGAAGGGTTGGGATGCTCAGATTTCCGTCGAGAAAGACGGGGCAGATACATTTTTGGTTGTGAGTGGAAGAAAGATTAAGTTTGTTTCTGAAAGGGATCCTGCTAATCTTCCTTGGGGAGAGCTTGGCGTAGATATTGTTGTTGAGTCTACCGGATTTTTCACAAAATACGAGGATGCAAAAGCTCATATTGATGCCGGTGCAAAAAGAGTAGTGATATCGGCTCCCGGAAAAGGTGATGAAAGTATCGGAAAGACCATTTTGATGGGAATAAACGACAGCGAGCTTTCCACCTGTGAAGTTTCTTCAAACGGTTCTTGCACAACAAACTCAGTTTCTCCTGTTGCGCAAATTATGTCAGAGACCATAGGGGTTGAAAAAGCATTTTTAAATACAACTCATGGATACACCGCTACTCAGAAGCTTGTTGACGGACCGGATGCAAAAGACTGGAGAAGGGGGAGAGCGGCAGCTCAAAATATAATCCCGACCTCAACTGGAGCTGCTATTGCCGTCACAAAAGCGGTTAAAGAGCTTGAAGGAAAGTTTGATGGTATAGCTCTAAGAGTGCCTGTTGTTTCCGGTTCTGTGGCTGACTTTACATTTTTGGCCGGCAAAGAAACTTCAGTTGAGGAGATAAAAGATATATTTAAAAAAGCGGCAGAAGAAGAAAGATGGAAAGGAATCTTTACAGTGTCAGACGACAA
>Ga0114931_10010443_pt1 | contig 11055 bp, 9 predicted proteins | sample 2SBtaG_FD_89579 | JGI IMG/M metagenome (GOLD analysis project Ga0114931, IMG submission 89579) | Deep subsurface microbial communities from Kolumbo volcano to uncover new lineages of life (NeLLi) - 2SBTROV14_V59a metaG | ecosystem: Environmental > Aquatic > Marine > Volcanic | place: Kolumbo...
ATGATGCAGAAACTCTCACTCATCTGTACACTGATCCACCGTCCCAAGCTGCTCATTCTCGACGAACCGACCACCGGAGTCGATCCGCTCAGTCGCCTGGAGCTTTGGGAAATACTCGATACGATCCGAAAGGAGGAGGGTTCGACGATCCTGGTCAGCACCGCCTACATGCAGGAAGCCGCCAGGATGGACAGAGTACTGCTATTTGACGAGGGGGAGATTATCGCACAGGGCACGACCGCGGAGTTGACCGAAGCGATAGCACCCTACACCTACGAAGAGACCCCCTGCCCCGACGGCGGCTGTCTGACATTTAACCACACCACCTACAGTCTCGACAAGCTGCATGCAAAACCCAAGGAGCCCACACTCGAGGGGCTCTTCTTTGTCAATGCCATCAAAAAACGCAAAACCCTGCCCAAAATCGAGATCAAAGCGCGTGAGCGTGAAGTCGAGATACCCCCGATCGTGATGGAGGCAAAAGGGATCACCAAGCGCTTTGGAAACTTTGTCGCCAATGACCATGTCAGTGTCGAGCTCAAAAAGGGGGAGATCGTAGGACTGCTCGGCGCCAACGGTGCGGGGAAAACCACTTTTATGAAGATGCTGCTGGGACTCTATCCCATCGATGAGGGCGAATTGACACTGCTTGGTCAGAAGATCCACAGCGGCAGGGACCGACAGAGGCTCAAAGCCAAGATCGGCTATGTCAGCCAGCACTTCGCGCTCTACAAAGATATGACCGTCAAAGAGAACCTGCTCTACTTCGCCAATATGCACCAGATACCTGTCACAACGGCACTGGCAAGAATCGAAAAATACGCCAAAGAGCTGGGGTTTGACACCTACATGGATGATTTTCCCACCGCACTCCCACTGGGGGTCAATCAGCGCTTCTCCGTAGCCGCCGCGCTCTTGCATGAACCGATAGTACTCTTTCTCGATGAGCCGACGTCGGGTGTCGACACCATCGCAAGAGCGCAGTTTTGGCAAATGCTTCAGAAACTCAAATCCACATGGGGCATCTCCATTTTGATCACCACACACTACATGAGTGAAGCGGAGTATTGCGACAGAGTCGTACTGATGCGTCAAGGCAAAAAGATCGCCGACGATAGAGTCGAAAATCTCTATGCCACGCATCCGCATGCGAGGAACTTCGAAGAGATTTTTCTCGAATACTACAGGAGTGGAAGATGAGAATCACCACCGTCAAAGCCTATCTGCTCAAAGAGTTTACCGAACTCTTCCGCACCCGTTTGATCGTGATGGTCTATCTGTTGCCTACGATGATTTTGCTCCTCTTTGGCTACGGTATCCGCATGGAAGTGACCCATGCCCGAGTGCTTATCCTCGACAATGACCAGAGCAAATACTCCAAAGAGCTCATCTCTAAGTTCGAACACTCCAAGTATTACAATGCCACACTCTTTCACGGGAGTGAAGCGCAGGCACTGCGCTCCATCAAACAGGCAAAAAGTGATGCGATCCTCATCATCCCAAGCTCCTTTGAAAAACGGCTGCTGCATGGACAAAAGAGTGAGATAGGTCTCTTTGTCGATGCCGCTTTTCCCACACGTGCCACGACGATCGAAAGCTACATCCAGATGACGATCTACAGTGCCGCGCAGGAGGTTGCCGTACATCTGCCAAAATCCCCGCACGGCACTATCGTACTCAATCAGCGCACGCTCTTCAACCAGTCGATGCGCGATGAAGACGCCATCGTACCGGGACTCATCGGACTGGTACTTTTGGTTGCACCCGCCATCCTCGCCGCACTCCTCATCGTCAAAGAGAAGGAGAAAGGGACAATCTTCAACTTCTATGCCTCACCGCTGAGCAAAGGAGAGTTTCTCGCAGCCAAGCTCCTGCCGGGCTTTTTGCTCCACTCGGTCAAAATATTTATCCTCTTTCTCTGGGCGACACAACTCTTCGATGTGCCGTTTCGGGGCAGTTTTACGCTCTATTGGCTCACAAGCGAACTCTATATCCTCATCAGCCTCTCTATCGGCATGCTGATCTCCGTCATCACCAAAAGACAGATCGTTGCCGTGGTCTTAACCGTCATCGTGACGATCCTGCCCGGATTTCTCTACTCGGGAATGCTGATGCCGATCTCTTCGATGGAGGGTGAATCCTACATCGAAGCGCATATGTTCCCCGTCATGTACTACAACCATATCCTCTATGACACTTTCCTGATAGGACAGGGGCTTCACTCCTCCAAAATCGTACTCTATCTGGGGATTTTAGGCGTTTTCCTGCTCTTTTTCTTTACCGCCGGAACCCTGCTGCTGAAAAAGGAGATGAGATGATACGCACTTTTTTCGTGGTGCTTGGCAAAGAGCTGCTCAGTTTTCTGCGCTCAGTCATGCTCGTGGCCGTGGTACTCTACTCTTTTACGTTCGATATCTATATCGCCGGAGAGGGCATACAGATCAAACCCAGAAACGTAGCAGTCGGATATGTCGATGAGACAGGCGGGGGGATTAGCCAGAAGATTCTCGCCCGTCTGCACAAACCCGAATTTTCACCGCCGGTGCGCTTCCTCTCGCAAAAAGCGCTCAGTCAGGCTATCTTCAACAAAGAGATCATGGTGGGACTGATCTTTGATAGCGATTTTGAGAAAAACTACCGGCAGGGAAAAACGGCGCAGCTCAACATGCTGCTCGACGCTACGGCTGCTTCACAGAGTCTGACGACACTCTCCTACCTGCAAAATATCCTTATGGACTTCGTCTCGATGGATTTTCCGCTACAGATCAAAACACACAAGCTTTTCAACCAAAATGCCGACAATAAGTCGTTTATGGGACTTGTCGAGATGCTTTCGGTCATCACGATGCTCGTAATCATCCTCACGGCGATCGTCTTTGTCAAAGAGAAAGAGGACGGCACCTGGGACATCATGCTCTTGATGCCGGTCAATCCGAAGATCACAATCCTTGCCAAAAGCCTCTCACAGGTGCTCATCGTCATGGCGGGAACGGTCATCACGCTGGGATTTGTCCTCTTTGACCAGTTTCATACGCCCATGAACGGCTCCCTCTGGGCCTTCATGCTGCTCACTTTTTTCTATGCTTTCTCGAGTGCAGGCATCGGACTTTTTGTCGCGGCGGTCTCCAAAGATGTGATGCAGGTCGCGCAGCTCTCCATCGTCATCATGATGCCGCTGATTTTTCTCAGCGGCGCATGGACACCTATCTACGCGATGCATCCGGTTTTCCAGAAACTTTCACTCTTTTCACCGCTTCGCTACTACATCGAAGGGAGCGAGAGCATCTTTTACCGTGGCACTGCTTTTGTCGACCTGCTGCCCTATTTCGGAGGTGTGATAATCCTGGGTGCCATGCTCTACTGGTACGGTTTCCAAAAGATCGGAAAACTCTTTTGATCGCCCTGAAGTATGTTACTTGACGTACAGATATTTTTTGCAAAAAAGTATATACTTTTTTACGGATTGCCTAAAAACATCCACAAAATAACCAATCAGGAGGTATGTGATGTTGGAAAATATGAACAAAGAGATTCGGGAAGCGCTCCAAAAGTTGAAAGAGCGTGGGGAAATGACGAACGAGAATATTCGCCATGCAATCGAGGAAGCCGTCGAAAAAGCGGAGCAACAGGCAAAAGAGAGTGGTGAGAAGATCAACACGATCACCAAAGAGGCGGTACAAACTGCGACAGACGAGCTGAAGTCACTGGGAGAAGCGACCAAAGCGCATACCGAAGCAGCGGTACAGGGTATCACGGATGCCATATCCAAAAAGAGTCAAGAGGCGGTCAGTACACTCGAAGCGGAAGTGACAAAAGCCAAACAGCGTATCGAAGAGAAAAAAGAGAGACTTGCAGCACAACTGGCCCAAGCCCTCGAGGGTATCAAAGAGGCCGCAGCTTCCGTCACGGAAGAGGCAAAGTCCTACGTCGAAGAGGCGGCACAGGATGTGAAACTCAAAAATGCCCAACTCCTTGGACTGATGCAACAGACAGTGAGGGAGAGCGCCCAAAAGATCATCGCAGAAGGCCAGGAGGTAGAAGAGAAAATCGCTCACCTAGTCAAAGATTCGGTAGAGAATGCCCTCAATGAAACCAGACTGACTGCAGAAAATGTCAAAGAGACGACATCGGCAGCGATGCTCGCTGTCATCGAAGCAGCCAACGAGCTCGATGAAAAAGTGGTAGAGAGCACCAGAGCTGCGGTAGAAGGCGCCAAAGAGGCACTGCTGGACCAAGTCGAAAAGGCAAAGATCAAGATAGAGAAGGCAAAAGCCGACACAAATGCTTTCGTCGCAGAGGAGATCATCGATGCAAGAGAGAGACTCGAAGATCTCAATGAATCCTTTGAAGAGGCAGTGAGGGGCGTCGCATACAAAGTTGCCGATCTCAACGAAAAAGCGAAACAGGCACTCCTCGAGGAGCTCAAAGAACTCGATGCCAAACAGTCACAGCTCAAAACGGAGGCTAAAGAGGCGGCAGATGCTGCACTCGAACTTCTCAAAGAGAAGGGTGTGGCTTTTACCTATAGGGCCAAAGAGAGAGTGGTGGCATTGGCTGAAGAGACTCAAGAGGAGATCAAAGAGCTCTCGGCGCGTATGCTAAACATTGTAAAAAGCAAATTTGAAAGCATGGACCAAGGCACGAAACAAGCCTGATATCGCATGCATCGACATTTTAACACAAGAGAGGAGCCTTATGGCAAAATGGAATTACCGGGATATTGACTATAGTGCGATCAACTCTGAGAGTATCAGAGAAGATCGTTTTCTTTTCACGATCGTCTCGATCGCATCGTTTATAGAGATCACATCCGATCTGTATGAAAAAAATCTGGCGGAGTACTACGACGGCGACGCGGAGATCACGAAGTGGCTGGCCGACACATGGGAACCTGAAGAGGTCCAGCACGGTCAGGCACTGCGTGAGTATGTCCGCCACGCCTGGCCCGATTTTGACTGGGATAGAAGCTACGAAGGCTTTAGAGAGGAGTATGGTGCACTCTGTACGGTGGAGCAGTTTCAACCCTCCAGAGCACGTGAAATGTTGGCGCGTATGATCGTCGAAACGGGTACTTCGACACTCTACAAAGCCCTGGGTGCCTATGCGAAAGACCGAGACGAACCGGTGCTGGTCCAAATCTGTCACAATATCCATAAAGATGAAGTCTACCACTACGACAACTTTGAAGAGGGATTTAAAAAGTACAACAAGCAGGAGAAACTGGGCAAGATCGATATCACCAAAATCATCTACAGCCGGCTTCGCGAAGCCAACGATGAAGATATCGCAATCGCCTTCAAATATATCCGCAACGGAGAGGATTACGAAACGTTCAGGAAACTGATCGGAACTTTTTCCAAGCAGTACTATCCCTACAACATGGCCACCAAGATGCTGATGCGGCCGTTGCAACTCAACAAATATCTCGAAAACGCAACCGCATCGACCGTGCAGGGTGCACTGCGCATCCTGGGAATATAAACGTAACGCAATGAGATCAGGAAGAGTATGACAAATTCGAGTTCAACAAAGAGAACCGTGACGTGAAGAGGTCCATCTACACCTAAAACAGGTATCCTCCACTCCCCCCTCAATACAAAAATCCAAACAGCCAGAGGGGGATCTTTCTCCCGCTCCCCTTCACCGTGAAGCTATCGTCGATCAGAAAATCCCCTTTGGGTGAGGTGATCGTTGACGTTTTATCTTAAGAAATATAATTTTATAAAATGTTATAATTTATGTTCTTATTTCCCTGAAAAGGCCATTTTTCTGATGAAGCAGATCATTTTTATACTCTTTTTCTTTTTATCCTCATCACTTTCAGCCAAACAACCTGACTATGAACTTGGCAAAGGGCTTAAGCTAGGACAGCTTCCCCTTTATCTCGGCGGATATTTTTCTGCCGAATACGAAAACACCAACGAAAATAAAGAGTTATCGAAGCTGAATGAACTTGCACTGATGCTCTATGGGGAGCAGGATCATCTCTCATATATGATTGAACTGGAGGCAGAAGATATCGACACAAGTTCCGGTAACGGTAGCGAAAACGCCACAACGCTTCATCTCGAACGATTTCACCTGAACTATGAATTTAATGAAAACTATGAGATCACAATGGGGAAATTTAACTCCATCATAGGAATATGGAATCAGGTCCCTATCAATGTGCTGCGTGACACGAGTTCCAGTCCCATTATCACAGAACAGCTCTTTCCGAAATTTACCACCGGTGCAGAATTGAGATATCAATCACTCAATGAAGATATGTTCAACATACATATGATGCTGCAAGAGGGAGAAGACCTTGACGAAGCCATTAATGATGAAGTCAATAACAACTTCGATACCGATCGTCATTACGGCATAGGGGCTTCTCTACAACATGACGAAACACTCTATCAATTCAATGCAGGTTATTTTCAATTGACAACAAGAGAGTCCTACTCTTATCTGCTTGGTGCATTCAAATATGAATATACCGACTTCAAACTGCAAGGCGAGCTTGGAGCCCAGTTCAGTCACGGAGAACATACTATCCCCTATATGGGATATCTGCAAGGATCGTATACATTTAAAGAACAACATGAAACTATCATGAGAATAGAAAGCTACGATAATCGCAATATAGACATGGAAGAGACTTTTGTCGTTTTCGGATATACCTACAGGCCTTACTATTCTGTAGCGATAAAGGGTGAGTATCAATGGCATACGATCAAAGAAGAGAACGAACTTGTTCTCTCTATCTCGGCACTCTTTTAGGTGGCAGGGATGATGAAAACAGTATTGATGCTTCTGGTTCTACTCACCTCCCTCATAGCTGAACCCTTCATGCTTGTTACAAATCTCGAAAACCCCATAAATTCGCTTAGCAAATCCCAAATACGGATGATCTACCTCAAGCAGAGACGTTATTGGAAGAGCTTAAAGCTCGTTCCCATCAACCTTCCTCCCGACAATGAACTTCGAAAATATTTTGAAAAGAACCTTCTAAGAATGAACCATTCACAGCTTAAAAGCTACTGGATCAAAAAACACTATAAAGGGATCAGACCACCCTACAGGGTGGAGTCTGTCGAGAGTGTCGTGATGTTTGTCAAAAAAGTTAAAGGGGCGGTGGGATATATTCCTCCAAATATGGTCGATAAGGACTTGAAAGTGATCTACGAGGGAAAAGAGTGACATTCCTTAAGGCAATCCTCCCCAAAACCCTCAAAACAAAACTCCTCATCGCACTCTTCAGCATAGGATTTTTTCCTTATCTGTTCATTCTTATTTATAGTCAAAATCTGGGTAAAGAGACTATTCTCAAGAATGCCTTTAGAACATATCATAGCCAAATGGAACAGTCAAAATACCAGATCGAAGCACAGCTGCGCGACTTGCAAAAAGAGGTCAAGTTCCTTAGTACGCTGGATATAATGAACGATATGGTCGTGGAAGATCTCGATAAACGTATCACAAGGCTTCTGAGTCAGAAACAAATAGACCTGGGTCTTGATATACACCTTTTTACTCTGGATTTGGATCAAAAGGTCATCTCTTCATCCGATACACATCACCCCTATATCTTTCGATACCAGGATCGGTTTCAGAAGGCATTGAAAGAAAAAGATACCTATTTTGTAACGGATAAAAGTATCGTAATGTTCAGTCCTATTTATGAAACACTGGGGAAAAAACAGCTTTTAGGCCACCTCTTCTTGGAGTATAGTTTCTCTAATCTGAAAGCATTTACCCTGGACAAAAATGGGATTCGTTCGGTGATATACAATAACAAAAATGCAACCATGATCGGTAGTTTATATGATATAAATATCTTGAAAAATATCGACAAGAGAGGTATGTACATCGAAGACAACTACATGGTACTGAAAGAAAACTTCAACAGTATGCTCTCAGGATGGTCACTGATCTATATGATCCCCAAGTCCGTTGTACTCTCCTTCATGGACAAGTTCATTTACTTTATCTGGGCACTCTTTTTACAAGGAGCGATCATCATAGCGATCATCTCGTTATGGATGAGCAAGCATATCCTTAAGCCTATTGCCAAGCTTACCAAAGCAACCAAATCCATCATCTCTACGAAAGATTATACAACACAGGTATCGATATCTTCACAAGGCGAGATCAGTGAACTTGCCGATGATTTCAATGCAATGATACGTGCTACAAATCACGCTTTTTCCGTATTGGAAGAGGAGAACAGGCTTCGTCTGCTCCGTTTTACCCAACTGATCAATATTTTCAACCGTCTCATCAAAACACAGAGCGAAAAGGAGTGTATCACCGTTGCCATCAATGAGCTGCATATGCTCATGCCCGATCAAACTTTTTCATTCTCCTCTAACCTCCCCGACACAAGACAAAAGGATACATCAGTGCGTTGCATGATGCTCTATGTCAAAGACTTCGAGCATCAAACCCGTGATTTTTACGGGGTAATCTCTTCAAAAAACAATACTTCATCGTATGACACCCATGAAGAGAAATTCTATCAATCCATCGCAACAATGATCATGCTTCAGCTTGATCAGATACGTCTGATAGAGCGGACACGTGAAGTTTCCCGTGCCAAGTCCACCTTTATCTCGTTGATGTCGCATGAGTTGCGTACGCCGCTTCATACGATCCTCAGTGCGGCACAGTACCTTATCGGCTATGAGAGCCTTACACCCGAACAACAAGACAAGATCGCCACGATGGAGTCCTCTGCACACCATCTATTGGGCATGGTCAATGATATCCTCGACCTTGTCAGATAGAGGCAGGAAAAGTATCGGCTACACTTAGCAGACAAAACAGTAACGATATCTATGAACTCACCAAAGAGATCATCGGCATGCTTGAGGTTTTGGCAGAACAAAAAGAGATCAAGCTGACATTTGAGAACCGTCTTGACTCACCCCAGGATGTTCTTGCGGATATGCGCCTTCTCAAACAGATCATTATCAATCTCATCTCAAATGCTATCAAGTTTACTGAGGAAGGTTCTATAGAGGTCGTACTCAAAACATGTAAAGAGAACCTTTGTCTACAGATCAAAGACAGTGGCGTAGGCATATCATCTCAAAACCTCAAATATCTTTTTGAAGACTTTACCCAGATCAGCAACAGAAGCGACACTCAACAAAAAGGCAGCGGGCTGGGCCTGGCGATCAGTAGAAAACTTGCACACCTTTTTCATGCGAATCTTAGATTGGAAAGTGAAGGAGAAGGATGCGGTACGACTGCGACCATCTACTTTAAAACCTATCCTCTGTAAGTTTCAAACCTTGATCATATACCCTACCCAGCGTATGGTGGTGATAAAATCAGGCAGATCGATCTTCTTTCTGAGATTTTTGATATGCACATCGACCAGATTGCTCTGCTTCAATACATTATAATCCCTGCATAAATGTTCATTAAGCTGATAACGGGTCAGTACGATGTTTTTGTTCTGCAAAAGTATCTCAAGCAGTTCAAACTCTGAAGGGCTCAATGCGATAGGCACACCATTTAGCCAGACGTCTCTGCTGTTGGTATCCAATGTCAATGCGCCTATACCCAGAAGAGAGTTTTTTTGGGGACTTTCACGTCTTAGCAATGCCCTTATACGGGCAAGCAGTTCAATATTGGAGTAAGGTTTGCACAGATAGTCATCGCCGCCAGCATCCAGAACCGTAACACGGTCATCGATCTCAGTATTGGCAGACAGCATCAGTACCGGGGTGTTAAACCCCTCCTCCCGCAGCGAAGAGAGTAATGTGAGTCCATCGCCATCGGGGAGGTTCCAGTCCAGTAAGATCACATCGAACCGCTTTTCATCGATCAACTCCAGTGCATCACGGTAGGTATATGCAATATTGCAGATATATCTCTCTTTTTCCAACAACTGCTTTAGCTGATCAGCCACTGCCTTCTCATCTTCTACAATAAGCAAATGCATCTTTTTCCTTCTTCTTGTCGGAATTATAGAAAATATTATAAATTTTTTCACCTTAGTAGGTGATCTTCTTGTCTTCATAAAATCTTCATAAAACTATTTTATACTTCGTCATATATATTAAGTTTAAGGAGGTACAAATGAAAAAATTCTCTATATTTTTAATCACGGGAATTTCGCTGTTTTTGCTAGCCGGATGCGGAGGTTCCAGCAGCAATGGTGGTGACGGTGTTAACGAAGGTTCCAATAGTAGCAGTGGCGGGGGTAATGGTCCAACGACTTCTACCCAACAAAGTGGTTCGTACACGCTGTTGGCATGGAACGACCTGGGGATGCACTGTATGGATGGGAAGGATTTTTCCGTCTTTTCGATTTTGCCACCATATAACAATTTAAATGCGCAATTGATCAAGAAGGCAGGCACATCAAATAAACACATTACGTCTGGAGTCACGATCACATATAGCGCCGCAGCATCACTGGATGGAAAATACAATACAACAAGCCTATTGGACAACAACAATAATCTGAAGACCAATTTTTGGGATTACGTTTTGGCGCTGTTCAACACAAATCCGACACCCGATTTCGGGTTGACGGGCAATCATGTACCGGATCTGACAGAGCGCGCTCTGAGCTACAACGGAACGAATAATTGGTGGGAAGCGACAGGGCTTCCGATAGTGCCTTACAACGACGACGGCAGCAAGAACTACTATCTCATGGTTAATGTCACAGCGAAAGATGGATCTGGGAATATCTTGGCAACAACCAAAGTCGTGCTACCTATCAGTGACGAAATGGATTGCAAGGCGTGCCATGGCTCGCAAAGCGGATACAATGCGGCTAAACCAGCCGGGGGCTGGGAGAACGATCCAGACCTGGAGAAGGATTTCAAATGGAATATCCTGCGCCTACACGACCAGAAATTTCCGACGGCAGTGTCGGATCATCAGGCGCAGTTGCAGGCGGCAGGCTATAACAACTATGACAATGCGGGACTTTATGCAACAGCACAAAACGGCAATTCGGTGCTGTGTGCAACTTGTCACAGCAGCAACGCACTTCCGGGGACAGGGATTGCAGGGATTAAGCCGCTGACAGAAGCGTTACACACGCTG